>Ga0172381_10001020_pt1 | contig 34770 bp, 25 predicted proteins | sample Leawel6488metaG_FD_119754 | JGI IMG/M metagenome (GOLD analysis project Ga0172381, IMG submission 119754) | Leachate microbial communities from a municipal landfill in Southern Ontario, Canada - Leachate well 64-88 metaG | ecosystem: Engineered > Solid waste > Landfill > Unclassified | place... | reverse complement strand
TTCATCCTTCCCTCATTTTGATAAAAATCTAAAGGTTGACAACTCTAAACACTTGTGGTATAATGACAGTAAAGATCAGAGTTGGGGGAGATTGCTATGAAGTTAACAGTGTCAAAGTTTTATGATTATTGCAGAACATTATTAGACGGATCAAAACAGGTGTCACATCCTGGGGAGGCTTTTCTTGCTTGGATTGCAAAAGAAGAATTTAATGAGGATGTTGTACTAAGGCTTGAACTTGATATGAGGAGTGTGTATAGTATAACACATGCAACCAACTATTGCAAGCTGTTTACAGGATCTGGTGGGTTCACAGATATTGTATACAATTATCTATTTTTTCTGTATGATGTGTTATTTGCAGCAGGAAAGAAAGCTGAAGCTATAGATCTGCTTGCTCATGATTTTCTTGGTAATGTAGAGGATATCTCATCCTTCAAAGAATTTGCATCTGAGCTTCTTCTTCAGCATACTTGACAGCAGGAGTGAAACGTGGTATAATATATAGACAGTCAAGGATGGGGGAGATAGCATGTTTAATGTTACAACAATGGGAGATCTTCTTAGGACGGAACATGTTGAGCCAACGGACGTATGTCAAGAGTTTTCAGAGTTGAATAGTGATCTTGCTATTTATATGTGTGGGAGTGTTATTCCTAAAGTAGAGCTGTCGGCAATAGACGTAACTATGGGATCCACAGTTCTGAAATCTTGTTTGAGAGAAATCAATGTTATCACAAAAGAAGGTACTTTGCAAGAGTCTGGGCCACTTACACTTGTGGTTCCATCAATGAAATATCTGCACTATAGCTCCATGTCAAGTGAAGCATTGTTCTTTTCAGCACTAACTGGGTTGAACTATGCTTTGTTTGAAAAGTACTTTACGGTGCTTGTGACTAATGTTACATCACCAGAAAAGGTGCGTGTAATGGCGTAATGCCAATCAGTTCGTCCTTTCCTTTAGTGTTGTTTAGGAATGAGAATAGTACAATTACTGTGTACATTGCACACTACATGCAGCAAGCAATGGTTCCATTTTACATTAACAGAAATATGGCACTTCCAAAGATTTACGCATACAATAAGCATAATGACTATATTGGATCAATCTCACCAAGCTTTATCCTTGTACCAGATAACTTGTGGTTAGGAAGAAGCTCAATGTATATGTGGGTTATTGCCGGGTATAGGCTGTTATGTGAAGCAGATGTCTTTGATATTTGCAGATTGTTTTGCTCTGATATTTTCACATACAGGCTGTCTTACAAAGTTTTGGACTCTGGTATAATTGATATTAGTCAACATTCATCCAGAAATTCATTTTCATTTTACTTTTACTTCATATCACTTGGTGCAAAGCTGTTTGATTACTTTGGGGATATGGCAAGGATTAAGAGTTGGTTTCCACTAATTTCACATACTAACATGTATGATGATGTGGAAATTCATCAAAGAATGTATAACTTGGAGGAGTGATGATGAAAAAGCGAAGAGTACAATTATTGGTTTACTTTCTGTTACCTTTATTTGCTTCTTTTATGATTATTGTGGTTTCACCGAATGATACAGTAACAATGGCATTTATGTACATTGCAGTATGCACTCTTTTGTATCTTTGCATAAAATGGCCGACAGAGCTGTAAGGAAGTAGGGTTGAAGCATGGGCATGATTTCAAAGAAAGTGTCTGGATGGATAGAATTACCATGCCCCTTTTGCAGGAAAGACTCTAAAAAGGTTTTACAAGTTACTCCTGACATGTCATTTGCACATTGTTTTCGTTGCCAATGGAGGGGCACTGTTAGGGAAGTATGTGATGCGTATGGGTTATCAAAAGAGCAATTATTTGGAGACACTTGTGCAATTGCACAATTACCACAAACTTCATTTTCTGGTGAAATTCCGGGGGTAAGTTTTCTAAAGTCTAAAACTGCAATTTCGTATATTAGATCTCGTAAGGCTTTTTCATATGCAACTTTGAATAGATGGAAATACAATAAGTTAGATGTGACTAACTCTACTGTAGTTATCCCTCTGGTTCAAGATTATATGTTGAAAGGGTACTTAGAGAGATCAATAAACTCAGTTGCATTTATGCGTTACAAATTTTCTTCCGGATTTTCTTCCTCAAGTTGCTTTTTTAATTGGGACTTGACACGATGGCAACAATCTGTTATACTTTCTGAGGGAGTGTTTGATGCAATTTCGTTGCATAATGCACTCCCATTTGTTGGTGCATTAGGCAATTTTGGAAAGCATCTTTCTGAAGAAAAAATTAGTATGTTATACCAACGTCATTTTAAGGAAATAACAATTTGTTTAGACTCTGAAAAAAAGGATAAAGATATACGAAAAGCGATAAATGACATTGCTTCAAAGCTTATGTTTATTCCATGTACATTAAGTATAATGCGGTTACAAGAAGGGGATCCAAATGAGTCTGAGTATTCTGTTTTACAACAAACATTTTTTTCTAGGGAGGTAATTCATTGATGAATGTTTCTTATGTGGGGGAAAAGCCGAAGAAAGCACATGATACAGATGCTTGCTATGATCTGTATTCTGCAATATCAAAGACATTGATGCCATTTGAGCGTAGTCTGTTCCCCTCAAACTTTAAGTGTAATGTGCCAGAAGATCATGTGATGCTGGTGTGTTCAAGGTCTGGGCTTGCACTGAACCGTGGGTTGTTTGTGCTAAATGCCCCCGGGATAGTTGACCCCCATTACACCGGGGATGTTGGTGTAATTCTGTGTAATATGGACTCTGAACCACAAACCATATCTGAAGGAGACAGAATTGCACAAGTAATGATTGTTAAGCCAGAAGAAGTTAATTTTATACGTGTACCTAAACTTATTCCTTACGGGAGGGCTACAGATGGATTCGGAAGTTCTGGAAAGTAATGAAAATATGGTTTCACTTACTACTGCTCCTTCACCTGAGGTAGAAACAGGTATTGAACGCGTTTCTTTAATGGGATATGCACAAATTGTTCATGGTATGCTCCAATCTACAGTTATTCCAGCCCTAAAAGAAGCAACTTCAAAAGGACTTGTGCCACAAGATGAGTTTATTAAGTTCATGTCTGAGCTGTTTGCACGTGTTGGGCACTCTATTCTTAGTCAATACACAGATGAGGAACAAAAAACAGTTTTATTTGAGCTGCTTAATTCTGAAGGGATTACCTTCCTTGTCCAAGATTTTTCTAAGTATATCAAGAAATCGTATGCCACAAGGTTTGTAAAGAATATGCTTCTGTCGTTTACCATTACACAACTGTCTCTAGTGCTTCATCAAATAATCTCTTCTGCTGCTGAACATACTCCAGAATCTGTAGGAGGACAAGTTAATGACCTTATTCAAGAAGGTGAAAGTACCACAACCAGCACCAATAACAACTAAAGCTGAGATTGGAAATATAACTTCATCTGTGTACATTGCAAACAAATCTGTGGGTAGTGTACTACTTGATGCTCTATCCTTCTATACAGATGGGTATAAATATTCAAAAGCATACAAGAGTGGTCAATGGAATGGAAAAATACGTTTTGGAAAATATGCAGCACCATATTTTATCTTTCCAACTGGACTACTTGCAAAGGTTTTGAATATACTTGCTAAAAACAACATCAAGACTATACTTGATGATAAACGAAGTAAACCAGCACCAGCTTTCTCCTTGGAGTATTTTGGTGCTCCTTTGCGTGAGTATCAAGAGGAAGTTATTGAAGCATGTGTGCATGGGCAGCGTGGAATTGTTCAAGCTGCAACTGGTGGGGGAAAGACTTTAATTTTCATTAAGTTGATTCAAACGCTTGGTGTTAATACGTTGATTATTGTGAAAAGTTTGGATCTTATGGTGCAAACAGCAGATAGAATCATTGAAGCACTTAACATTGACTCTGTTGGTATTATAGGTGCCGGAGAAAACTCACCGGCACCTATCACTATTGCCACATTTCAATCTTTGGTTTCCATGAAGGAAGCGTGTCCACAAGAGTATAAAGCTCTTGTTGAGAAGTTTGGAATGTTAATTGTGGATGAAGCACATGCAGTTAATTCTAAAGCAAAAGCATTTCAATCTGTTGTTGAGTCTATTCCAGCATACTACAGATTTGCATTTACTGCAACTGCTAAACGACAAGAAATAGAAAATGCAACTGATACCTCTATAATAGCTTTTTTTGGCCCAATAATCTCGAATGTAACACGTAAAGAACTTGTAAATTCCGGTTATTTGGTTGATTGTACTGTGTACAATATCCCAGTACCAAAGGTATCTGGTGCTACAAGAGAAGATTATTTACTTACTCATTCCAGCCCACAAGAGGCGTATCATGCAGCATGGGAGGATTACATTCTAAACAATGAAGCAAGATATTTAATAATTCAAAACATTGTGCAAACTCACAAAGAGGATCAGCTACTGATAATTTGTAATTCAGTTGTTCTTGCAAAAAAAATATCTAATATACTTCATCTCCCACTTGTAACAGGAGAAGATGATAAGGTATACAGATCTAACATTTACACAAAGTTTCGCTCTGGAGAAATAAAGATGTTAGTCGCATCTAACATTTATTCAGAAGGTATAGATTTTCCTAAGCTGAAAGTTATGATCTTTGCAGAATCATTCAAATCACCAATTCTACTAATTCAGCGTTTAGGCAGAACAATGAGAATTGATGGTGAAAAAGATGAAGGAATTGTATATGATCTTGCAGATGTTCATGCTCCTTTCTTTGATGAGCAAGCTGCATATCGTAAAGAGATATACAAGCGTGAAGATATAACATGTATGATTCCAACATACCTTAATGAGTTGCTTCCATAGAAAGGGGAATAACATGACTGAACTTGCAAATAATGACACTCTCAGGAAGGATTTACTTACACAAAGATACCTACTTCCTGGTGAATCAGAGCAAGAGTTTTACCAAAGAATAGCAACATTTGTAACACAAGGAGATTTAGCTGATAGAAAAGATGAAGTATACGAGCTTTTGGAATCTGGGCAGATCATATTTAACTCTCCATTGTTGATGAACGCAGGTGCTCCTGCAAAGACCCCACTATCTTCTGCATGTTATGTTCTTCCTGTTGAAGATGATATAAATAGTATAATGAAGCTTCAGAATCTTTCTGCAAAAATTTTTAAGCTTGGTGCAGGAGTAGGGGTAGATTACTCTTTACTTCGTAAAGAAGGTGCGAAGGTTGGATCTGGTGGTACTGCAAGTGGGCCAGTATCCTTTATGACACTTATTGATCAGCTTGCAGAGGTCATTAAATCTGGTGGAAAACGAAGAGCTGCAATAATGTCGTCTCTTAGAGTTGACCATGAGGATATTTTGAAGTTTATAAAATGTAAACGAAATGATGATTTTCTTTTGAACACAAATATTTCTGTAATGATGACTGATGACTTTATGAAAAAAGTTGTTGATAAGAGATTAAATACAACTGAAAAAGAGATTTGGGATGAACTAGTATACAATGCTTGGCTTCGCGGTGATCCTGGAATTGTATTTATTGATACTATAAACAATGAAACGAATGGTGTTGCTGGTGTACCATACACAGCAGTAAATGCTTGTGTTACTGGGGATACAATGATATTAACTGATATTGGAAATGTTCCAATAAAAAGTGTTGTTGGAAAAAAAATAAATATATGGAATGGGCATGAGTGGAGTGAAGTTACTCCAAGAATAACTGGATATAACAAAAAGGTTATAAGATTTACGTTCTCCACAGGAGAAGTGTTAACATGTACTGATTACCACACTATGTATGTTTATGATCCATATGAAAATTCTGTAATACCTGTACCTGCAGAAAACGTACTTATTGGTGATATAATGACTCGTTGTACGTTTGATATTACTGGTGATGTGGTATCATATGAACCACATGATGGTGCATATGCTGATAGGTACACTTATTCTACTATTGTTAATGTGGAAGAAGCAGGATGTGCAGATACAGTGTATTGTGTTAATGAACCAAAGAGACACATGGTTGTGTTTAACAACATACTTACTGGAAACTGTTCAGAGTTTAGTTTACTTCCGTATGAATCTTGTTTAATTGGAAGTATAAATGTACGAAAAGTTAATACTTATGCAAAATTGAAACAAGTTTCAAACTTGATGGTGCGTTGTTTGGATAATATAATTGACTATGCTTGGTACCCTTCTGAAGAAATAAAACAAGCAGCCTTGTATTATAGACGTGTTGGTGTAGGAATTACAGGATTAAGTGAATGGTTGATTGATAGAGGTATACGGTATGGCTCACAAGCTGCATGTGATGCAACTATAGCATTGCTTACAGGACTAGATGATGGAGCATATGAAGCAACAACACAACTAGCAGAGGAAAAAAGTCCATGTCCAGCAATTAAGGATGGGAAGTTTATCATAGATGCACGTAGAGAAGATACAGACAAAGACTCTACTCTACGAAGAAATATAACAACTACAACTATTGCACCAACTGGAAGCACAAGTATTTTGCTTGGTGTGGATGGAACTGGATGTGAACCATTGTTCTCATTTGTATTTTCAAGAGTTGTGAAATATGCAAATGATACTTGGTATACAATCTCTGCAAGTATACTTCAAGATGTATTCAAAAAGTATCAAATTGAACTTACTCCTGAGCGGTTGGAAGAAATAAAAAAGAATAATGGAAGTGTACAAGGTCTTTCTTGGGTTCCAGAGCATGTGCAAAGTTTTATGGTTACAGCACAAGATTTGGAACCAATGGATCATGTGCGAATGTTGTCTGCTGCACAAAATTGTATTGAAGCAAATATTTCTAAAACTATAAATCTTCCAAATGAAGCAACTGAGGAAGATGTGGAACAAGTTTACATTGAAGCATGGAAAAGATCATGTAAGTGTGTTACAGTATTCAGAGATGGTTGTAAATCCACACAAGTATTGGTTGCAACTAAGGAAAAACAGTCTGACCAAATTCAAATTATTAAGAATAAAGATATTCCAGTTATGCTGGATGCAAAACGTATTAAGATATCCACACCATCTGGCAGCATGTATGTTATGCTGTCCTTCCTTAATGGTAAGCCAATTGAAGTATTTGCAAATTTGGGGAAGAGTGGTGGGGATGATTACGCATATACTGAAGCACTTGGACGTGTAATGTCTCTTGCTCTAAAGTATGGAGTTCCCTCTTCTAAAATTATTCAGACATTACGAGGGATAAAGGGTAAAGATGTTGCATTATTTAATGATGAGTACATTTATTCTGTACCAGATGCTATTGCAGCTGCAATACATTACATCCTTGAAGAAAATCACTTGACACCTCAACTGGAACATGGTATAATTAACCATCCTTGCCCCCAATGTGGGGTTGAGTTGGTGCAGGATAATGGATGTGAGTATTGCAAAAGTTGTGGATGGTCAAATTGTAGTTAAGGAGATGGATACATGCCACTAGACCTTACTAGGCACACTCAAGAGCTTATAATTGCACACACACTAAAAGGACACCCCTCTGCTATACTTCTTTTAACTCTTGTGGAGCCTAGTGATTGGGATAATCCTAACTTCTCTGCAATCTGGAGTGTCCTTCAAAATTACTACAGAAATTATCAAAGGATGCCTTCAAAAGAAGAACTTGTTGAAGTTTTGCCTCCTGAGATATTTTCTGAAGTAATGGCATTGTATACACAGTCTAGTTTGGACGATATTCCGCTTATAATTGACAAAACACTTGCATTTATAAAATCTAAAAGGTTATCTGGTGTACTAACTTCTGTACGTGAGATGATCTTAACAAATCCAGATGCAGCAGAACAGCTACTTAGAAAGGGGCTAGCAGAAATGCCAGCCCCTTTGTACTCTACATCTACTTTGGATGATTTACTGCCAGATGCAATATACAACTATAATGAATCAATATATGGACTTCCTACTGGTATAAGCATATTGGATCATAGTACCAGAGGTGGTGTAGGTCTTGGAGAAATATTTATTATTGCTGCCCCCTCTATGGGAGGAAAAAGTACACTTTTATCAATGATATGTGCAACAGTTTCACGTTTAGTCCCATGTATGTATGTTACTCTTGAGTTGTCAAAAGAAAGGATAGCACAGTTATTAACATGCAAGATTGCACATATTCCACAATCTGATTTGACTGAATCACTATCTTCAACAAGATTTGTTGAAGCACGAAAACGAGTATTAAACCAGTATCCAATAGAATTAAGCTATTATCCATCCAATGCACTAACTGTATCACAAATTGGTGGGATGCTTGAGTATATGAGAACAGTTAAAAATAATAATATAAAAGCGTTGTTTGTAGATTATGCAGATCTTTTAACTACAACACGTGTACCAAAAGGGACTAATAAATGGGAGCAAATTAGTACAATTTACCAAGAGTTGGTTGACCTTGCAAAAATGTTTAATGTTGCAGTATTTACTGCTTCACAGTTAAAGAACAATGATTCAATTCGTCAAGGAGTAATTGCAGAGGTGGAGCAGGGAGACTTTGCTGGTTCAATTGAAAAGATAAATAAGGCAGATATTGCAGTTGCATGGAAACCAATTAAGCGAGAGCAAGGCTTTTCAGAAGGAATTTTGTCTTTCCCAAAAGTTCGTTCTGGTGTGGTTCCTCCTGCATACTATTCTAAGATGGATTATAATAACATGACCCTTACCACAATGTACCCCTTTAATCCTATGGGAGCTGTAAGCACTACCTTAGGAGGAAATAACGAAGATATCATTGAAAGAACATCTGGGGGAAGAAGAAGCCAGAATAGAGTTATCCAAGCTTCTTAAGCAAAGCCCTTGACAACATCCGTGATTCATGGTATAATATACCCATAACGTGATCAGGGAGGGCAAACATGACGAAAAAATATCTAGTTGTTATTGACACAAAGTATGATACGTTTGGGCGTGAATCCGTTGCACCAATTGTTTTCAATAAGATAATCTCTTCAATGCCATTCTTTAATGTAAACGATTTTGAGTACATGTACATCAATGAACAAAGAGAACAGGTTAAATTAAAGAGATTAAAGGAACTTGCAGTAAATGTGTTCCATTACATAAGAGAAAGTAATTACAAGTTTGTGATTGTATCTGGTGCAGACACGGTTAAAGCAATGATTGGAAATAGGGCAATTACAAAAGTTGCTAATACTCCAACACACTTTACTATAGCTGGGTTTGAGGATATACAAGTTATCCCAACATTTTCTGTGTATGCTGCACTTCGTACACCAGAGATAATGGACAATCTTCCTTTTGCATTTAGTGCGTTGCAGTTTATTCAAGATCCAACATTTGGTGTTCCTCTTCCTACTGTAACACAGATAGATACAGAATCAAAGCTAAAGGATGCAATAATGTATTTTAGTGAAGCAGAGCACGTTGGATACGATGTTGAAACTTCTGGCAATGGTAAGGAGGGTGGCCTAAAGATATTTGACCCATCATTTAGGGTTATAACTCTGTCTTTAGCAACTCCAGAAAAAGCATTTTGGATGAATGTGTCTTATGATGCAAATGGGCACCCAGATTGGGTTAAACCATTGCTTGATGTATGTAAGAATAAGGTAGTTATGCACAACAGATCATTTGACGTTTTATCCACGAAAGCAGCACTTGGGTACCATGATTTGGCTGGAGATGATACACTCCTTTACTCCTTTTTATACAATGAGAATGGCTCTCATGGCTTGAAATATCTTGCACAAACTAGGCTTGGATGGTATGATTATGCAAAGGATGTAAAGGAAACTACTGCTGAAACACATGATTTTGGGTCTGTTGAACTGCAAAAGTTAGGGTATTACAATGCACTTGACTCTGCTGCAACAATAAACATTTACAATCAGTTCATTCGTGAATTTGAAAAAGCAGAGTTTAAGAAAATGAATGAATTGTATCAGTTTATGTTGAAGATACAAAACATGTTTATTGGTGCAACTACAGCCGGGTTTCCAATAGATATGGAATATGTTGTGTCTTTGTGTAATACTATTACTAAAGAGCGTGATGAGATGCTTTCAGTTCTTGAACAAGATAATGATGTTTGCAGAGCAAAGCTTCTTATTTATGCACTTGAAAACAGTATGATTGATAAAGACGCATTTATAAAAGGTGAAGATATTACAGAGTTCTCTTTAACAAAAGAACAGGAAGAAGCTGCAATGAAAACAAGCTTTGAAGTATCTAAATCACGACATATTCTTGCATTGCTTCGCGCTATAAACTGTGTTCCAACGGATAAAACAGCAAAAGGAGTAGTGTCAACTGCTGCCGGAACCTTGGAAAAGGTTACTCATCCAACAATAGAATTGATCAGAAAGATTAAACAAATGAACACCATCTTGAACACCTTCATAACAGGATTTATAGAAAATGTATACAAGGATGGAAAGGTTCATCCTTTCTTCTCCTTAACAAGTACAGTTACTGGAAGAACTGCATCACAAAGGTGCAATTTTCAGAATATACCAAGGGATAAACGAATTAAGAACTTCTTCAAAGCACCAGAAGGGTACAAGGTTGTTCAATTTGACTTTGCACAAGCAGAATTGCGTATCATGGCATCCTTCTCAAAAGATGTAGCATTAACTGCTGCAATTTGTAATGGTGCTGATATGCACAAAGAAGTTGCCAGTTTTATGTTTGATAAGCCAGTGGATAGCATAACAAAAGAAGAGCGTCAAGCTGCAAAGAGTATCAGTTTTGGTACAATATATGGCATTGGCCCAGCAAAGCTTGCAGAGGAAATTGGGGATACAGAGCAGGCAGCAAGGAATAAGCTTGATTTGTTTATGACAAAATTCAAAGGTGTAGCAGAATGGATTAAGAATACACACATACAGGCTAGACGTGATGGGTATATATCTTCACCATTTGGAAGAAAGCGTAGGCTTCCTACAGTATGGGTTGAGGATATGGGAGTTCGATCTGGTGCATTGAGACAAGCTGTAAATGCACCTATTCAATCCACTGCAAGTGATCTTGCACTTTTGCTCATTTATTGGATCACAAGCCATATGGATACTTCCTTGTCAACCTTTGTTGGAAGTGTACATGACTCTGGTGTATTCATAGTTCATGACTCATATGTAGATGAGTTTGTAAAAGTTATCCAAAATGGGATCCATTTAATGAACACAAAAGGAACCACTTTCCTCACTGTACCAATGAAGTGTGATATAAGTGTTGGGCAAAGATGGGGAGAGGTTGCAGACTACGAAGTTAAGGAGGAATCGGCATGATCGACAAGTGGAACGTGAATCTGATCACAGCTGCCCCAGATTTATTGGAAGCACTTGAGGGAGTAATTGATTACTTGTATGATTGGTGTGATGAAGAAGGTGATAGTGAGTACAATAAAAGAGTAGAAAAATGTAAAGATGCAATAAACAAAGTGTATATGTATAAGACTGGAGTGGTTGATTGTCGTGGAGTACACCAGCCAGAATAAATACGTGTATTAAGGAGGAAAGTTCATGCAGTCAGGTAAATATAGTGTAACTCTGGGTGTAAAGCTTCCAGTTCCATCAATTCCTTATTCTTCATTTACTACAAGTTTGACTATTTGTGGTGATAACTATGAAGAACTTTCTAAAGAGTTACTTGAGAAGTTTGAAGTGCAATTTAACACACACTTACAAGAAGTTAAGGAGGGAATGGAATGAAGATTGATGCTAGTTTTTGGAGTGGGTTCAAAGAAGATCTTTCTATTAATGATGTAAATACTGCTATGCTTAGTCAGCCTACACTATTTGCAAAGTGGGCAAAAGAGTATTCTGATGCGTATGCAAAGAGGGAGGATCTTAAATGGACTTTAGATAAGACTTACGCAATTATTAATGAGCGCGTTCGTAATGATCCTAATGCTGGAAAACTTACTGAGGCAAGAGTTGAAGCATTAGTTATTCAGTCTCCAGAGTATGTAGCAGCAAAGGAAGAGTTTCTTGCTGCACAAGCAATGGAGTCTGCATTGAAGCTTGTTCTTCAAGCAGTTACAATGAAGAAAGATATGCTTATTTCTTTGTCTGCCAACCAGCGTGAAGAGCTTTCTACTGGAGTTGCACGTATGTTTGAGTCGTCAACTGCTGCTATTAGACCCATCGTTGATAATCTCAATCAGGCCGTTAAAAACACATTCTAGGAGGATGAGAATATGAATTTCAAAGGTTTCGATCGTGATGCACTTACTCAGTTCCGTGAACAGGCTAACCGGGGGAGTAACACTTATGTTCGTATTGGGGATGGTAAGACAAAGATTAGATTCTTTGTAAGCCCTAATGAGCCTAATCCGGTACCATTCCATGAAGTGCATATGCACTGGTACCCGACAGTAGATGGTAACAAAAGAACATTGCTTTGTACCCAGAGGACACAAGGTATCCATCAGCGTCCGTGCCCTATTTGTGCTCTTGTAAATAAGCTGTACAAATCTCAAAATGCAGAGATGGTTGATCTTGCAAAAAATATTAAGCCAGCTAGAAGTTTCATGCAGTATGGCTTTGTTGCAACAGATAAAGATGGTGAATGGAAAGGATCCCCTGATATTATCTCTATCCCTAAGACATTAATGCAGCAAATTATTGACAGTGTCAGTATGTCTGATGAGTACATCAATCTTTGGGACATTGATGAAGGGTATCCTATTACAGTCAATCGTGCAAAGGGTGATGGGCAGTTCCAGTATGTGTATACAGTTCTCCCAGCCAGAAAGTCTATGTCGCTTTCTACAGAGCCCTTCCTTTCTGCTGTGAAGGAAACAAAGTCTATCTCCACTATCCTTCAGATTCCTGATGAGGAAGCACAGATAAAGGCTGTTGAAGAGATTACTGCTGCAATAGAGGGTATTGGTACACTTGCTTCCAGTTCGGATGATGAGACTGATACACTGTCTGTTTCTGAAACATCTTCTGTTGGAAGCCTTCTGTCTGAAATGAGTTAATGATTGTACCAGAAGGAACTTGTCTAATAACAACTAATGGAATAAGAAAGGTGGAAGATATGGTAGGGGAAGCTAGAATTAGTAGCTTCCCCTATGCTGATATATTACGTTGGCAATTTGCAACCACATGTATGTATGATGATGCTATTGAGGATACTATATCTGTGAATGATGTACAAATAAATGAAATTGATACACCACAATACTTGTCATTACAATATAGCCCAAATGTAGTAATCCCAGTTGCTACAACATCAAAGATATTTGTTAATTTTATGCCTTCTATAAATTCATTTTCTTCCGAACATAACGCAATGTTTTTAGCTACAGCATTAGATTTTAGATCATATAAAACAATTGCACCAATGATGGTAACTAGAAAGTATATCCATCCAGAGTGCTATATTTACAATGAAACTAATAGCAGATACACAAATGCTATTAATGGAATATCATATTTAATTGAAGCATTTAACAGTGCATTTAGTGGAGAAAAAGTTGAGCTGGATCAAAGTTCAAATCCATTCTTTCCCTTGCTCGTCAACACAAAAGAACAAGCATACATTGCGTCAAGGTTACAGCATACTACACTCACCTTACCAAAATGGGAGTTATTTATACAAAAAAATACAGAATATAGTTATACGTTTTTGTATAAATATCCATGTACACATACATACACAAAACGAGTATTGCAAGTAATAGCCTCGCTTGGTGGGTTTAATTGCTATTTTGATGCACACGCTTTGTATATCACATATCTTGTGTATAATTCACAGCTTATTTCTGGAAAATCATTTGTATCTATTGATAATCTAAACAGACATAAAATGAGAATGAACTCTTATTCCTATAAAGAAAATGTAGAATTAAAGCGAAGTTATATGGAAATGATGTATAAGTGTCATGGGTTACATGGAGTAAAATATCACTTTCAATATTTTTACAACTATGCTTTATACTACAAAACAAAAGATGGATTTGCGGTTGGAAACATGTTAAAGTATTTAGATAACAAGTTTGCAGTAGATTACTTTTTTCCATGTATACCCTGTAAGGTAAGTTCTGAAGTTTCATTATCAATACGATGGTATAATGTACATTCTGCTACACCTTGTCTAACTTATGCCATCTATCCATCTGGGGTAACATTATTACATTCTACGATAGGAGACTAAAGATGGAGTTAAATAAAATGTTAAATGGGATATCTGATGCGTCTATGTTTAGTGATATTACCAAACCTACTGGTTGGTTTAACACAGGAAGTATTTCACTAAATTACATTATATCTGGAAGTGTATTTGGTGGGTTTCCCTTTGGCAGAGTAGTTGAGTTATATGGGCCAGAATCTAGTGGTAAATCCACTGTTGGGTATTCAACTATTGCAAATGCACAACGAGCAGGATACATGACATATTTGATTGATACAGAGAATGTTTTTGATACCACACAAATTAACAGGTGTGGAATAGACCCTGCAAAATTGATATACACTACCCCAAAAAATGCAACAACAATGTTTAACACATTGTATACAGTTTTGAATAAAGTATACACTATAAATAAAAGTGATATACCAATGCTTGTTGTATGGGATAGTGTTGCTGCATCTTCCTTACTTGATGGCGACAAAAGTTTTGACAATGTAGCTGTTGGAAAACTTGCAAGAATTGTGTCAGATCACATGAACAAGATACTTCCACTGGTATCTAATAATCCAGTATGTTTAGTATGTGTAAATCATACCAGAAACAATTTATCTGGATTTAGGGTAACAGAGGATACTCCCGGAGGAAAAGCAATAAAATTTTACGCAAGTGTAAGGGTTCGTATTTCAAAGAAAGCTTCTTTATACTTACCCTCAAAAACAGATGGAAAAGATTCAAAGGAAGAGATTGGTATATTATCTACAGTAAAATGTATAAAGAATAAAACATTTAGACCTAATCTTCAAACTACTGTAACCATCAATTGGTCAAATGGTGTTGATGCTATATCTTCTGTGTATACTCTTGCTAAAGATTTGAATGTGTTTACTACTGCTGGTTCTTATGTAGCATACAATGGAGAAAATAAAAGGAAGAATGAGTGGATAGACATACTTGGATCTTCAGATGAATTTCGTAATCAAATTTTGAAGGATATAGATGTTGTCCTTAGTAATGAATCATTTGACTCTGTTGGTATAACAGAGGATGCCTCCCTTACGCTAGAAAGTGTAGCAGAGGATGAGTGAGCCATATAGGTTTGCAATTATTGGAGATGTACATTATGATAATGGAAAATTTAATAAGTACATCTCCAATGTACTAGAAAGTATACCAAAGCTACTTAAAGAAGAATATTTAGATCATATTGTATGGCTTGGTGATTTGCTTCATACACCATTGTTAACAACAAATAACACTGACTACTTAGGTAATTATTTTAAGCAGCAATTTGGTACAAATGAAAATCTTACTCATATAGTTCTTGGTGGAAATCATGATTTTGATCCAGTATTTGAAAAGTTTGCAACTAATTTCTTGTCATTATTGAGTAATGTTTCTGTTGTTACTTCTCCTGCAATCTACAGGGGGATTTTGTATGTACCACATTGCTATAATGGGTATGATGCAACAACATCAGAGTGCTCTGTTATAATTGCACATTTAGGTGTATTGAACATAACCATAAATAATTCTTTTGTATACAATAAAAAAGATGTTTTAACTTATGGAAACAATGCAAAAACAATAATTTTAGGGCATATACATACTCCATTACATGTGTGTAGAACACTAGAAACAGAGGATTTACTTCATATATACATCCCTGGTAATATTACACCTATGACATGGGGGGATTCAAACGATGATAGATTCATCTATATGTTTGAATATCTTCCTGATACTGATGAAGCAATAATGTATAAAAAAATTCCACTACCCATAAAAAAGGTAGTGGAAGTTACCTCTCCAGAAGAGGCAGATATGTATGAAGGGTATATTATACGATTAGTAACTTCTTCTATTCCAGCAATACAGCACCCTAATATAGTTGATGTAAAGATTGAACAGCCAAAAGGAGCTTCTCTACTAAAGCATTGTATTACTGAAATTGATGTTCCTGCATATGTTAAGGATATGTGTAAGGCTAAGCAAGTAAATTATAATTCTGTGTGCTCTATATTAAAGGATGTTGGTGTGGCATGTTAGAATCTATACTACTTACTAATATTGGGCCGTTTTATGGGACGCATAAAGTAGTCTTTCCTACTGGGATAATACATGTTCGTGGTGTATATAGTGATGACCCAACTAGATCTAATCGGTCTGGAAAAAGTATGTTTTTACAAGCTATATATCATACATTGTATGGTGGAAATATAGCAAATTTATTATCTGAGGGAGAAACAGTAGCTAGTACAGAACTTTCTATTGATGGAAATACTTATTCACGTAGTATAAAAGAAGCAAAGTATAATGATGAGGTAGTTACACAAACCATATTGTCTAACAAAATTGAATCTTCAATAACAGGATTGTCACAATTAGCATTTGATATTACAGCAAACATGACTACCTCTAATCTATATGGTTTTTTGAAACTTCCAGTAAAAGAACAAAAATCATTTTTACTGGAAATAGTTAATGATCCATTTGATTGGGATGCGGTGTTTACTACACTAAAGAGTAACTTATCTGTTATAAATGAAAGATTATCACGTATAACTGCAAAAATAGATTTACTTGAGGAACAAAAATCAAATGTTAAGGATATTTCCTTTTTATGGAAAGAATTAAAAAAATTATGTGCTTCAAAGAGAGAGGTACAGTATGAGCTATCTAACCTAACTCATGACAATATTGATCTACTTGCTAAATCTTTACAACTTAAAGCAGCAATTCATAAATTGAATACTGACATAAAAACAGCAATAAAACAAGAGGTGCATAATGAGGCACTAAAGGCAGAAAGAGATTCATACAAAAATAAAATGTGTGAAATTGAAGCAAAACTACAAAACTATGAATCAAACACATCATACTCAAATAAACATAAAAAATTACAGGAAGAGTATTCTACATTGCTAGAGTATACTCGTAATTTAGCATCACGAATAAATGTGTATACAAAAAGTAATTCACTATGCCCTATCCTAAAAGAATCTTGTTTATACCAGGATAAATTGGATAGTGTAGTGCAAGAATGGATTGCACAAGTACATGAAAAAACTCCAATACTAAAAGCATTGGAGTCTGATTTGAAGCAGTTAGAAGAAAAAATGAGTATAGTATCTACCTTATCTTCTGAGTTACATACTGTAACACAAAAGTATTATTCTATACTATCTCAATGTGATAAAGTTCAAGATTTAGTGGAATTACGTGGTGAATTAAAGCATTTATCTACAGAATACGAATTGTTGGATTATGAAGTTATTGAGCAACAACAAAGAAATTGCAGCTTAAAATTACACTCCCTAGTGTCTAAGATTGGTGTTATTAGACAAACAATTCGTTCTTGGATTTCTGTTGTTAAACAACTTAAAGAACTTAATTCAGAGTATACAGAGCTTCAAAAACAACAAGCAGAGTATGTTGTTGCAACAGAACTTACATCACCACATGGAATACCATACTTACATTTACTAGCTATATTTTCAAAGTTGGAAGTATACATAAACTACTTCCTTGATAAAGTAGGGATGAAGGTTAATTTACTTCCATATAAAGAGCTTGCATCTTTAGAAGATGTTTGTGAACTCGATAATTATATGTTTCATAAGGCAGAAACAATATGCCCAAAATGTGGTACTATGCGTAGGCACAAAATAAAAGAACAACTAACCTTAATAACAGCAGACAGAGGTATTTCTTGGGAACATGAAAGTTCTGGTGGAAAAGCACTTATAGCTATCGGAGTTCGTTTTGGGTTGTTAAAACTGTTAAAGGAAGCAGGGGCAAATTGTTCCTTTATATTTATGGATGAAATATTTGGTAATTTAGATGAAGTAAATAAATTAAGTGTGCTTCAACTCATTGAATTTGCAATAGAAGATCTTCATCTACAACAAGTATTTATAATTTCACATGATGAATTAAATAAACTTTTACCAACTACAATTACAGTTGTAAGAGAAGTAGATAAGAGCATAATAAAAGAGGGGCCATAAGGCCCCTCTTTTTTTGTTATGCAGGAGTAGCTAATGCCTTAACTGTTGCAATGTGGTACATAGAGGTTCCATCACTTACAAAGGTAAGGATGTCAATCGAACTTGCAGCAGTAGACAGTGTTGGTGCTGTACCACCAGCAAACTTATATGCTGTACCATAAGTAAGCAGTCGGGAACCAGTACCATCTTGCTTCACAATAAGTGTGTAATGCCCACCAGCAACCATATTTGTTGGATTATCCAATACACGTGTGTCCGCAAGGGTTACTGTTGCAAACCCACCAGTTGCAAGGTTCCATGCAATGTTAGCAGCATCTGTAAGTGTAACTGCTGTTGCAGAAGTGTAAATAGATGCTGTAAGAGGAACATACAAAGAAGCATGTGTATGATTTCCTGCAGCAACTTGGACTGCACCTGTACCAACATCCCCATTACTGTTAAGATTTCCAAATGTAACAATTGTAGCTGCTACAGCAGAAACAGCAGTTGTCATTGCAGCGTTAGCATTAGTGAGTGTAGTATTAAGTGCTGTATTTTCATCAATACTAAGAAGTGGATGTACTATTGTTGCCATAACTATCGTCTCCTTTTGCCTTCTATAAGGCGTTTAATAATAACCTTAAAATTAAGGTTATCAACGGATTTGGACTAGCCTTTTGTTGCATAAACCCAGAAGCTTGTTCTGGAACAAAGCTTTGTTGCATTTGTTGAATTTGATCTGTTGCTGTGTTTGCTCTTCTTGTGTTTACCACATTATACAGCTCTGTGAGCAGATCCTTATCTGTTTCTTCATACTTAGGAATAGGAATACCATTTGTTGTTGGAACATCTGCATGTAGTGCTTCATCTGGTATTCCTTCTACTTGCGCTAACTCTTTTTGTGGGATTAAAGGACGTGAGTATACTGGATCATGCCCATACTTATTATAAAATTGAACAAGATATTTATCAAATTGCTTTCTTCGTGCAGGATATGGATCTTTTCCACCATGAAACTCTTGAATCTCACCAATCAAATCATAGTAAGAAGGATCACCATACTTTGTTACTGCATTATGTATGATTGCTTGTCCAGATTTAGGAACATATTGGTGTAATATATCTGCAGCAAGTAATGACGTAATTGGATTTTTTACTCCCATTTTTCTTGCAAGCTCTACATTACGCTTCATACCTTCAGCAGCATATTCTTCTTGTGCCTTTTTTACACGTGCATCTTTAGACAATTCCTTCCATTGATCCAACATATCTTGGTTCCATACATCACCAAAAGCATCTGGATTTGCAAGTGCTGGATATGTTTTTGCAATATCAGGAAAAGAATCTATTAATTTTTTACCAAGGCCACGCAATAATTGTGCTTGCCACTGCCCAATTCCAGCATTAGTTTTTTTATTCCCAATGTCTGATACTGCTGAATCATAATTACCACCAGATTCAGCCATAACTTGCGCAGTTATCGCTTGCTTAAATAGCTCTGGGTTTACTCCTTCTGGGGAGTACTTAGAAAAATCTAATCCTTCAAACACATGGATCCCCCCTAAATTATGCCCCCAATGCCTTCAAGAGGTCTGCAATGGATTGAGGGCCAGTAGGAGTTGCACCTGTAATTTCTGGTGCAGAGCCACCAGTGCCAAGTGGTTTACCACCAACAGAAGGTGCATTATTTGTGCCACCAGCACCACTCATCATTTGTGCCATAATAGGATCAATACCAGCATTACCAGCAGGAGGTTGTCCACCACCCATTTGAGCTGCCATTGGATCCATTTGTGGAGATTGCTGTGATGTTTTTCCAGTGAGCATTTGCATAAAGAATTGAAGTGCAGCAGGAGAAATTTGACCATTTGGTGTCATTAAGGGAATACCCTTTTCCTTCAAAAGCTGAATAACTTGTGTAATGAGTGCATCTAACCCACCCATACCACCAGCAGGCTTACCTTGTGGTGCTCCCTGTGGGCCAGAATTAGGAAGCACTGTACCAGGCTGTTCTGGAACAAAAAGCTCAGCACCTTTTTCCCCTACAAGATATGGGTTTCCGGGAGCAACTGGCCCACCAGCAGCACGTGGCTGTGCTTGTGCCAACATTTGCATAAGTTGTGGTGGAAGTTGTGGTGCTCCTTGCGATTTCCCTTGTGGCATACCTTGTGGCATACCTTGTGGCATACCTTGTGGCATACCTTGTGGTGCTCCTTGAGGCTTAGGCTGTGCAGGCCCAAGAAAACCAGCATTATTTCCTGTAGGGGAAGCTGTTTTAAGCAGTTGTTGCAATGTTGGATTTTGCATCTTTGCACTACCAAGCATATCTGTAGAAGTAAGCCCTCTACCAGAAGAAGAGCCCGCCATAAGTGCAGCAATTTGATCAAGTAATGTAGTACCCACTTGCTTATTCATACCGCCACCAGTAAGGTCACGCAATTTAGACACTTGAGAATCATCAAGTGAAGTATTAGCTGGTTTATCGTGCATAACCCCAGAAGAATCACGCTCTGCTTTATACTTTGGAGGTTCAATTGTAATCTTTATGGCATTATTTTGTGCCATTCTTTCCAACGAGCTAAGGAAAGATTCTCCGTTTGATCCAGACATAAATCCATTTTGTGGCATTGTATCTCCTCCGATCACAGTTATTGTATCATATTACATAAAAGTGTATGACATCAATGAGATGCTTGTGCAATATTGCCAAGCAAGGACAATATTCCAATGATGCTCCACTCAGTATTACTTTTTTTGAAGGTAGTTGACTTAAAAGATTCTCCATAATATAATCGTTTATAGGTCAACATCTCATCTGTGAGCATTTTAATTGCTTCTTTGTGCATGTTTCTCTCTATAATAAACTGCGTGTACTCATCATTTCTCGCTTTTTCAGAAGCTATGTATTTCTCTGTAAATTCTTTATCATGATTAGTTAATTCTATAAATGCAGTAGTTTTAACTAAAACCCATTCATCATTATACTTTTTTACCACTTCCGCTGTACTTACTGTTGACATAGTCAATAGCAGCATCAATGGTAGTAATATTCCCACTAATGTTGTTAATTGTTTTTGTGTTCTCTTCATGAGCTTCATTTGTTTTATCCTCCTCCTTAGCTAGATGCTCCTCCACTTGCTTCATACTTTCCGAAGAGGTATCTGTACTCTTTACAAAAGATGTTACCCATTTTACGATCTTTGCGAAAATTCCCATTAGGATCAAGCGAAAGATTGAATGTATCTTTCTTCACCTCCTTTAGTGCATTCAACAAAATTAAATAGGTATTTCTGTATAAAGTTAATGAAAAGTTAAATTTTGTATACAATCGTTTGAAAGATTCTCCTTCATCTGTTGTTAACTCACATTCTTCTGATAAACTAATTAAACATTCTTTGTAAGAAGGAAAAACTTGCAAACATTGTTTACCAATAGAAGAAATACAAGGAGTATCCCCTAATGTATTAAACACATTATATGAAGAAACTCCTTCTAAAGTTACTGGAACATCTTGAAAGTAGTTAGTGAATTGAAGTGCAAGGGTAAATATTGTCATGTATGGTAATGGAACTTCATTTCGTGCTAAACTTAAATCTCTCTTAAAATATTGGAATTGTGCTACGAATGTTTCAGTTTGTACTATTTCTTTATACATTGTGTTTAGTATTTCTTTGTGTACACCATAAATATGTTGAGTACGCGTTGGATAGTTTATGGTGTATCCAATATCTTCTGGCCACAAGTAGAAAGTACCATTTGATAAATGGACATCATCAAATTCTACTTTCCACTTTTTACGTAATGTGTTCAGCACAATCCATTCTTTTTCAAGTTTACTTAACCCTTGCACTTCTTTCATAAGTTTAATACCTCCAGTCAGATTCCACTTTCTTACCTATTTCAGCAATATTGAACAAACTGTCAAGAACAGAATACACTATTGCTTTTGGTAGCCATTCAGAGTCTCTTGATTCACCTTCTGGTATTTCTGGTGTAATTCCATATATTTTTTTGAATAATTCAGCAGTTCTAGTATTTAATGCACGCTGTTTTTCATATAATACTTCACGCTCGTATGTAACATCTTTATTTGTTTTAAGGGGATCTTGTTCAATAAGATTTTGTATTTTTGTGTGATTAGCCTTCCAAGAACGCTCATATGAATCAAGTTGTGCTTGCATTTTTGTTAAATCAGTAATAGTTACAGGAACACCAAGAACAGTATGTAACAATGCTGGAATTAAACCAATGGTAGTTCCATACTTATCAACAGGTTTTTTTAGAATTGCATTTTCATACAGCTTTTTGAAATTGTAGTTTTCTGGATACGCATAACGTAAATAATCAATTATACGTGAAACCATTGTTCCTTCAATCATTTGTTGGTGGTAAGATGAATAAATTCCTGTTTGATTAGCAATATATTCCATTGGAACCATTGTTGCATCTGCTGCCATACCAAGCGCAGGAGGAATAGGCATATATGATGTAAAGTATGCTGTCATGAATTTTCTTACAAACCCATAATCTGCAAGATCACGTTTTGTGAATGGGTCAACACCGGAGTACATAGAAACTACAAGACGCATAAGGGGAGAACTTGCATTAAGTGGGTTTAATGAGTCTGGAACAGTTCCTTCGTATGCTCCATTAACATAGTCATACCCAGGGACAATGGAGGTTAAATCTACATGAACTCCCATAGTACGTTCCATAAGCTGTGATATTGCTTGCCACCCTAAAAACATAGATACAGTACGTATTGGGTATGATGCTAATGTATTCTTTGTAATTCTGCCAGAGTTATACAAGAATGATATAAATGGATTCATAAAAGTTCTTCCATATTGGAACATTTTTGGAAGTTCACCATATGTAAATGAGAAATCATTAGCAAGTTTCATTGCATCTTCATCAGACAACGCTGTGTAATACCCCTTAGACCTACGAATGTGTGCAAGTTTGCTATCTTCATACAAAGTATCTAATTCTGGACTTAATGACATTTTTCGTGATACATCTGAAAACATATTATGAATTGCATCAGGAGCTTTCATTTTTCCTTCTTTAGCAGCAAGGAATATAGCAAATTTTGTAATATCATCTATTTTTCCATAAGAATTACGTAAGCCTACTTGGAACATATATGGATCAGAAGTATCAATATCATTTTGCTTCATAGCATTTGGGGTAACTGTTTTTAGAACTGACATTAATCCTTTGAATGTTATGTTATTAACTTTTTCCATTAAACTTACACCAGTAAGATTTCTAGCTATTTTGTAAGGAGAATATGGTTTTGAAGAATCTTCAACACGTGCTTCATATGGGTTGGAAAATGTGCCTAACTGGTACCTTGGTGAAGAAAGGGGTGTTAATGGGTTTTTTGCCCTATATTTGCTAAATAACGAAGCATAATAGGGATTATCTGCACCACCATCTTTAAGCACTTTTCGTGCTAAGTTAAAATATTTTGAAGCAACCATAGGATTACCAATGGCAGTCATAGTAGACATATATGCACCAATAAAATTACGTATCCATGATACATAGTTTAAGGTTAGAACAGAGCCAGAGAAATTGTATCTTATTTCAGATCCAATAGTTTCTACAAGCTCTTTCCAATAAGAGTTTTTACCTGTGTCCTCATACAGATTACGTAATTCATCAAGAAGGGATCTATGGATAGCAACCCCCATACCATACATATCGTCTATTTGAGAATCCTCAAGTACTCCATTGGGCTTAAATATTCTATGAAGTAGTGCTTCTGCATTACCGGGGTCATTAACATCTGTTTCTTTTCCAACATTCTTTAGAAAATAATCAAATGCAGCAAATTCTACTTCTGGAAAACGCTTAATTATGTCAAGTAAAGGTCTACCCCAAATTTCATTATTTTTTGAAAATAACTGATTAAACTTTACTATTTTATAATCTTCTGGCATACCGTTATATATTTCATAGTTATCTGTAAGAGTTCTATTTGGACATGTAGTTTGCTCTGCAACTGGGATTATCATATTACTATGCCTTACAACATCAGACATATAGGACTGAACTTTTACGTCTTTAATCATAGAATCAATTGAATATTTAAGTGCATTTGTTGGGCTTGGGTCTATAGTTAAAAGATCCATTATACTTGAATCCAGCTTCCTCATATCACCAAATGGGCGTGCTGCAAGTGCTTGCTGTTGCCGTTGAATTAAGAATGCAGCATCATCCATATCCTTATCCGTGGATACTTGTGTTCCCATAGAGATCTCTTTTATTGCTTGTGTAAATCGGTATACAGAACGCATATCTTCCGATTTCTCAAAAGAACCAGTAAATGCACGCATAAGAGTTGGCATATCTTCACTCACAAAAGACGGGGAGTTTACACGTTGCTTAAATTCTTCAAGTGAGGGGAGCTTCCCCCTAATGTATGCTAATATTGAATTAGCAAGGTGTACGTTTGCTGCTCCCATAATCAAATTATTCTTTTCTTTTTCTACTTCTGTAATACTACCTTCATTAGCCTTTTTTGCAGTAAAGTATGCACTTAAATGTTCTGAAATAGCAGGGTCTCTATGTGGGTTTTCAAGGAAAGGTATAATAAGCTTACGAATTGCATCAGAGTTGAATATAGTATCCATATTTGGGTTAGAATACATGTTAGCCTTTTTCATCAAATTTGATAAAAATCTAATAAGTACCGGAGAAGATTGTACAGCAGAAATTACATTGTCGATAACCCTATTTTCAAGATCTCCAATGGTAGCTCTATCAGATTTCATTGCTTCATAAAATTCATTTTTCTGTTCGTTTGTCATCCCTTTTGTTGCTGTAAGCATCTTATCAAATTCATCAATAGCTTTTCCAATGTGATTTTTAAGCTTTGCAGTTAACCTCGATTGATCCAAATAGTTACTTCCTGCTTTTAAGGATACTGCATGAACAGTTCTATTATTATGTTCATCAACAGTAATAACAGCAAGGTCAGGCTTAACAGATGCAGTAGATGTGTCAGAGTAGGGCTTAACATCTATAACATTTTCAAAAGTAGTTTCACCAATAGTTACTTTAATAGGATTTCCATCATTTCGTTCAACAGCATACTTTGTGTATGCTATAGTCAATGCTTCAGATTGATGCCCAGCATTAATACTGTATTCTTTATCAGCTATTTTTATATTAAATTTACGTTGACCTCCATGTGCTCTACTTATATCATTTAAGTAATCTTTATTAGCTGCTATCTTATCAAATATTTCTTCCTTGATGTTAGTACCATCTATTACAAAAGCATTACCAAGCTTATCAAACTTCTGAATTGTGCCACCTTCAGCAGGTGGTTCTTCTCCCTTTTTGTATACAATAAATTCCAATGCAACATTAGTTAAGTATTTTTTCATTACATTTCCAGCAGTTGGTACATCTGTTGAAGTTCTAACATCCAATGGTTTTTTTGCTTGCTCATCAATATCTGATACATTCCTACGAGCGCGTATACGTAAGTATATAGAAGGAACCTCTTGGTTAAAATCTGGTTGTGTGTATTTTACACCAGTTGGATCAGCATATACAGTTTTAGAGGAAGTACCACCAAAAGATAATGAGAATGTACCATTTTCTTCTACCAGTGATATTGGATACTTGTATACAAGTTGCTCTGTTATTGCATTCCCTTCTGTATCCACACTTTCTTTAAGTATTGTTGCAACTGGAACACCAGTATATACCCCCTTACCAACACCCTCAGAAACTTCAACTCCCTTACCAATATCACCAACATCAATAAGGAAAAATGGGTTATTGCCCTTTACGGCATTTGCACCAGCGCCATAAATAAGTGCTTTATACCATTCTGGAGGAACAGTATTTGGGTCAAGTCGTACAAACATCTGTGATACTTTCATGCCAAGAGAATCAGTAACTTCTGTTAATTTTGCAAAATTTATCCCAGTTATGGGTACATCTTTGTTAAAAATGTCTTCATTCCCTATCAGTACATCAGCAATTTTACGTGAAAGTCGTGATTCATACTCCTCTAAGTATACACGTGCTTTTGTTGCAAGGGACTGATGTAAAAATGAGTTTGAGTGTATGGAGTTGTTTATAGCATCTATGCCATTAATTAAGAACCTTCTTGCAATTCCAGAAGATCCTGCAAGTAAATCCTCCTCTGTTAATATTCCAGAAGATACACCATACATTTTTAAGGATTGAGAAAGGGCTTTATACATATTGATCAAGTTTGCAAATTTTGGTGAATGGTTACTTAACACTACAGCAAGGTCATTATTTGTAAGCGCAGCAGTAAACATGCGGTTATACCATGTGGTTGCAAGAGTTCCAGCAGAAACCATTACATCGTCTATGGTCTGCCCACTGTCATACAGCCCTTGTACTAATTGAGCCATACCTTGTTCACCTAATTTTGCACGTAAGCGTTCTTCAATTTTTGTAGATACCTTTACGTTGACTTTTGATGGATTAACACTAAGGGCACGTTCTCCTGCTTCTTGCAAAAAGGCATCAAGTAATCCAACTTTGTGCATCGCAAATAGTAACCCATGCTCTTTTTTTGCAATAGAAATAGCAGTCTCATCTGTTGCATCTGCACCACTCATAGTGGTAAGGGTAGTTATAAAGGCTTGCTTATTTGAAGGATCTAACATTTTAGAAAGATAACTTGAAGTGTCATTAATTATGTCAGGAAGGTTATATTTCATGTAGTTAGACACAAGAGTAAGTCTATTTGAAAAATCTTCATTCAACTTTTTTGCATTAAATTGAATCTGTTGAAATGTATCAGAAAATCCAAAGTAAGGAATAAATGTAGAACGTATTACATTTTTCATTTGTGGATGTGCCATTATGGAATAATACTTGTATGCTGCAATTTGCTTTAATGAATCCCATTTAGAAGATGTAGGAAGAGATGCTTCAAGTTGTGCAAACATCTTCTTAAATGTTCGTTTACTGTAGCCAATGCTTGCATTTCTCATTGCATCAGAAAAAGCAGATTCTATGTCAAGTCTACTTACATACCCACCTTGCTCTTCTGCTGCATCATTTAATGTCTTGTAGAAGGAAGTGGAAAGGTTAGTAAGCTGCTCTATCAATCGTTTCATAGAACCTATATATTGACCAAAAGTGTTAACTCCCATTTTTTCAACTAAATTTGGCATTTCTTTGAGTTTTGTTTCAAGTTTACCAATGTAATTTTCAAGGGTATCAACACCATACTGCATACGCCTTGTTGTAACTTCTGCAATCTCTTCTATCCCATATGCTTCCTGTGAGTTCTTTACAATATTGATTAGTTCACGCATAGACAGTAATGTTTGTTTAATATCATATAAGCGTGTAACTATTTCACCAGAATTTGTTAAGTGACTCATAGAATCGAGTATAGTAACAAGTCTAGTTTTCATTTCCCCTAAACTATACATATGTGAAGAAACTCCATCCAATTTATGAGAAAGGGCTATATTATCAAGCATACGAACCACAGCAGCAGGAGATGAATCAAATCCAGAAGAGATGAATTGCATCTTATATATAGCAGCACCAATCTCATTAACAAACTTTGATTGTACACCATTCATTTTGGTTACATATTGTTCATAGTCGCCTTTATGAATGGTATCCTTTAGAGCAGTTACTTCATCTTCAGTTAAAACTGATTTTGCAATAGAAATAATTTCATCATACGTAGCTGATTGTGAAGAAGTTAATTTAGAGAATAGGTCTTTGCTTTTGTATAAATCAAATTGGTCATTAACAGCTCCCTTACGAACTGTATATTCTTCACGCAATCTGCGTAATGTATTTAACGGAATTTCACGAAGCATATGAACTAAATCTATAGCTACTGCAGGCTCTACCCCAAATTGCTTTGCAAATGCTTCAACACTTTCATTTGATATTTTAACACCATACAAATCATCAACACCATTTGTAAACATACGTTTATGGAGTAATTGTATATCACGTAATACAGCTTTTAAGTTGATGTTTGAAATGTTATCAGCAAGCATTTTTTTAACCGCCTCTGATGTAGCATCACCTACCACACCAACCACTTTCAAAATAACATCGGTTGTGTTCTTCATATCAGATATGAGTGCTTTGTTTTCTGTCATATCCTTTATACGTGGAGCTTCCTCACCTAATCCTTTATGTTTCTGAATAATACTGTATATAGCACCTTGGTATGCGGATATTTGATGTGTTGATAACTCTGTACTCTTTCTAACTTTAGTTTCTATTATGTCATTGCTTTCCTTTGTTAAACCAATCAAATTCAAAAATTTTGATATCGCTATTCCATCTGGCAGGAAAGTGTTTGCTGCATTAAGAAATGTTGCTTTTGTTCTATTTACTATATTAAGTGCATCTTTTATAGGAGACATTGTAGTAGAAGCTATGGGAGATGTTGGTCTGAAAAGAGCAGCAACCATAGTCATAAGCTTATCTGATTGTGACAGTTCTTCACCATTTACAACTTTTTTAACAATATTACTCGCTTTAGCTATCATCTGAGCATGTGTACTTCCACTAAATCTGTACATTTTTGTGTTTTGAAGCATCATACCATCCATAGATTGTGTAAGTTTATATTGTAAATCTCCATTTATTAACAATGTCTTATATATATCATCAGGATCAGATATGGAAGTAGAAATATGTGGACGTATAACCTTTTTGTACATGCTATTTATTCTTGTTAATGTGGGGTTTCTACCTCCCCCTATAGTTTGAAATGGAGTTAATGTCCTGTAGAATTGACGCATTTCTGGTGCTGCTGCATTACTAAAGAAGAATGTTTCACCCCGTTTTGCAATATTGTACAACATAGCTTCATTCTCAGGGGTTTTCATAACAGCAGGATTTCCATTTAAGAACTCTATTAACTTATTTTTTTGATGTACAGATGCAACATCAATATCTTTTACTGCACCTCTAACTAGAGAAAGTAAAGTATCAAGTATCATAGCTTCACTGTTATTTACAAGAAGCCCATTCTTTCCTAGAAATGATTTTTCTTGAAGCAATGAAATCACTTTTTGTATGTTTGAATGAACTCCCTTAGCACTAGAATCAGCTATATTAGAAAATGCTTCAGTTACATCTTCTTGAAGTAAATTAAGTTTTGCAATAAATTCTGGTGTATCAATAAGCTGCTTTGCAACACGTAACAGCATACTACCAAGGTGTACGGGTGAAGAATCATCGATCGTTGCCTTAAAGGAGCTTTCATTTATTAGAGTTGATAACCCGGAAAGCATACTGTACAAGTTATTTGTTTGTGCATATTTAGAATCTATTTCATTATTTGGAGCAGCTAATGAATACAATTTTGCAGCAGTGTCCATAATCCTACCTAATCCAGTTCTAAAATCAGAAAAGGTAGGAAGATTTCCGTTGCTTAAACGTGTTACTGGATTAGTTGGATCACCAATATCTTTAGCTATAGCACCAATAGTATTTAGGCTAAACACGTTTCGTATTGTAAGATCATCTAACTTCATATCACTAAATACTGAACGAAGTTTATCCCATGCGTCTTTTCTTACAGCATCATCTGGACTTCCATTCTCTAATGTTTTTGTCAAAGAAGGAAGTAAGGAAGTAGCTTCAGATAGCTTTCCTTGTATAGAGGTACCCGTATTTTCAAAATCTTCAAGTACTTTTACAGTGTTTTCATCTGAAGTATCTGCAATTATCTTAAGTAAGCTTACCTCTGGTAAGGCATTAGTATTGTCTGAAAATATCTTAATTTTTGAGGAGTCAGTTATTGAAATATTATTTGCTTCTGCAAATGCTGCAAGTTTACTACCACCAAAATTAAGCCAAGTAACAGGAACTAAGGTTGTAGAATCATTACTTAGCTGAACAGAACGTGTCATGCGAGAAGAATCAATAAGATTCTGCAAAATAGAAGAAGTTGCATGTATTTCATCCGCCGTAAGCTGTTCTATTGGTTTGTTATATTCTACACCAAGTATGCCACCATTTTCGTTCCGAACTACATTAAAATTCTTAAATATATTTGGTGTATCTGCAACATCATTTAATTTTGCACCACTTTCTATAAGTGGTACAAAGTATGATCCAGTACCATCTGTAGGATTACTCTCAGATTTTACTAAAATATTCATTATTTTAAGGGAATCTTCAGCAGATAGTTCTGCATTCCGTTTAATTGTCTTTATGCCTTCATTAAGTATGCTTACTGGTTTTTCTGCAGAAGGAGAAAGTGCAGCGTTAAATTCTTCATTCCCTATTTTTGCCTTTGCACCAAATTCAGCAACAGACCCAGGGATAAAGTTTAGTTTGTATAGGTCATTATTAAGAAAATACTTTGATCCTGCTTTCATCATTTCTGTTACTGGTGGAAATAACGCTGTTTTTGCAGCAAACTTGGCAGCTGGCAAACCAAGCATAACAGTTGTTTGCCCAACAGCAAGCTGCAAAGGTGCTGATAAGGTATTCATAAAATCAGAAATTCCTGGAAGACTATACATATACTCAAAAGTTTTACCAGCAGCAGCATTTACTACCATTTCATTGAAAAATTTACCAGTATACGCACCCAAAGACTTTGCAATAAGATTATTAAGTCCTGCTTGCTTACCCAGAGTAGCTGTATATGCCAAAGTTAATGCACCAGAGGCAATGGCTTGTGCCGTCGCATCCCCTGCAAATTCTGGAGCACTATATGTTGTAGTACGAACAGGATCCAAAAATGCAGTTCCTGTAGTTACGCCAGCAGGATCTGCTGCAATACCTTTACTATACTGTTCCAACTCTTCCTTTGAAAGCTTACCATTAACATAATCTTGAACCTTATTTAGCCCAACAACCATTGAACCATCTACTGCTGTTTGGTACATGTATTGTGTACCAAAAGCAATAGCCATAGTACCAACCATCAAGGGAAGGGTAGCCATTAGTGGAGCACCAGCAAGGATAGCATGTGCTCCAGACGCAACTGGGAGTACATTCGCCATAAACTCAACTAATCCATTACGCCACATAGATACTCCTTCAGCAGGAGTAAGGCGTTTACTATCCACTAATTCATCATAATTAGAAAAGATGTCATTAAAGAATGTTTTTGCCTTTTCATTTGTGAACAAAGGATCTAATTTTCCCATCATTTGTGTTCTATACACTTTGTCAGTATACATTTTACTCAATGTAGTTGGATTATTATCCTGCACCTCTTTAGGAGAACGAAGTGCATCAATAAATAAGCTTGCGATTGGAACAAACCCTTTATCTGGTGTTTCAACTAAAGAACTTTTATTAAATAATGTTTTTGCAAAGTCAAGAGTAGCATCTGCAACTGGATCCTTTGTGTTTTGTATAGAATCCATATAATTCTGTGCATATTGATCTGCTACTTCTTTGAATTGCTCTGGGTTAACTGTACTAAGTGACTTTAACACAGTATCAAATTGTTTCTTTTTAGCTTCTGCCTCTCCAAGTTCCAGTGACTCCTGCATAGCTTTTTCACGTTCCACTGAATCAAGAATAAGGGCAGTATTTACATCTGGCCTAACTTCCTCTTTTTTTTCTATAGGAGTATATGGAGTAGGCTCCATAGTAGACACTAAATTATCCTGCTCCAAAGTTACTGAAGCAGGAGTAACATTGTAGTCAAATGAAATCCCTTCAAACAAAGGCGAAGGGGAGTCTGGAAGCTCTTGATTTTTTTCCTCATCAAGAGCTTCCATATCAACTAATTCATTATCCATAATATTTTCATCTTCTATATATGGTTCAAAGATTGGATTTTGGGAAAATATCATATAGTAACCCCCTATTACACTACCAAACTATTGTGACAATAATTTTCTATACAATTTAAGTGCAGCATCAAGACTACGTAAAGTTTTCCTTATAGCAGGATCATCTACTGAAGTATTGCTAGAGGAAAGTGATGTTGTTAGATCCTCTATTTGAGTTTTTGCAGCAACAACTTTTGGAGATCTCAATTTACTTGCAAACCAAGCATTAGAATCAATATCGGTCACAGGAATTGTTGAGAAAGCATTTACACCATTATTAGTATCTAGCTGTATTGCAGAAATCCTCATGTTATGTAAATACCCATCAATGGTACCAGAAAAATTAGTCTTGTCTTTTGTATATATGGTGTATAAATTAAACTCGTCTCTAGGATCTACCTTTGTGCTTGAAGCCACAGCAGAGGTTTGTGCATCACTGTCACCAACAAATATTCGTAGCTCCGGGTTATCTTTTGTTAGAGAGCGTGCTAATGCACCATACAACGCTGATTTAGCAGCTGCGGTGTAAAAGTGAGAGTAATTTTCAGCATCCACAGTTTCCCCTAATGCTGCTGTGTTCATCGAAGTAATTGGAGTAGTAGTAAGCGCAGTATTTAGCCCAGACTTAAATCCTTGTATAGTAGAAAGGCTTTTCTTTAATAATTCAGTATCCTTTTTTGAAATACCCAAATTTTCTGCGTTTTGCATATGTACCTTTGCCCATCCAGTAGCCATATTAGACGATTTTATAGAGTCATACCCATCTTTAAGCTTTTTAGATAATTCAAGAAAAGTATGTGGAGTTTGTGAGATTGCAGCTGCATAATCTAGGTCATCAAATATATTAGTTGGTGTTGCAATCTTTCTTAAATCTTCTTCTTTCATCTTTCCAAGGTATTGTGCAAATGTCTTTATCAAAGCAGGGTCATTAATTAACTCTGGATTAGAAAACACAGTATGCCCAACCATAGTTTTAATTACATTTTTAGTTTCTGTAGAAGCTGTACTAATATCCTTTAGTGCATAGTTTATTACATTATTGTATGCACTTGTAAGCTTGCTAGTGTTCTCCACAACCTCTCCCTGAAGTTTAGGCAAGTTTATACTAGTGCTAAACGCATTAAGCATTGTACTTACATCTTTTAACAATTCATTAGGTTTTCCAGCATAATACTTTTTGTACAACGCATCCTCCTTTACACTAGAAGGAAGGCCAGCAGTTAATCCATACACAGTAGAAGTTACAGACAGTGGAATAACTCCTGTTGCTATCAGTTGTGCTACATTAGATAATACTGGAAGTGTTCCAGCAGACTTAAATCTAGTCAATATTGTTGCCGGTATTTGTGATTCCTTACCACTTGGTAGTATGCTAAAAGTTATTGAGTCATATGCAGTAAGGGTATCCTGCACAACAGATTTACCAGTTTTACGTTGCTCTATTGCAGCAGTTTGAAGATTAGTGCTCCAAATATTATGAAGCATTTGTGAAGATAATTTTTGAATGGAATCTTGCTTATATGTAAAATATATTCTAGCTGCAACTTCAGCTTCTTTTGGTGTTTTAGCAAGTTTAGTTACAAGCATATACTTTTGTATTTCTTGAAAAGTAGGCTGCACATATTGCCCATTATTATCTAAAGTGCGTTGTACTTCCCAATTAAAAAGATTTTGCATTTCTGGTGCTTTTTCTACAGTGTATCGTGAAGTAATGGTATCTTTAATTTGAGAAAGTATTTTTGTTGTGTCAGCAGCTACAGATAATCGTGCTTTAGAAAACCCTTCTTCACTACCAAGCATCTTTGCATCCATTTCCAAAGCTTTCATTTGATCTTCAACCATTTGAATCTTTGAATTTCGTTCATTCTGAAATCTAGCTTGATAACTTTGTGTGTATCCATTCAAAAATGCAGCTCCACCCTTGCCACCAATCATTAAGCCAGCAGCAAGCATAAACCAATTTGGAGTAGGCTTATCTTTAAGAATAACACCACGCTCTTCAAATAACTTCTTATACTTTTCAACAACTTCACGCTCTCCTTGTTCTACACGTGAAAGTGTTTCTAAGTATTGATTATATCCACCACCAAATGGGCCTCTGTTATTACCCATAGCTTTTGCTTGTGATTCAAGTCCTGTTACAAGTCTGTCAGCTGCATCTGGATCCATTGCAACCATATCATTAAGATGCAATAAATTTTGTTGTGTAAGAAGATCTGGTGAGCTATCCTTAAGAAGCTCTATACGTGCATTAAGTTCATTAAATCTTTTTTCATTTTCCGGTGAAATAGCAATTGGAGCCTTTGCAAAAGGAGATACTGGTTGTTGTTGTGTGACCACCGGCTTCTGTTGTGTAATAGGTGAAGGTGGAGTCGTTACTGTAATTTGAGATGGCACACCTTGTAAAAGAGCACCAATAGAATTTGGTACTTTGTTACTTTCTTGTGGTGCTATATTAGCATTTTTAGTTAACTCATTAGCTACTCTTTCTACAGGAGGTATTTTTTGTAAGCCATCTTCTCCCCATAATTGTTTATAGTTTTTAGAAAGCCATTCTGCTTCCTTTTCTGGTAACTTAATATACTCACCACTACGTACTGCATACTCTGCTGCTTGTTTAGGGCTAAGTTGTACTAATTTACCATTATATTCTACTACCTCTGGGTACATCATAGCATACCCATCCTCTGTAGTTGCATAGCTCATCATGTGTGTTGCAAAATTTTCATCATTTAACTTTAATACTTTTTTCGGATCTGGATTAAGAATCCTATCCACAAAATTTAATCCTTTATATGGTGCAAGTGTCCTATTTATGTAATCTATATTATTAATTTTTGTGTTCACATCATTAAAGGAGGATG
>Ga0172381_10001019_pt1 | contig 34806 bp, 32 predicted proteins | sample Leawel6488metaG_FD_119754 | JGI IMG/M metagenome (GOLD analysis project Ga0172381, IMG submission 119754) | Leachate microbial communities from a municipal landfill in Southern Ontario, Canada - Leachate well 64-88 metaG | ecosystem: Engineered > Solid waste > Landfill > Unclassified | place... | reverse complement strand
TCGGGTGATAATGCTTGGCCAGTTGGACATATAAGCTCCGCTAGTGGCTTAGCTGATAGTAATGGAAATTATGATTTAGTGGTTAATGCATCATTTTTTGATAATGGCATAATACAAGTTTCAACTACCGCGACCGACGACGCTGGTAACACAAGTGAAGCAACTGATCTTTCAGTAATTAAAAATAATTTAATTCCAGAAGTTGACACCGGAGCTATTAGTGTAACTAGTAGTAGCGCTACTTTAAATGGAACAGTTACTAATAGCCCCGATGAGGCAGTGACTGAGCGTGGTTTTGAATATGGGCAAACAACAGCTTATGGTTTATTGGTTTCTTCGAATGGTGGTTTGGGGCAATTTTCTAGTTTGGTCAATAATTTAGTGTGTGATAAAACTTATCATGTCAGAGCTTATGCTAATAATATAAATGGTGCTGGTTTTGGTTTAGATAATACTTTTTATTCTGGCGCTTGTTCTGGTAATGGTTTGTTTAATTTTTCCATACCAAAGTTACTAGGCACCGACTGGTGGTCATTTAGTGAAGATAAAGTAGATCCACGTAATATAACTTTTAATTTTAAAGTTGATGACGTTACTCAGCTAGCTATTTCACCTAATTTAATTTTTTCTGGAATTTCTTGGCAAAAATTTGAAAATAATTTTAACTATTTTATTTTTGATCGCTCTAAGGTTAATACAATTTTTATTAAATTTAGATCATCGACCGGTGGTCAGACAAATATTTATTCAATGCTTATACCGGCGTCTAGTAATAAACTTAATCTCATTGCCCCGTCTATACCAATAAATTTAACTAAGTTTGTTTTTAAGAGAAATCTATCTTTAGGTAGCCGCGGTGATGATGTTAAGCAACTACAAACTATTTTAAAAACTCTTGGTTTTATGTCTAGTAAGGTCACGGTTACTAACTATTATGGCTTACTTACTAAAAAGGCTTTAATTAATTTACAAAAGTTTTATGATAAGTTGCCTTATAATAAAACCTATAAACTAAAACCATATCCGGGTAATTTTGGCACTCAAACTCGCCGTTTATTTAATGAAGTTTTGCTATCTAATTAAGCCACTTGATTTTATTATAGGAGCACGCTAAGATAAGACTTATTAATAAAAATATCTCATATATGTCCAAACGAAGTACAGGCCCTGGCAAAAACCAGAAATCAAATTCTCATAAAACTAAGAAGCGTCTAGAAGTTAAGCGTTTGATGCTTGAAGCTAAGACTAAGAAAAAGAAGAAATAGCATTATCAGTCATTTTAAAAGAGCTCAGTAAAATGAGCTCTTTTGTTAAGTAACGCTTTTGTTTTAAATAGGGTATAATTATAATAACTATAATTATTATAATTATGAAAAAAATAGATAAAAACGGATTTACTCTCATAGAACTTTTAGTTGTTATAGCAATCATTGCAATTCTAGCTACTATATCAATAATTAGTCTTTCTAGCGTGCGTCTTAAGGCTAGGGACGTTAGGCGTGTAGCTGATATTAAACAAGTTCAGTCAGCCTTAGAACTGTATTTTACTTATAATAATTTCTACCCAACAATGATAACGCCCGGGAGCAGTTTAACTGATGGAATTGTTACTTATATTGATAGAGTACCATCTAACCCATCGCCAAGTAGCGATGGTGATTGTTCAGCTAACCAAAATTATATTTATACTTCAAGTAGTGATGGCACTTCTTATACTTTATCATTTTGCCTTGGTAATCAGATTTCTAGTTTAAACTCTGGTGAACACATTGCTACGCCAGTTGGCATAACTAACAATGGTAACGAAGAAAATAATAATAATGAAAACACGGAAAATAATGAAATACCGCCAGTTTTTGCTTGTGGTGATAATGTTAATTACGGTGATGAAGACTATAGCACTGTGCAGATTGGTGATCAGTGTTGGTTTAAAAATAATTTAAACATTGGTACCCGAGTTGATGGTGATAATAATCAGGCTAATGCTAATAGTGGTGTTATTCAAAAATATTGTTATGACGATAATACCTCTAATTGTTCTTTATTAGGGGCGCTTTATCAATGGCACACCGCCATGGCGTTTCCTAGCTCTTGCGATAATCATAATGGAGGTTCACCTTGTATTGTAAATTTGATTCATCAAGGAATTTGTCCAACTGGTTGGCATATACCAAGTGATGGTGAGTGGACAACATTAACTCGCTATGTTAGTAGTAGTGAAAGTTGCAATCCTGATAATGGTTGTTCGCCGGCGGCCACTAAGTTAAAGGCTAGCTCGCCGCTTTGGGACGGAACTAATGATTTTAATTTTGATGCTTTACCATCAGGTTATCGTGGTAATAATGGACAATTTACTCATGATGGTAGTCGAGCTAATTTTTGGGCAACTTTATCTGATGATGATGACAAATCATATAGACGTTATTTAAACAACGGAGACGCTAAAGTTAATCGTAATGATGATAAAAAAATATTTGGTTATTCAGTGCGTTGCTTAAAAGATTAATTTTTTATATAATATTTTATTAAAAAGCCGGCAATGTTAATCCCGGCTTTTTTAATATACTTATTGTTATTTTGTTTATACAACTGCTTGTAAAGTTTCTTTTTTGTATTTTTCCCTTAGCTCTGTTTTAGCTGTTTTTAAGTGCTCATCATTATTACAAATGATTAATCTGCCACTATAAGCTGGTCCAGAAATAACTACTTGTCTGGTACCTGGGCAACCGCATGTTTTTGTTTTTTCTTCATCAATCTTAATTTCGCAATTGCCTGCACTATTTATAGGCCCGCATAGAGGAGCAGGAGTTTTTTGTTCCTCACTCCTTCTTTTGTCTTTTCTTGACATTGTTCTTTTGGTTTTAAGTTTTGAAAAGGTACTTTCTTATGTTGATAAATTATCAGTAAGGCTTTATTTTGTCAACATTTTTTATTTTACTTGACTTTTATGAACTAGCTAGTTATAATCTTTTATTATTAAAATAAATATAAACATAAAATAAAAAGAAAGGATTACGTGATGCTTGCAGACACACCCCTATCTAGATCCACTAAAATTTCAGTGGGTCAAATTAAGAAGTCCCTTGAAATAAACAACAGACCAACTTTAGGAATCTTTGCCGGTACTGGCTGGAGCGGAGCAATCCCTAATTTAAAGAATGAAAGAGAAATGCCTTTTAACGAAGTTATGGGGCTTTCTACATCAAAATTTTCGGTTGAAGGGCACGAAAAAGTTATCGTCGCTGGTGAATATCATGATAAAACTGTTGTCATTTTAAAAGGTAGAACCCATCTTAATGAAGAACCGGGTAATCCTAAAATTTTTAATGATGTTAGGATGGAAACGGAGATTCTTATTAATTTAGGTATTAAAAAGATAATTTCCACCTCAGCGGTTGGAAGCTTGCCGCGCTTACTCCATGACGGTTTATTCACAGACTCTCTTGAGGTTGGTAGCATCGTTGTGATTGATGGGCTAGTAACGTTATACGCCCCACAACTACCGCTTTGGGCCGGAGAATTCTGTAACCCCGAAGACGCTCTTTCTGTTAAGTTACAAAATATCGCTTTGAAGGCTCTTAAAAAATCTAATCAGCCGAAGCTATCCGGTGGTCATGCTATGGTACTTGGTCCATGGTTTGAAAGCAGAAAATATGACAAAACTATTTTAGCTACTAGCGGAGCATCAGTGGTTGGAATGAGCCTTTTACCAGAGGCCGCTATAGCTTCGCTCTATGACAAGGTGTCAGTTTTAGGTCTTTGCCTGGTTACTAATAGTCCTACCGAAGTTCATAGCCATAAGATTAATTTAGCCAGAGCGCATAAACAAAAAGAAGAATTACAGCTCTTTTTAAAAAATCTTTTTAACCTGTTGTTAAAATAATTTTTAAACGATTAAAGCCCCGTAGAATATATTTCTCTACGGGGCTTTTCAAATTGTTTTTTGCTTTTTAGGCAACTTCCTCATAAGAGAATTCAAAGCATTGGGAGTTTGGACCGCAGTCATCTGGCACTATTTCTTCAGCGTTTTTGAAGCGGTTTATACCCCAGGGATCAATTTTTATTTCTTTTATGCCTGGGTTTCTTTTAAAGTAAGTTTTTAAAAATGGTTTATTTATAAAAAGGACTGCCTCTCTGATATCATTTGCTATATCCGGGTTCCTCTCTAAGTAATCTCCCTCACAGAGCATAATGGTTTCATATTTTTCAACTACAGTTGCTAAATCTCTTTCTAAGAAGCCAGACGGTAAATATGTATTAGCACCCGAGCTAATTATATTTGCCTGGCAATTAGAGCTGATCGGTACACTCGAGGTTGCAATTATTAAAGTGTTAAATTCTTCCTGCCTTGCTCTTTCAATTAAATTAATACTTCCCTGGATACTACGAATATATTTATCCATAAAAACATTAATAACTATGATGGCTGGAAAATCATCCTTTATTACGCCCAGAGCTCTTGGCGCAGTAAAAGCGTTAATAACTTTGTAAATACCATTAGTACTAGTTTGGGGTATTTCCTGAACCTTAATTTCATATGGCGAGACAAATAAAATTGGCTGCCAGCATTTTAATTTTTTTCTGCTCATTTTTTCTCCTGAGTTTTTTAATTGATTTTTTAAATAACCATTTGAAATTATATACTACTAAGTTATTCTATGTTTGTCAATTAGTTATATAAGCTGATAAGAACAAGTATTTCTATTAGCTTAGAGGAGCTCTTTATGATACAATGTTTTAACATATTAATATTTATTCATGAAAATAATACTAGTTCGTCACGGTCAAACTAATTATAATCTTAAGGATCTCTGTAATGGTTTACCTAATAAAAAAGTTCATTTAACCACGCTTGGTAAAAAACAAGCGCATGAAGTAGCATCTAAGTTAGCTAAAACAAAAATTGATATCATTTTTGTTTCTAAACTCTTACGTTCTGCTCAAACCGCTCGTATTATTAATCGCTATCATCATGTAGGTATTAAATTTGATGAGCGCTTAAATGATCGTTTAATGGGTGAGTTTGAGGGGCGCGCAGCTAGTCTATTTTATGCTTGGCGTGATAAGCAAAAACAACCATGGACAGCAATTCCTAAAGGCGGGGAGTCTTATGAGAACTTAAAAAAGCGCGCTAAGTTATTTTTAGATGATTTAGCAAAAAAAGACTATAAAATTGTTTTAATCGTGACTCATTTACCGATTATAAAAGTAATGCGAGGTTATTTTAAAAATTTGAGCAATGAAGTTATGGATAGACCAGATGAAAAAATTATTCCTAATGGTAAAATGATGATTTTTAATTTACCCAAAAAGACAATCAAGTTTAAAAATTAATTTTCTTGGAAAAGAAAAAGACTCGACGCATAGGGTTGTATATAAAGATATACGAGCTATGTGACGAGTCAGTTTAGATTCAGTCTCCTTAAACCCTGTTTGGTTAGTACTAGGGTTACCGAACCCAAGATTCTGTCTATGACATTTGTTATGTCAAAACTTTCTAGGCAATGAAGATTAAGTTCATTACCAAATTCCGTAATAAGAAAGACCTTTTTAAAATCATCGTTGGTTTTTGTTTTGTCTAAAATGTTTTTTTTGATGATTTTGGCGAGCATTTCTTCGCCTAAGGTTTTCGCAGATAAATTGTACTGCGAAACAAGTTCTTCTACAGAATATTCTTTTAGTTTCTTGATTGCTTTCATGGTGTTGTGTTTTTTTTGTTTTTGTTGTGGTTTTTTATTTTAAAGAGCTGTTGGAAATATTGGAGAAATAGCTAGGGGGAGTAGCCCCCACTATCGTCCTATCTATGGTTTACTACTGTTAGTTATTGTTGTCAATATTGTTCTTGGATTTTATCTGTGCTATAGTTTTTTTAGGAATAAAAGCCTATAAAATAGGCATTATTAGCTCACTATTGACAAGATATGTCAAATGTGATATAATTAAAATATTAATAAATATATCTTAATATTTAATAAAAATATGAATAATATGGAAAAACCAAACATAACATCTTCTGATGTTGTAGACAAAGAGGTTACTGAAGTCGGTAACGCTGATGTCAAAGCTTCTGCTGAAGCAGAACTAAAAGGCATGAGTCTTGAAGATTTAGAGGCTTTGTTAAAAGAAATTACTGACTATCAGGAAAAGAACGAAGCTGATCGTGTCCAAGCTGACAACGCAGCTTTTGAAGCTAGAATGAAGGATATACAGTCCTTGATTGATAAGATGCCAGCTGACTTAACTTCTCAGGAAAAAACAAACCAAGAAGTTGAAAGAGATGCTTTAGCGCAGCAGATTAAGTGGAAAATGGAAGCTATGGCTGCTAAAGATGAAAAGAAAAAATTAGAATCAACTCCTGATCTTAGAGGAGCTATTAAAAGCATAGAAGATCAGATTACTAAGGAATTAGATAATCTTGGCGAGGAAACCTCCGACACCCCTAGCTACTGGTCTAATTTAAACAAAGAAACTGGCGATATGCTTCGTCACATAACCAGTCTTAAAGATTTTGCTTTGAAGACCGGCATAGATGATTCTTTGGCTAGTAACCTAACTGGTCTTGCTCTCCAGAGAATTAATGATAAAGTAACTCCAGCGATTGATGAAAAGATTGAACTTTTATCTAAAGCTGATGCTGCTAACACACCAAACGCTGCTTTAGCTTTCGGTGTTAGAAAGAAACTTGAAGATATTAAGTTTCAATTAGACAGAAAGATATAAAAATAATAATTTCTTTAAAGACCCTGCACCATACGGTGCGGGGTCTTTTGTTTTAAAGAAACCTTGACTTTTAAGGCTTTTTCTGTTAGCTTTAAAGAGTAACTATTATTTATCTATCCCTATGCCTGATTATTCTCAAGCCATTAATAAGCTTGTGGATCGTTTAATGAAAGAACAGAATCTTGACCCGTCTGACGAAGCAGCTAAAGAGACTTTTAAAATAGACGCAGTAGACAAGATTAATCGTTTTATTATTAATCGTATTCCAGATGACAAGCTTGAGCAATTTGAAGAGCTTCTAGAAGAAAATAACTCAGAAAAGATCTCTTATTTTCTTGAAGAAGTTTTAGGCAGATCTCAGGTGGTTCAAGAAGAGTCTTTAAATTATTAATTTAAATCTACATATGGTAAATAAACATGAAATAATTAATAATGGCGCAGAGAATCTAGTCGATAAGAAAAGGGAAGAAATTTTAAGTAACTACTCTAACGTTTTAACAAAATTTGCTGGCAACCTTACCTTTGTTTTTGATAAAGATGATAATATAGATGGTGTTTATATAAAAGGTGATAATAAAATTAGACCTATTGAGGAAAATGTTCCAGAAATAGAAGCTATTGGTTAATTAATAAAGATATTTTAACAGTCCTGTGCCAGTATTGGCGCAGGACTGTTTTGTTTATTGAGAATATTTTATAATATGTTATACTGTGTGGATAAAGCTATGGACCCTCTACAGAATCAAACTGAACTAGCTAATTATTTAGCTGAATCATTAATCGATCAAACGCAAAGAGACTCAATGGACGAGGCTAGCTTTGAGACATTTAAACAGGAGCTGATTGATAGAATTAATCGAGAAATTAGTCAGACTATATTTGATAACTTAACTGATGATCAGCTGGAACAGTTAGAAGAGCTATTAGAAGAAGGTGATGGATCTGGAACAAGTGATTTTTTACGTTCGGCTGTGCCTGATTTACGCCGTTTGATTCTAGAAAAAATAATTAACTTAAAAGAAGAAATTAATCTTTAAACAAACCCCTATGAATCTTGAAACCACAACCTTTAGAGAGTCATCAGTTCGTGTGCGAGATCGTTTACAAAATCAATCTAGCGCTATTACTGATGTAGCGATCGGAAGTGCGTTTGAAGATTCAAATGATATTAAACAGGCTTTGACTGAATTAGAAGATTAGGTTAATTATTTATAGGCAATAAAAAACTACCATTGAATCCTGGTAGTTTTTTTATTTTAGTTACTAGGCGTATTTTTCATTAAAGTTTTCTGCTTCTGGGTCAGCGTCTATTTTCTTGAATAGTGGTTCTACGTTAGTTATTTTTATCTTCTTAACTAAATTAAAAATAGTTTCTTCGTCTGGCCAATTAGTTATTTCTATACCAAGCATTTTTTCTAATTTATCGGCCGCTTCAGGAGCAATCGGTTTAATCATGGTTGTTAAAGCGACAATAATGGCCATTGGAGTAAACATTATTTCTAGATATTTATTTGCGTCATCTTTTATTTTCCAAGGGGTTTCTTTAGAGAGGTATAAATTTCCTTCAGCTGATAAAGCCAGTATGTTCTCCGCATAATCTCTGAATTGGCAATTACTAATTAATTTTTTGCCGAGTTCCATTTTTTTAAGATAAAGCTTTATAATTTCTTTAACATCTTTGTTCACCATCTTTGAAAAGTCTAATCCTTCTGCCAATTTTAAGGTTCTATTAATCAGATTACCAAGATTAGCAATAAGTAAGTTATTAGTTTTAACAATAAAGTCTGACCAAGTAAAATCACTGTCAGAATTTTCTGGCATAATAAGCGTTAGATAAAAACGTACTACGTCTAAGCCAAAATCAGTAGCAATCTTTCTTGGGTCTATGGTAATGCCGCGGCTTTTAGAAAAGCCTCGATTGTTTAGGGTTAAAAATTGGTTAATAGCAGGAACATCAGGCAAATGTAATTTTTCATCATAGCCATGCAATTGCCCTGGCCAAAACAAAGTATGAAAGACTAAATTGTCTTTGCCCATGAAATAATAATGTTTAGCATCTTTGTTATACCAAAAGTCTTTCCATGATTCATTATTATTTTCACGTGAATATTGAATAGAGGCTGATAAATAACCAATCACGGCTTCAAACCAAACATAAATTCTTTTTTGGTCTGCTCCAGAAATTATTTCATCTTTATCAAGTCGATCGACTGGAATCTCAATACCCCAATCAAGATCACGTGTAATAGCCCGGCTCTTTAAACCATCGGCTAACCATCGCGTGGCTTCGTTTTTAATCCACTCTCGCCAAGCGCCACTATAATCTTTAAGATACTCCTTTAGGAAATTTTCTAATTTAGCCCAAGCAAAAAAATAATGTTCACTTTCTTTAATAATGACCGGAGTTTTAGTTAATTTGCTAATAGGATTTTTTAACTCGCCTTGTGTTAGTAGGGAATCACAATTATCGCATTGGTCACTTCTAGCTTCAGCAAAACCACAACGTGGGCAAGTTCCTTCGACATAACGATCAGGCAAAAATTTATTTTCTGTTTCAGAATAATATTGTTCAGAAATGTCTTTATAAATTAAACCTTTTTTAAGTAAAGTAATAAAAACATCTTGCACTATTTCTTTGTGAAATGGGTTATCAGTTTTAGTATAAATATCAAAGCTTAAATTAAGATAATTAAATAATTTAACGTTCTTAGTATGATATTCATTAACTACCTCAGCTGGCGGTAAATTTTTTTTATCAGCTTCTAGGGCCACTGGTGTGCCAAAACAATCAGAGCCACTAACCATTAAAACATCATTACCTATTAAACGATTAAAGCGCGCAAAAATATCAGCTGGTAATAAATAACCAGCTAAATGGCCTAAATGTAAGTTGCTATTAACATAAGGCCAAGCCGCACCAATAAAGATTTTCTTGTTAGACATATAATAATATTATACCAAAGTTTCTTGCTCTTCGCCTTTTTGCTGGCGCCAGAGAGCATTATAAAGCCCTGCTTCTTTGAGTAATACTTCGTGGCTGCCATGTTCAGAAATTAAACCCTTTTCTAGAACATAAATAACATCAGCATGCATAATCGTAGAAAGGCGATGGGCAATTAAAATAGTTATTAATTCAGGTTTAGCTTTGGTAATAGTTTTAATAGTTTCCGTGATTTCATGTTCAGTAATACTATCTAAGCTAGAGGTTGCTTCATCAAAAATTATTAAATCTGGCTGTCTGAGTAAAGCGCGGGCAATTGCTAAACGTTGTTTTTCGCCACCTGATAATTTAAGTCCGCCTTCTCCAATGCGAGTATTAAGACCATCTTCACTACGACTGATTATGCTCATAGCCGCAGCTTGTTCTAAAGCTTCTAAACAAGCCTGATCAGTGGCATTAGGTTTAACAAATAACAAATTATCTTTGATGGTACCAGCAAAAAGTTGTGTATCTTGTGAAACATAACTAATTTTTTGTTTAAAAGTAATTGGGTTAAATGTAAACAAATCTTCTTGATTAATTTTTATTAAACCAGTTGTAGGTTGATAAAGGCCTAAGAGAAGTTTTATTAAACTGGTTTTACCAGCTCCAGACGGTCCAACAAAAGCTACGGTTTCGCCTGCTTTAATAGTTAAATTAATATTAGCTAAAGCTGGTTTTTCGGCTACGTCATAATTAAAACTCAAATCTTCAAAACTTAGGGTTTGTATTTTAGTTAGTTCTTTGATGCGCCCCTCACTTGCTTCTGGTTTCATTTTAAGAATTTCATTTAGCACCTCATTACTGGCTTTAGCTTCTTGATATTGTGAAGCAACATTACTTAATTCATAAAGCGGACTGAAGATAAAGAAGGAGTAGAATAATAAACTGAAAAATTGTCCAAGTGATATGTCTTGTTTAAAAATTAACCAAAACATTAGGAACATGATACCTGAGCGACATAAGTTAATTAATGTTCCTTGGATAAAACTTAATTTTCTGATTAATTTAATTTTTTCAAGTTCTAAACCAAGAATTTGTGAATTAACTTCATTTAAACGATCAGTCTCTTGTTTTTCTAAGCCTAGACTTTTTACTAATTCTACATTGCGTAAAGTTTCGGTGGTTGAGCCAGCTAAAGCGCCCATACGCATGACAATACTTTGTTGAGCTTTTTTTATTTTTTTACTAATAAAGAAAGTTAAAAAGCCTAGCGAAGGTATAAGCAAAAAGAACATTAAGAAAATTGCCCAGTGAACAGTTAGAGCGTAAATCATAACAAAGAGTAAACCAACCAAAGATACAAACAAAACATTAACCGCGCTAGTAATTATTGCTTGATTATCTAAACGAGCCTTTTGAATTTTTTGTAGAATTTCACCAGACTTTTGATCTTCAAAGACAAAGTAGGGTAGCCTTAAAGAATGATCAATGGCATTAGCGTATAAAGCCGCGCCGACGTTTTGTGTAACATAATTTACATAGTAATCTTGAAAATTTTTCGCAATACGTGAAATGAGCGCGACTGCCACGGCACCAATTAAAAGTAGACCGACGCCGCTAATAAAATCAGCCGAAGATAAATCTTTAAAACGGCTGACGTAACGATCTATAATAAGACGAAAAATTTGTGGATCAAGTAAAGAAAAAACTTGGTTAATTGTGGCTAAACCAAGAATAAGGACTAATTTTTTCTTATATTTTTTTAAATAATTTAATATTAGAGCCATAGCTATTGTTTAATATGTTTGTATAGAATACAGCTAATTTGGCCTTTTGTCCATGCTAGCTGGGGTAGGAAAATAGCAATAATTATTATATAATAGATATATAATCTAATTATAGTACCATTCTAACCTTATGAAAATTTCATCAATTGTAGCGCGAGAGATTTTGGACAGCCGTGGTAACCCAACAGTTAGTGCGACAGTTAGCCTTGATTCTGGTGTCAGCGCTAGTGCTGCTGTACCGTCAGGCGCTTCTACTGGTCAGTATGAAGCTGTTGAGTTAAGAGATGGTAAAGAACGCTATGGTGGTCAAGGCGTGCTTCATGCTGTAAAAAATGTTAATGAAACTTTAGCGCCGGCCTTGATTGGTAAAATGGCTGATAATCAAGCAGAAATTGATAAGATAATGATTGATTTAGATGCTACGCCTAATAAGTCAAAAATAGGTGCTAATGCTATCTTGGCCGTTTCATTAGCTTGTGCTAGAGTAGCCGCCCTAGAGCTTAAAATGCCTTTATACCGTTATTTGCGCCAGATAGGTGACTTTGGACCTTTGCCGGTTATGCCCGTGCCTTTAATGAATATTATTAATGGTGGCCGACATGCTGATTGGGCAACTGATATACAAGAGTATATGGTAATGCCTGTTGGCGCGCCGTCTTTTAGTGAAGCTCTGCGCATGGGTACAGAAGTATATCAGGCTTTGAAAAAAATAATTACTGATTCCGGGAGTTTAGCTATGATTGGTGATGAAGGTGGTTTTGTGCCAGTATCAGAAAATAACGAAGCGCCTCTTAAATTAATTACCGAGGCGATTGAAAAGACAGGTTATGAATTGGGTAAAGATATTGTTTTTGGAATTGATGCTGCTGCTTCTGAATGGTATAAGAACGGACAATATCATCTTAAGAAAGAAGGTCCTCGTGATGGAGCTAAATTAATTGAGTGGTATAGTGATTTAACTAAGCGTTATAAATTAGTTTCAATTGAAGACCCTTTTGGTGATGATGATTGGCAATCTTTCAGTAGCTTGAATAGTTCACTAGGTAAAAATATTCAAATTATTGGCGATGATTTATATGTGACCAATGTTTCTCGTTTAGAAAGAGGAATTCAAACCAAGGCCACTAATGCTATTTTAGTTAAGCTTAATCAGATAGGAACTTTAACTGAAACTATCGCTACAATTAATTTAGCGCAAAGAAATAACATGAAAGTTATTATTTCTCATCGTAGCGGCGAAACGCCAGATGACTTTATTGCTGATTTAGTTGTGGCTTGCGGCGCCGGTCAAATTAAAACTGGAGCCCCGGCACGTGGCGAAAGAGTTGCTAAGTACAATCGACTTTTGGAAATTGAAGCAGAATTAGGATCAGGCGCTAAATATTATAGTTTTTAATATAAATTTGGTATATGTTTAATTTTTTTAAGAAAGAAAGCTTTACACCAGAGCAAAAAATAGAAAGTAAAAAAAGAGAAGATTATGAGAAGCTGGCTGAAGTCCGAGCTAACGAAGCTAATGCTCTTAAGCCTGATCTTACTAGCCAAGGCATAGGTGCTCTTGATAAAGAAGATGTTATTCGTCAGGACGCTGAAATAGAAGATGAAGGCAGGGGCTTATTAAAAACTAAAGAAATAAGTCAAAAAGAGTTTGAGGTTGTGGTTGATAATTCATTGGTAATAAATAAGATTAGCGACTCGGAGTTAGAAATAGAAGGAGACATAGCTGGTCAGAAAGTGTATGTTAAAAAAGAGCTAGAAAAAAATGATTCAGACAATAAAGAAGATTATGCTTTTAGGGGTAAATTAGAAAAGACCAATGAAAATGTATATATAAAAAATAGCACTCCAGATAAATATGTTTTCAGTGGTGAGATTAACGGAAAAAAATTATCCAACGAAGAGGCGCTCGCTTTATTTGATAGGTGCTATGAAACAATTCAGGAAAGGAGTGATGCTTTAAATGAGTTGCATGATAAAAAAATTAATAAGCATAATGATGAAAAAACTAAGTTAGAAAATGAGAAAAAAATAAAAGAAGATAAGCGCAAAGAAGCATTAAGAAAATTGCTTGAGCGAAAGGAAAAAGAAGCCAAAAAAATAGAGGATAGTAATAAGGAGTTAGCAAATAAAAAATTAGAGGAGTTAAAAAAGGATAATGAGCTTAAAGAAGAAGCTAGAAAAAAATCAGTCGCACCAGATTTAGAAAAAGTATTATAATATTTTTTATAGTATAAAAATAAAAAACTCTCCTTTAAGGGAGAGTTTTTTAAGATTAAACTTTATATATCCAAATTTTCAACCTTCTTAGCGTGTGTCTGAATAAAATGTTTACGCGGAGCAACGTCGCCACCCATTAACATCTCAAAAGTTTCTGAAGCCATGGCCGCATCATCATTGGTTACGCGTTTCATCATTCTGGTTTTTGGGTCCATAGTTGTTTCCCAAAGTTGAGTTGGGTTCATTTCTCCCAAACCCTTATAACGTTGGATATTAATTCTGGAATTTGTTTTAGCTTTTTTAGCGTCTGTTTCTTCTTCCTCATTAGAATCATTAGCTTCGTCTTCAGCATTTTCTAAAGCCATTTCAATAACCGTTTCATCACCCTTGGTTATTTCTTTAAGAATTTTATTTTTTTCTTCATCTGAATAAGCATAACGTACTAAGTTACCTTTTTTAATTTGATAGAGTGGTGGTTGAGCAATATAGACATAGCCATCATTAACTAGTTGAGGGAAGTGACGGAAAAATAAAGTTAACAAAAGCGTTCTAATGTGAGCTCCATCAACGTCAGCATCGGTCATGATAATAATTCTGTGATAGCGCAACTTAGTAACATCAAGCTGATCATCAATATTAGTGCCTAAAGCAATTACTAAGTTTTTAATTTCATTATTAGCTAACATTTTATCTAAGCGAGCTCGTTCAACGTTTAAAATTTTACCACGTAAAGGTAAGATAGCTTGAAAGCCACGGTCACGGCCTTGTTTAGCGCTACCGCCAGCTGAGTCTCCCTCAACAATATATAATTCTGATTCTTCTGGCTTGCGGCTTGAACAATCAGCTAATTTGCCAGGTAAAGTCATGCCTTCTAAAGCGCCTTTTCTCAAAATTGTGGCGCGAGCCGTACGAGCGGCTAAACGAGCCTGAGCGGTTAAGACACATTTAGCAATTATAGCCTCGGCTTCACGAGGATTTTCTTCTAAGAAGCTTAAGAAAGATTCATTCATTACTTGTTCAACAGCGGTTTTCATTTCGGCGTTGCCCAACTTATCTTTAGTTTGTCCTTCAAATTGAGGGTCAACTAATCTGACACTAATAATAGCTGTTAAGCCTTCGCGGGCATCTTCACCAGCTAGATTTTCATCTTTTTCTTTTAGCAAATTATGATTTCTAGCGTAAGTGTTTAAGGTTCTAGTTAAAGCGGTTTTAAAACCAATCAAATGAGTACCACCACCAGGGTTGATAATTGTGTTAGCAAAAGCAATAACATTTTCATTAAAGCCATCGTTATATTGAAGAGCAATTTCAACTCGTCCATCTTTTACTTCTCTATCAATATAGAAAATACTTTCATGTTTAACTGTATTATGACGATGAATGGCTTTGATATAAGCTTTAATACCGCCTTCAAAATAAAAAGTAAAAGCTTTAGGGGAGTGGTTTTCTCTAGAATCTTTGACACTAATTGTTACGCCCTTATTTAAATAAGATTGTTGGCGCATGCGATCAAGAATTTTGCCCCAGTTAAATTCTAATTCATCAAAAATAGTAGCGTCTGGTTTAAAGGTTATAACAGTTCCGGTTCTTTTAGTTGTTCCAACAACAGCGACTTTTTTTTGTGGTACACCGGCTTTGTATTCTTGCATCCATAATTTTCCGCCGAGATGAACTTCGGCTTTCAAATAGGAACTCAAAGCATTAACAACGCTAACACCAACGCCGTGTAAACCACTGGATATTTTATAGCCATCGCCACCAAATTTTCCACCAGCATGAAGTTTAGTCAAAACAGTTTCTAGAGCTGAGACTTTAGTGGTTTTATGAATATCAACTGGAATACCGCGACCGTTATCTGAAACCGAAACCATACCGTCAGGTAATAAGTTAACGATAATGTGATCAGCGTGACCAGCCATAGCTTCATCGATTCCGTTATCAACCACTTCCCAAATTAAATGGTGTAATCCGGTAGTTGAAGTTGAACCAATATACATTCCGGGACGCTTACGAACAGGGTCTAATCCCTCTAGAACAGTAATTGATCCGGCGTCATAAGCCTTTGAAGCCTCGGCTTTTTTAAGTTTTTCTTTTGCCATAATAGTTTTTCTTTTGCCACCCTATAATAAAAAATAAAATCAGTCTTTAGGTGGGCTGTACACTCATAATAATAGCAATATTTTTACCTAAAAGCAAGGCAAAATTTATGGGCAAAAATAGTTTTTTATGGTATAATCTAAGCAACTATTTTTCTATGTTTATAGATAAAAAAACTACCCCTGATTTAACCAAGACTAATCCACAGAACACTACTAAGGCTCCATTGCTTGGTCGCAAGGAATTGTTTATTATTGGGGCCATAGCTTTGGTGATTCTTATTATAGGCGGTGGCTGGTGGTATTACACTAATGTTTTCAAAGCTCCAAAAAAGGTAGTTGAGGTTGTTAAAGAAAAACCAGTTGAAACTATTTTGCCAGGAACATTAGGTGGGGACGGAACAAATAATAATAATCAGACTCCAGAGGAAACAAATATTAAAGCCGAAAATCTAACTTTTGGTTCTTTTTATACAGAAATAACTGATACGGCTAAAATAAATATTACTGGGGTAAAGTTACCGCTTAATATTAAAAGCCAGGTATCTAATTATTATGATACGGCGCGTAAAATTAACCTTGATCCAGTTGTTAGCAATCTTAACCAAAATGGTTTTGGTGTGATTGATAATCCTTTTGCTAAATCAAGCAATAATTTTTTTGCAATTTATTACGAGCTTAATCAACGAGCTATTCCTTCAGTTGTAACTAGCGATTTTCTTATTTATTATTATCAAAATTCTTTAAAACAGATTTATAAAGAAATTGAGTCATCATTTTTTTATGATAGCGTTTGGCGCGTGACTAATGATTTATATAATACAGCTAACGGACGCTATCAAGAGCGTCGTCAGAAATTAGGCGTTGCTAGTGATTCACTTTTAGAAGCCCAGCGTTTAGAAGCAGCTTATTTTGCGGCTGGCTTAACCTTACTTCGCCCAGAAAAAGATCAAATAAATTCAACAGAAGATATTAATGATTCAAAAAAGTTTAAACCAAGCGAGGCAGCTCGTTTTGATTTTTCTGTACCTGGCTATTTAGCTGATGACTTGGATCAAGAAATAAAACTTATTAAAGCCGCTCAGCAAACAGTTAAGTCACCGTTGTTGCTTTATGAAAGAAATTATAAAGATTTTATAATACCAGATGAATATAATACCAGCGCTAAATTACACAATTTTTATTTAGCTAGCCGTTGGTATTCCTCTTTATTCCCGCTTTATTTTAAAGATAAAGATTGCCCAAATTGTTTACTTGATAAAGAAGATTGGGTAATTAATCAAAGCGCAGCTCATTTAATTGCTAGCGATTTATCTAATAGCCAGTCGTTAAAAAATGAATGGGCAAAAATTTATAAAGTAACTTCATTTTTCTCTGGCTTACGTAGTGAACTAACTTATCTTCACTATCAAAATGTTCGCTCCGCTTTATTTAAAGAAGCTAAACTCGATGAAGTTTTAGGTGTTGGTAGCTTTGATCGTTTAATTAAGTTACGTGATGATTTAGCTAAAATAGAATTTAAATCAGCTGAAGGAGCTTATTCTCGTCAATTAGCGACTGATAAACCGCTTCTAGGTATGCGTTTGTTACAAACCGCTTATTGGCCAAGTAAATCCTTTTATAATCAACTAACTAATGATTCAGTAGGGAATCATAAGCAACCCCTGGACTCTGGCGGTAGGCAAGCGAGTTATTTAACTGGCTGCCAAGATAAAGGTAATCTTTACCGTTGCCGCGGTTTAGGCTTTGATATACTTAATCTTGTTTTAAATCGTTTGCCAAAAAGTAAGTTTATATTAGATAATATAAACTATGAGAAATATACTTCTCAAGTTGATAGTGTTAGGAAACAACTAAGTTCATTTAATAAGATTGATTGGCATAATAATAATTTTTGGGTAACGCTTAGTATTGCCGGGGCTTATATGAATGAAAAATTAACTATCTTGCCTTATAGCAGCACTGAACAGTGGTTTGAACGTAAGCTTTCTACAGCTTTAGCTTCGTTGACTAATCTTATTTTACCGGCCGATACTTGGCAGACAGCTCGTGAGAGATCAAAAAGTGGCTTGGAAATTTCCGGTGGTTTAGGCGCTCTTAACTATGTTGAACCAAATATTAAATTAGCTGATGAATTAGTGGCTAATACTAAAATGCTTTTTAATGCTTTAACTAGTTTAGGGGTAGTTAAAGATAACGATGTGCGTTTTCTTGAATTATTAAATAAGATGGAAACTAGTCGTTCGATTATGCACAAAGAATTAGCTAAAGAAAGTGTTTCTACTGAGGACTATCAATTCATTGGTGATTTTATTAGTGAATTTAAATTAGATAATTCAGGTAACAAAACTGCTACAGTTGATTTTTATGATTCCAAAACAAAAAGACTTTTGGGACTTAAACAAACAATTGATTCACCAAAAGTTATTTTGCTTATTTATGAAAAAGATGGCAAAAAAATCCTTGTGGCTGGGCCAGTGTTTAACTATAAAGAACAATAGTTTTATATATGATTGAACAAAATAAACAAATTGATGAACGTTTGCGCAAATATAAAGAAACTGGCGGTCCGTCTACTGGTCAGCTAGATTTTGGTTTATGGTATATTCGTAATCGAAAAAAGTTTTTTATTTTTTTAATTATTATTTTAGGGCTAGTTGCTTCCAGCACGATTGGCTATTCGTTGTATCAATTTTCTTCTTATCTTCTTTTTGGAGCTTCTCAGGATAAACAAACCTTGATTGAGCTAACATCATCAGCTGGTTTGGCGACTAATAAAACTAACTTAGGTAGTAATATAAGTTATTCCGATGTTAGAGTTTTGGCTAACCAGAATAATAATTCTGATTTAGTTGTGGCGGTTACTAATGCTAACCCTAGTTTGTTAATTAATATAAAATATTATTTTGAAGTTGGTGGACAAAAGATCGGTGCCGCCGATGATTTTGTTTTACCAGGTGATACAAAATATTTAATGGCTTTAAATCAAGTGATCCCTGCTAATACTTCAGCTAATTTAGTAGTTGATCGACTTGGCTTTGTTCGTATAGATCGTCATAAAATTCCTGACTGGGATCAATATCGCTTAGAACGTTTTAATTTTTTAATTCAGAATGCTAAATTTATTGCTGGTTTCGATAGTGGTTTATCAGAAAAAATTAGTCTTGGGCAGCTAGATTTTAAAATTTCTAATAATAGCGCTTATGGCTATAAAACAGTGCCTTTAGAAATTGTGTTAAAAAGTCAGGGTCAGATTGTCGCAGTTAATCGTTATATCATTAATAATTTTCGTTCTGGAGAAGAGAGAAATATTCAGTTGAGTTGGCCAGGTAGGCTACCAAGCGTTAATGAAGTAGAAATATTACCTGATCTTAATATTATTGACGATTCGATTTATCTTAAGTATTCTTCTTTGTAGTTAATAACGTCTTACTAGCTCCGGCCTTAATGACATTTGAGTAAGCCGGGGCGCTTTTATATGAAATTATCTTTTTATTTTTTAAAAAAAATTGATTGGCTCTATGCGGCGCCAATTATTGTTTTACTTTGCTTCAGTTTAGTTGAACTATATAGTATTAGCTTAGGCCAAGGTGGCGCTAACTCCGAATTTTTTAGAAAGCAAATTATTTTTGTAATAATTGGTTTAGCTATTTTCTTCTTTTTAGCTTTAACTGATTTTCATAATTTTTATAGTTATTCAAACTATTTATATATTGGAGCAGTCATTATTCTTTTTGCGGTTTTATTTTTAGGGCAAACAATTAACGGGACAAAGGGTTGGTTTGGTTTATTTGGTTTTGGACTTCAACCAGTGGAATTAGTTAAGGTCATTTTAATTATTTGTTTAGCACGTTATTTTTCTAAGACATCAATTATTGCTCGACCTTTAAAGCATTTAGTGGTTACTGGTATTTTTTCAGCAATTTTAATAATTTTAGTCATGTTACAACCTGATCTTGGTTCAGCTGCTTTATTGTTTGTTATTTGGATTATATTTTTATCAGCCGTTGATATTCCTAAAAAGTATCTTTTTTCAATTGCTGCAATATTACTGGTTATTTTTGGTGTAGCTTGGCAATTTGCTTTTAAAGATTACCAACGAGAAAGATTAATTGCTTATTTAAAACCATCGGCGGCTTCGCCTAACTATAATGTTAAGCAGGCCATTATTGCCGTAGGAGCGGGCGGGCTATTTGGTCGTGGTTTAGGCTTTGGTTCTCAGTCTCAGCTCAAGTTTTTACCAGAAGCTAATACGGACTTTATTTTTGCTGTTATTGCTGAAGAATTAGGCTTTTTAGGGGTTTTAGTAGCAATCGCTTGCTTTGCCTTGCTCTTATTTAAGCTTTTTTCTGGCTTAGCTCGGAGCCGCAATTATTTTGGTTCTTTGGTCGTGGTTGGGGGCGCGGGCTTGATTTTTATAGAAATGTTTATTAACATTGGTATGAATATGGGAATCCTGCCGGTTGTCGGGATACCATTGCCTTTTGTTAGTTATGGTGGAAGCTCGCTTATCAGCCACCTTGCCTTAGCTGGGATTATGCACAGCGTTACCCAGCGAACGGCCGCTAAACAATAATTTTATTTAGTTTTATTGATTAAAGAATAAAGTATGACAGAAGCTATCAATCTTACGGCGTCTCTACGTCAAGAAAAAGTTAAGGATCTAAAAGAAAATATTCCAGCCGTAATTTATGGTTCGGGAACAGATAACTTATCACTCGTTGTTAAGCGAATTGATTTTGAAAAAGTTTTTAAACAGAGCGGAGAATCCGGTTTAATTTCTTTGAAATTAGCCGATGGTAAAGAGCTCCCAGTTATTGTTAAAGATGTACAGGTTGAAGCAGTTAAGCATCGTATAGTTCACGTTGATTTTTTTAAGGTCAACATGGACGAAACAGTTATTGCCGAAGCTTCAATTCACTTTGTTGGTGAAGCACCAGCGATTAAGAATCATGGTGGTGTTGTTGTTGAACACCTTGATCACATGGAAATAGAATGTTTGCCAAATGATTTAATCAAGAGTATTGAAATTGATTTATCAGGTTTGGAAAATATTGGTGATGCTATTCATGTTAAAGACATTGTTTTGCCTAAAGGCGTTGTTTCTAAACATGAGCCAACTGATGTTGTGGTTAACGTGATTGAATTAAGAAAGAAGGTTGAAGAAGTTCCGGTGGTTGACGCCGCGGCTGAAGCTGCTCCAGCGGCTGATGCTAAGCCAGGAGAAAAAGTAGAAGAGAAGAAAGAAGAAAAGAAAAAATAATATTTAATTATTCAAAACGCCTCGTCTTTGACGAGGCGTTTTTGTTTGCCATGATTTTTTAATTGTCTGAACCACAGATTGCACTGATTAAAAGATTGGCGCTGATAGTTTGTGCCTTATCTGCGTTAATCCTAAAATCTGCGCAATCTGTGGTTCAGACAATTGGGTGGTATTTTTTATTTACAGATTAATAATCCCAAGCCTTGTTTTCCCTGCTAGGTCTTTTTTAAATATAGTTTGTGACCAAATTTTTTTAAAGTCATTTTTTTGTCCTGGGTTAATTTCGCAAATTAAAGTAATCGGTTTAGCATAGTCTTTCTTTATTAGTTCCAATTGTTTCTTTAATTTCCTATATAAAGTTAAACCATCTGCACCGCCAAGCAAAGCCTTCTTTGGTTCGTGTTTAATTGATGGCTCAGCCATTTGTTTTTTAGTAAGATAAGGCAGGTTGGCTAAAATAATAAGTTCATCAGTTTTAGAGCTAGCTTCAAGACAAATATCTTTCAGAAGATTATTTTTAATAAATTTAATTTTTTTAGTTAAGTGGTGTTTCTTGGCATTAGTTTTAGCAATAGCCAAAGCTTGGCTAGATATATCAATCACTATAGCTTTATTAATTTTATTTGTCTTATCATTTTTCAAGATACTAATAATTAAACAACCTGAACCAGTACCAATATCAATTAGAGAAAATGTTTTATGGCTATTACTTATTTTTTCTAAGACAGTTTCAACTATTAATTCGCTTTCTGGGCGGGGGATAAGAACCTTTGGGCTAACTATAAAATCTATTCCGTAAAAGCCTTTAGCGCCAATTAAATAAGCTATTGGCCACCAGTTAGATCTTTGAGCTATTAATTTTTTATATAATAAAGATTGGCTTTTAGTAATGGCTTTTTCATTATGTGCTAAAAGCCAGCTTCTATTTTTTTTAATAACAAAAGCTAATAAGATTTCTGCGTCTAAAAACGCTTCCGGAATTCGGGAGCGTTTTAGTTTAATAATCGCTTTATTAAGCGCTTGTTTTATTGTTGTTGGCAAAGTCTTTGAGGGCATAAATAATGGGATCAAGTTCACCTTCCATAACTAATTTAATAGAGTGCCAGTTTTGGTTTATTCTATGGTCAGTAATTCTGTCTTGAGGGAAGTTGTAGGTTCTAATTTTATCACTTCTGTCACCTGAGCCAAGCATTTCTTTACGAGCACTAGAATCTGTGGCGCGTTTCTCGTCTTCCATTTTTTGTAATAAACGTGAACGTAAAACCTGTAAAGCTTTTTCTTTGTTTTGATGTTGCGACTTTTGGTCTTGGCAGGAAACAATCATCCCGGTTGGAATGTGGAGGATTCTAATTGCGGAGTAAGTTGTGTTAACGCTTTGACCGCCAGGACCAGAAGAACAAAAAGTATCAATTCTAATATCAGCTGCTTTAATTTCAATATCAACTTCTTCAGCTTCAGGGAAAACTGCGACGGTAATAGTTGAAGTGTGTACGCGACCAGCCTTTTCAGTTTCGGGAACTCGCTGAACGCGATGAGTGCCGCCTTCATATTTTAATAAACCATAAACTCCATCACCCTCAACTGTAAATGTAACTTCTTTATAACCGCCTAAACCGTTTTGGCTAGAGTCTAAGACATTAACTTTCCAGCCCTGTTTTTCAGCAAAGCGAGCATACATACGAAATATTTCAGCCGCGAATAAAGCTGACTCGTCGCCACCGGTTCCAGCGCGAATTTCGACAATCGCATTTTTTCTATCTAGTGGATTAGCTGGGAAAAGCTCTTCTTTAATTTCGGTTGCTAGTTTTTTTATAGTTTCATTTAATTCTTTATTTTCAGTTTCAGCCATAATTCTTAATTCTTCATCCGTGCTATCAGCTATCATCTTTTCATTAGCTTTAAAATCAGCGGTCGCTTTTTCTAATTTATCAATCATATCTATAGCTTTTTTCAAAGCCGCGTGCTTTTTAGCTACAACTTTCATCTTGTCTCGGTCAGCCTGAAGCTCCGGACTCATAAGTTCGGTTTCTAACTCTGTAAATTGTTTTTTGATGTCTTCGTACATATATAAAGTATAGCGGAGTTTAAGTAATATAAAAACCCGACAAGTTTAAAGCCGACAAAAATCAGCCCTGAACTTATCGGGTTTTTAGTAGCTATTTCTTAGCCTTTGTAGTTTTGGTTTTTTTAACAGCTGCTTTAACAGTGGCCTTGGCAGCGCGTTTAACAGCTTTACCGCGGACACCTTTAAGACCAGCCTTGGCTGTAACCTTGGCATGGAATTTCTCAACACGACGAGCTGTGTCGACCAATTTCTGTTTACCAGTATAGAAAGGGTGGCAAGCTGAGCATAGTTCAGTTTTTAGTTCGCTCATAGTTGAACCAACTTCAATGATATTGCCGCAAGCGCATTCAACCTTAGCTTTTGGGTAATATTGTGGGTGAATATCCTTTTTCATAGATTTTTTTAGATTTAAATACTAAAGGATTCTAACATGAGAATTAAAAAATGTCAAAAACATGAGTTTTATTAGAGTTATATTGACAAAAATACTGTTAGCTGTTATATTCAAAATAATTATATGAATAATAATAATCGCCAAATTTGTTGGAAGAATATGACCCCGATTCATGCGGGTGTCTTTTCCTATGTATTGGATACATATGGTTTGTTTGACCAAGGCGATTTTTATTTAGGCTAAATACGATTAATATCATTTAGATAAAATATTCAAAGAGCGTCTCGGCTAAACAAACGAGACGCTCTTTTTGTTTAGTAAATTTATAAATAAGTTCATTAAAAATTTAATTAATAAGGAGTAAAAAATTATGGCAGAAAAAACTGTTAAATTGTATTTGTTCTTTACGTCATTAACAAAACTGGGAATATCCTTTGTTTTGGCGACTTATGTTGTTTTCTTGCTGTCCAGGGGATTAAATCTTTTTGAGGTTAATCTAGTGAATTTTGTTTTTGTTGCAGTATTATTTATTTGTGAAGTGCCGACTGGAGTAATCGCTGATATCTTTGGAAGGAAATTATCTTTTGTTATTTCATGTTTTCTTTCTTCACTCGGTACAATTATTTATGCCTTCTCTAATTCTCTCGGGTCGTTTATTCTTGCAGAAGCTATTTTGGCCGTAGGCATAGCTTTTGCTAATGGCGCTTTTAACGCTTGGTTAGTAGATAAACTGGATTATCATAATTACACTGGTTCATTAACTAGGATTTTTTCTCGAAGCCAACAGCTGTCTTATTTGATTAGTATTGTCGGTGCTTTAGTAGGGTCATATTTAGCTGATCTAGACTCGATATTTCCTTGGTTTGTTTCAGGAGTAGTCATGTTGGTCGCAGGAATTTTAGCTTGGTTTTTCATCAAAGAAGAATATTTTGTAAAACAAAAGTTCTCTTGGAAAGAAAAATTACAATCAGCTAAAACAATGGTGTCTTTTAGCGCTAGTTATGGCTTGAAGAATGGAGCTATAAAATTCGTTGTTATTTTAGGTCTAGTTCAAAATTTTGCTATTCAAGCTCCGAATATGCAATGGCAACCATTTTTTTCTCAATTCATGTTAGATAAATTTAGCTTGGGATTAATGTTTGCTGGTATGTCTATTTTTTTAGCCATTGGAGCTGCTATCTCAACACACTTTTTAAAATTAATAAAAAGTGAAAAGTTAGCTTTAGCTCTTTCGCAATCAATCATTGCTATAGGAATCATTTTAGCTTCTTGGTTTATCTGGTTCCCTTTAATAGTGACAGTTTTTATGTTTCATGAAATTGGTCGAGGTTTATTTATGCCACTTAAAGATGTTTATCTAAATAAACATATTCCATCTAAACAACGGGCTACTCTTATTTCTTTTGAGTCAATGTCAAGGCACGTTGGAGCGATGGTTGGTCTACTAGTTAGTGGATTATTGGCTCAAGCTTCATCAATCAATACAACCTGGTTAGTATTTGGTGCAGTTCTTTTACTATCAAATTTTTTGGTATTTAGGCATATCAGAAAATAAAACAAAAAGCGGATTTTAATAGTCCGCTTTTTTATATTGACAATCAACAATAAAAGTGATATAAAAGTTTATTAAGTTCATTAAAAATATCCTTGGTTTTTTACTTTATTTAGAGCATTAAGTCTTGGCGCTTTAAATAAAGTAAAAAACTTAAAGGGTAAGAATATGGAAAAAACAAATAACCTGAATGAGCTTAAGCTTGTTCTATTAGAAAAGGGATTATTAAATAAAAGAATTCCGTTTGAGACAAGATATGCATTAGCCACGCACGATTTAGTGGTTCTTGAAATGCTTGATTTAAAGATGCCTCAAATATCAGATCTTTCTGATGTTATGAATATAAAAGGAGGCGGTAAGGTTTATGCAATTAGAATGGACCTTAATGAGACTGTTGATAATCACAAAAAATTTGTGGTCGCCGGGCTCATATTGAGAAGTGTATTGGGAGGAAGAATCCCTAACAACAAGATTGACACATTGATTGATGCAGGTAATTTTAATTCTGCAAAAGCCGTAAAATATTATTGTGAACGTTTTGGAATGAAGGGGATTTATATTATGTCTCATCTTTTCCCGAAACACATCACAGATATTTTAGAATCAGAAAATTTTCAAGTGATAAGAGCTCCTCATAAGTATCCAGCTATGAGGGAAAGGGAATTTTATGAATTTCTATATAGTGAGATGAAAAAAGAGAAATTTAGGGAAAATAAGTGCTGCTTATGGCATGCCAAAAATGGTGGCAAAGCAGGTTATCCCTTTGGTATAGAAATTGCCAAAACGATTTCTTTTCCTGTTGATTGCACAGTATCTTGTTTAGGCGCTGGTTCAACGCTAGAAGGTATTCAAATTCCAATTCAAGATTTTTTTAAAGAAAATAGAAAACGAGCTCCTTCTATAGTCGTTGGAGAGCATGAATTATCACCGCTTTTTGTGAAATTTATGAAGCCGCGGCAAGTGTCTCGAGATTTACTGCCTATAAACAATAATAATAAAGATAAATTCTTACATATAGAAGGCATCCCGCAAGTGGCCATTGGGCCACACTACGATGAAATAAATCCTTTGCTATCTAGGGATTCAATAAAACGCATAAACGCTATTATTCAGTATTCAGATGACGACTGGCAGGGAGTACAATCTTGCCTAGCGGAGTGTGGACTGAGTGTTGGGAACTCTTCAGCAGCCAATTTAAGTGTTGCTTGGAGATTAGCCAATGACGGTAAAAAAGTTTTAACAATAATTTTTGAACCGTTTAGACAATTTTTGCTTAAACAGTAAAACTTTAAATTTGAAGGAGTTAAAATGAATTCTGGTTGGAAATATATCATTGACCATATTTATATGGCCGGTGGGTTAGTTGTCTATTGGTTGGTGGATGGAATTTTGCTTAATTTTTTTCAGAAGATTAGTGATTTTTCAGCAGCACATTTTGGCAGAGATAATTTCAGCTTAGCTCGCGGCGTTAACTTTGTAATGACCGCACTAATGCCATCTGTCTGGGTCTTGGCCATGGGAGGTATTAATCCGGTAATAGATTTTATTAAAATAATTTTTGAAGCTATTATTGGGTTGGTTCTTAATTATATTATTATTTATCTTATAGAAACATTAATATATCCAAGCAATAGAACAAGCGGCGCTATAGTAAAAGATATACGAGGAGAGATTTTTTTGACCATGTATAGGTCTTTCCCATTTGTTGCATTGGCTATAGTTATAAGTTCACCCGCGTCGCTTAAGATTTCTGGTACAGGGAACTTTATTGTAGGATTATATTATATTATTAATAATTTAATTATTGCTTATTTTGTTTCTTGTTCAAGGCCATTATGCTCTAATATGAGTCCAATTAAGCAATTAGTAAAGATGTTAAAAAATATTATCCCTGCTAAAGTCATACCAGTAAAAGTTCATTAATTTTTAAATACGAAAAGGCGGATTATTAAAATCCGCCTTTTTTTGTGCCTCGAGAGAGAATCGAACTCTCATGGATTGCTCCGCACGATTTTGAGTCGTGTGCGTCTACCAATTCCGCCATCGAGGCTAGACGGCTCAATTGTAAATAAAAAATAGTCAATTGTCAAAGCCAAGCCTAGAAGCTATAATAAACATGCTATGGGATTAATTATTTCTATTGTGAATCAAAAAGGCGGCGTTGGTAAAACAACGACCGCTGTTAATCTTGCTTCATATTTAGCTCATCTTGGTAAACATGTGCTTTTGGTTGATATTGACCCACAAGCTAACGCTACCTCTGGTCTAGGAATTGATCATAATAAATTAGAGTTTGGTGTTTACGAGGCTCTAATTGGTTTACGTGATTTAGCTAGTGTTTTAAAAAGAACCGTGCAGGATCGTCTAACAGTGGCGCCTTCTACGATTTCTTTGGCTGGTGCTGGGATTGAATTAGTTTCAGTTGATAATCGTGAATCACGTTTGTTAAATATGTTAGAACAAGTAAGATCGGATTATGATTATATTATTATCGATGGTCCGCCTTCTTTAGGTTTGCTAACCATTAATAGTTTAGTCGCGGCTGATCAAGTTTTAATTCCAGTCCAAAGTGAATATTATGCTTTGGAAGGTTTGGGCCAGTTATTAAATACGATTAACTTAGTTCAAAATCACTTGAAACCAACTTTAGGTATTTTAGGTGCAGTTATTACCATGTATGATAAAAGAAATCGTTTATCAGAATCAGTTATGAATGAACTTTATCAATATTTCCCAAATCGTATTTTCCGCAGCGTGATTCCACGAAGTGTTAAATTGGCTGAATCACCAAGTTATGGTCGTTCGATTTTACATTATGATCCAAAATCAAAAGGCGGTCGTGCTTATGAAAAACTTGCTTTAGAGTTTATTCATGCCACGGGCGGCCGAGGAAATTTTTAATTTTAATTTAAATTTATGAATAGTGGTTTAGGCAGAGGATTGGGCTCACTCATCCCTTCTAAAGATAACAATTTAGCAACTGATTCTTTGGCTGATTCTAATTTGCCAGTCGATGGTCAAATTTTAAAAATCAGTCCCGAATTAATCAAAAAAAATCCTCGTCAACCGCGAACTAATTTTTCTGATCCCGCAATTAATGAATTAGTTCAATCAATTAAAGAGTACGGCATTATTCAACCTTTAGTGGTTAGTCGTATTAGCGATGGCTATGAGTTAATTGCTGGAGAAAGACGTTTACGTGCCGCTATTATAGCTGGTTTAAAAGAAGTGCCAGTGGTAGTTCGCGAAACACATGATCAAGAAAAATTAGAGATTGCTTTGATTGAGAATATACAACGAGAAGATTTAAATATAGTTGAGCTAGCTTTGGCTTATAAACAGTTGGCTGAGGAATTCAATTTAAACCAAGAGCAATTAGCTAAAAAACTTGGTAAATCCCGCCCCGTCGTAACTAATACTTTGCGTATTTTAAATTTACCAGGAGTTATTCAATTAGCCTTAGTTAATGGAGAAATTACTGAAGGTCATGCTAAAATTTTAGTCGGTCTAGATAGTGAAGCTAAGCAATTTGAATTATTCAATCGTATAAAAACTCGCCGCTTAACAGTTGATGACACAATTTTAGAAGCCCGTCGTATGGGTGGAACAAAACAGGCACGCGTTAAAATTGATTATGCTGACAAAGATAAAGAATTAAAGTTGCGTGGATTTTTTGGAGCCAAAACTGAAATTAAACGTGGTAAAAAAGGTGGTCAGATTGTTGTTCATTTTTACTCAGATGATGAGTTGAATGAAGTCATGAAAAAATTAGATTAATTTAATAAAAAGAAAAGTACCGGTTCATTTGAACTGGTACTTTTTTATAATTTTACAAACACTTTCATAATCGCCTAAGTTCGATTATTTTTTTGTTAAGACAATCAATCACGACTGCTTCACCTGGTTTAACTTTATCAATCTCTCTGTCTGTAGCCCATTCCACAAAAGAAAAAAACTGCGGAAAGAAACGAACGTGTTGAGCATGAGTGACCAGGATTATAATGTCAGCTTGAGCTTCTTCGCTTTTAATAAAATCGAAAATTTTGCCTTCATCAATATCATCTTCACCCATGATATAAATTGTAGTAATTTTTTCGACCTTAAAGCCTTGTGCAATAATTTCTGCGCTCATTGTGGTTCTAATGAATGGCGACGTAAATATTTTTATTGTTTTATTCTTTTCAATAAAAGTACTTAGCTTTTCTAGGAGCCCATGGATTTGTTCTATGCCGACTTGACTTAAGCCGACGTCCTGGTTCGTACTGTCGTCATATTTTCCGTGTCTAACAAGAATAATTTTTTTAATTTCATCCATCACTAACGTTATTTAGTTGTTAAAATGTACTTTAATTTATTGTTTATTTTAACCTGAATATAACAGCTAAATTTGCTATTGTCAATTAAATTTTAGCCCTTGCTACTGAGCTAAATTTCATGATAAAATGGGGTATCTTTATACCTCCCTTATGTCATTTGTCCACCTCCATGTTCACAGTCATTATTCGCTTTTAGATGGTTTAACTAAAATTGATGATTTAGTAGAAGCCGCTAAGGCTGATGGCTCACCAGCAGTTGCTCTAACCGATCACGGCGTTATGTACGGCGTGGTCGAATTTTATGAAAAATGTAAAAAGGCTGGTATCAAGCCGATTATTGGCGTTGAATCTTATTTAGCTCCGGCTGCTCGTGGCGATAAGTCTACTAAAGCAATTAATGATAGAAACTACTATCATCTTCTTTTGTTAGCTAAAAATAACATTGGTTATCATAATTTAATTAAGTTAACTTCAGTGGCGCACTTAGAAGGTTATTATTATCGTCCTAGAATTGACTGGGAAATTTTGTCGGAAAACTGTGAAGGCTTAATTGCGACTAGCTCTTGTTTAGCTGGAGAAATTCCACGTTTGCTTATGGCTGGTAAAATTGATCGTGCACAAAATAAAATTGATGAATATAGTAAATTATTTGGGCCAGAAAATTTTTATCTTGAATTGCAGGATCACCCTGAGTTACCAGACCAAGTAAAATTAAATAAGTTGTTAGTTGATTTATCACGTGAACATAAATTACCTTTGATTGCGACTAATGATATTCACTATTTGCGCGCTGATGATAACGAAGCGCAAGATATTTTATTGTGTTTGCAAAACAAAAGTAAAAAAGAAGATACTAACCGCATGTCTATGCTCGGCGTTGATTATTCTCTTAAATCAAGTAAAGACATGATCGAGGCTTTTAAAGATACACCAGAAGCCATTACTAATACTCTTAAAATTGCCGAAGCCTGTGAGGTTGAATTGGAATTAGGTAAAATTCAATTGCCTTACTTTGAAGTGCCTTCAGGGTTTGATGGTAATTCATATTTACGTCATTTAGCTTTAGAAGGTTTGGTTAAGCGTTATGGAAAAACTTATGAAGAAATTGATCAATTATATCGTGATCGTCTAGATTTTGAATTAAGCGTGGTTGCTAAAATGGGTTGGCCATCTTACTTTTTAATTGTGGCTGATTTTGTTAACTGGGCTAAAGAACAGGGGATTGTAGTTGGTCCAGGTCGTGGCAGCGCGGCCGGATCTTTAGTTTGTTATGCTATTGGTATTACTAACTTGTGCCCAATTAAATATAATTTATTGTTTGAGCGTTTTCTTAACCCTGATCGTGTCTCCATGCCTGATATTGATTTAGATTTTGCCGATACACGCCGCGATGAGGTTTTAGATTATGTGAAAAATAAATATGGTCATGATCATGTAGCCCAAATTATTACTTTTGGAACTATGGCAGCACGCGCGGCTGTGCGCGACGTCGGTCGCGTTTTAAATTATCCTTATGATTATTGCGACCGTCTAGCTAAAGCTATTCCGCCCATGATGAAAATTAGAGAAGCTTTAGAACGTTCGCCTGAGTTTAAAACTATTTATGAAGAACCAGAGGCTCGTCGCATTGTTGACTATGCTATAAAGTTGGAAGGTGTGGCGCGCCATTCTTCAGTCCATGCTTGCGGAGTTTTGATTACTAAAGATCCATTAACAAGTAATGTTCCAATTCAATACGCTTCCTCATCCGACCGTACAATTGTTTCACAATATTCATTACATCCAATCGAAGATCTGGGCTTACTTAAAATGGACTTTTTAGGTTTAAAAAACTTAACTATTATTGAATCAGCTATTAAGATTATCAAAAATACGCGCGGCGTCTTGATTGATATTGATAAAATTCCTTTAGATGACAAAAAATCTTATGAGCTATTTCAAACTAGTAATACTACTGGCGTTTTTCAGTTTGAATCTAGCGGTATGAAACGTTATCTTAAAGAGCTTAAACCAAGCGAGTTCGAAGATATTATTGCTATGGTAGCTTTATATCGTCCTGGACCAATGGAATGGATTCCGGATTATATTGCTGGCAAACACGCGCGTAAAAAGCCGCAATATCTTCATCCCAAATTAGAACCGATTTTAAATGTGACTTACGGTGTAGCGGTTTATCAAGAACAGGTTATGGAAATTGCCAGATCTTTAGCTGGTTTTACCATGGCCGAAGCTGACGTTTTGCGTAAAGCGGTCGGTAAAAAAATTGCTAAACTTTTAGGTGAACAAAAAATTAAATTTATTGAAGGTTGTGTTAAGAATGGTTTATCAACTAAATTAGCTTCAGATATTTTTGCTTTTATTGAACCATTTGCTGGTTATGGTTTTAACCGTTCCCACGCAGCTTGTTACGCCATGATTGGCTACCAAACAGCTTATTTAAAAGCTAATTTTCCAGCGGAGTTTATGGCGGCGTTATTAACTTCAGATCAACAAGACACCGACCGTATTGCGATTGAAATTGAAGAATGCCGTCACATGAAAATTATGATTCAACAACCTGATCTTAATCAATCATTTGATAATTTTACTGTTGTAACCAGCGGCACAGCAGTTAATCAAGTTGCTTCAGCTGACGAAAGCCCAACTATGATTCGTTTTGGTCTCAAAGCTATTAAAAACGTTGGTGAACATATTTCGGAAATGATTATTAAAGAAAGAAAAGCCAATGGGCCATTCAAAGATATTGCTGATTTTTTGGAGCGAATTGAAGATAAAGATTTAAATCGTAAATCATTAGAAAGTTTAATTAAAGCCGGAGCCTTAGATAGTATGGGTGAGCGTGGTCAGTTATTAGCTAACATTGATTTAATGCTTAATTTTCACAAAGATTTTAGTCAACGGAAAACCAATCGTCAGGTTAGTCTTTTCTCGAATATGTTAGCGACTTCTGGTGCACCACAAATTAGATTGGTTAACGCGCCGGAAGCGAGTCGTGATGAAAAACTAACCTGGGAAAAAGAATTATTAGGTCTTTATATTACGGAGCACCCTTTTTCAGGTTTTCGTGAACAATTGCAGAATTCAATTATCCCGCTTAGTAAAATATCAACTGAGTTAGTTAATAAAGAAATAACTATTGGTGGGGTTATTACTAGTTTTAAGAAAATATTAACGCGTCGTAATGAAACAATGGTGTTTGTAAAGATTGAAGATGGGATTAGTAATATTGAGCTTTTAGTTTTTCCTAAGTTGTTAGCGGAAAATATTGGCTTATGGCAATCTGGTAGAGCTGTTCTTTGCCAAGGTACATTATCTGACAAAGACAGTGAATTTAAATTATTAACTAATAAGGCAGTTGAATTAACACCGCAAAACGTAGCTATTTTAGCGCGTGAGTTTAAGCCAATTATCACTCACAATGGCAACGGTTCTCATAATGGTTATAATAATAATTGGAAAAATAAATCAGCTAACAATGCCGAACCATCACCTAAACCAGCACCGAACAACCAAGCTTTAAAATTAGTTGTTAAACAACTTGATCTTTTGCCGGAAACTCTGGAAAAATTAAAAGAACTTTTAGCCGAGTATCCTGGCCAAAGCAAAGTTTATTTAAAAGTTGGTGACAAAATAGTAGAAACCTCTTATCGGGTTAATAGAGAAAACGGACTAATTGGTCGTTTAAGGGACCACTTAAGTGACGTTATTCAAGTGGCGGCTTAAAAGTTTCTAGCTTCATATTATATTGTGGTGTACAATATAATTATATTTAGCAAAATAATATGCCAACTAAAGAAATAAAAAAAGTTCCTATTCGTCGTCCACGTCGCTCAACTAAAGCTAGTGTGGCGGTTAAGAGAAATCTTAGTGAAGAAACTATCCATGTAGTTAATTTAAAAAAACCATTGGCTAGTGAACGAGTTATAGAAAGACCAACCTTTGATATAAGACAAAAAGATGAACCAATGCCAGAAATTAAGCATTGGTCATTTAAGTTGTATCGTAAAATAGCTATTCCTTTTATATTAGTAGCGATTGTTATTTTAGCTGTGGTAGCTTATTTTGCTATGGTTAAATTAGAGGTTGTCGTTACGCCTAAAGTTATGCCAATCAAAGCCAGCTCTTCTTTTTCGGTCTATGATCGTCCTGATAATTTTAATTTACCAGCCAGCAGTGTTTTAGGCATAGTTAGAGAAATGGAAACTGATTATAGTGGCAGTTATCAAACTACTGGTGGTGAGGTGACCGGTGCTGAAGTTTCCGGACGAGTAGTGATTGTTAATAATTATGTTAAAGATCAACCGCTTGTCGCTACAACTAGATTATTAACCGCTAGTAATCAGTTATTGCGTTTAAGAGACACGGTAGTTGTGCCAGCTGGTGGTTCAGTCGAGGCTAATGTTTATGGAGAATCAGCTGACCCATCTTTTACTTTAGCTGATTCGCGTTTAACTATTCCTGGACTTTGGGCGGGGTTACAAGATAAAATTTATGCTGAAGCCAGGGCCGGTGCTGTAACTTATAAAGAAATCAGAAAAAATATTGTTACTCAGGCTGATTTAGATCGTGCCGTAGCTGGCGCTAAGCAAGCTTTATTAGAAAAAGCTACAGCTGATATTGAAAGTGTCTACAGCGCTTATGATGAAAAACTTTACGAGTTAGATGATAAATCGACAGCTTTTTCTTTTAACGCTAAAGTTGGTGAAGAAAAATCAGAAATAGGAATAACCATGAATAGTAAAATTATTGTAGTAGCTTTTAAAAAATCTTCATTGGTTAATTTAAATCAGACTACTTTAGAATCAGGTTTAAAAGATGGCCAGGCTTTAGTAGAAGATTCGGCTAGTAAACCTTCTTTTAAAGTTACTTCAGCTGATACAGTAAATAATATTGCTGAAGTTGAATTGTTGGTTGATGGATCATCAACCGCTAAGTCAAATAATGATTTAATTGATCGTCAAAAACTTATTGGTTTAAATCGTAAGCAAATCGAGAGTTATTTGTCTGGTTTAGAGAATATAGCTAGCTATGAACTACATTTTACGCCGTCATTTTTAGAAATTGCCCCACAGTTAGTTGATCGTATTACGGTGACGGTTAAATAGTCATGGTTTTTAGATAGTCTATAAAATAAAAAATCCCATTGTCTAAACAATGGGATTTTTATTCTTTGAATGTATTTTTTTAACACTGTTAGCATTCCGCACATTTTTTTTCTGGTGGAATACCTCGTTTATTTTTATTGCTATTTCCCTGGCTCTAATGAGTGAACCCTTTCTGAATTCTGGTTTTTTAGATAATTCTTTAATATATAAAATCTCTTCATCAGAGTAAGGAACTTTTCCTTGGGCTATAGCTCCTAAACGTCCCACATCTTTTCTTTCTTCGTGAGTGTAGGCGTGAACACCAAGTTTTTCTTTGACTAACTTTGCTCCAGATTTCTGACCTATTTTTTGTCTTTCCTCTTTAGTTA
>Ga0172381_10001018_pt1 | contig 34830 bp, 46 predicted proteins | sample Leawel6488metaG_FD_119754 | JGI IMG/M metagenome (GOLD analysis project Ga0172381, IMG submission 119754) | Leachate microbial communities from a municipal landfill in Southern Ontario, Canada - Leachate well 64-88 metaG | ecosystem: Engineered > Solid waste > Landfill > Unclassified | place... | reverse complement strand
GAGTTGTGAAATAAGAACCACTTTTATTAATTTTATATAAATGGCTACAGGAATAGGAATAGGAATACCATTTAGAAGGTTCGGCACTCCCAAGCCCTGCCCTCTTAACCTTGTATTTCAATCAAAAGAGATACAAGGCAATTTGTTGTTAGATAAAGATGCTGTTAGAGGAAATGATGCTAAATTGATACAATCAAATTGTTTGACTTTTGGTTCGGTAGATGATAGAGTTTTATTAAAAAATAATTATTTATATCCAAGAAATTTCAGATTAAAAATTTGTGGAAAATTTGACCCAACTTCCGCCGACTATTCACCTATTTATGGATATGCAAATGCGGTTGGGTGTGTGCATATAGAACACGCTTCCTCTGCGAATCCGGTACTTGGGGTTCTCATTGTAAAGCCAAATGCAACGACTACCTATATTATTACTATTTCTAATTTGTTTGATAATACATACAAAGAATTAGTTGTTGAAATGGTTGAAGGTCTGCTGACAGTGTATATAAATAATGTTGTTGCACGTACACAAACACTTGCAGCGGCTGATTTTGATACACCTGTTAGTATATATTTGGGAGGGATTGGGGGTCGATTAACAAAATATGCATTATGTGGATGTTCATTGTACGACCTGGTAAACAATGAATACGTTTTTGATTACTCAATTGCAGAAGGTGGCGGTAATATTTTATTTGACCGCAGTGGAAAAAATAGTCATGGTTTAATGATGTATTTCAACCTTGCAACCTGTTGGACGAAGCAAGACGAATTACACGAAAATATAAAAAATGGCATTGATATTTGGCAAAATAATATAACACCTAGTATATACCTAAGAGTACCATTTAATCAATTGGGGCAATCAATTAAAACACAAGGTGATACGATAACAGAATATACTTGGGTAAGCAGAAATCCTGCAATTAAAGGAGGCAATAATAATTCAGAAACGTTATTTGACTTCACGAATGGAGGGGCAAATACTAAAATACCTAATGATTTGAATGCGTACGCCTTTAATTCAACACCAGTGAGCTTAGGTGAAAGGTTTTTCAGACGTTCCTTATATGACAATAATGATGTGAAAATTGGTGAGGATAGATATTGTATATATGCAAGTACTGTTGATAATTTGGGGGTTTCAATTGATTTTCCTACAACTGTAGAAAATAACTATGCTATTATTATATACTCTACAAACAACGAACAAAGCACCTATACAGCAACTGATGTTATTGCTCTTACATTGCCAGAAATAATTGTCATACTAAAAGATAAAATAAATTTACAAGGCTATTATGTAGCTGAATATGATGGTACGAGCGAGGTATTGTATGTATATAACGGCACAAGAACATTATATAGAGAAGGTGTTGGAGCTGTGCCAACTTCAATAATAACTCTAATAGCTACACCTGAGACGGCAGAACCGCCAAGTGGGGCTTGTAAGACAAAAACACTTAACTTCACCAACATGACATTATGATAACTTGCTATATAGTAACAGCCTCGGAACTTAATGCAATAGTTCCAAATGATTTTTTCCTAGAAAATGAAAATGTCGATAAGCTCACATTTAAAGATTATGCTCACTATTTGCAACCCGACGAAAAGCAAGATTTATATCTATTGTTTGTAGGACGAAAAGTTGGAATGTGCTACGATTCTAACATTACCAATATTGCTGCGTGGGGAAAATATTTTGTTAATAATGTAAGTCTTAATGACACAGATACTTATGACTTATCAGATATAGAAAGCGAGGGTACGATATGAACACAATAGAATTTATTGCAAGATTTGAGAAAAAATCCGAGGCAGAAAAAATAAAATTAGTAAAAGACTTGAAAGACGTTAAATCTAAGAAACTAAATAAAGAAGCTTTATTTGAGTCGATTAAAGTTAAAGAAGTAAAAGAAGTAAAGGTTAAATCTGGAAAGGTGAAATAATGGACAACTGCGAACTAGTAGCTTGGATGGATAAACTATCAAACAAGATAGATGAGATAAAAGAGGAACAAACAAAAATTCTTGTGCAGACTACAAAAACAAATGGTAGAGTAACGGCACTCGAAACTGCAAACTCTAATAAAAAAAGTGATAACCGCTATATAATTACAACATTCATCGCTGGTGCTGCGTTGCTAATAACACTAGTAAAAACATTCATGGGATGAGAGAGACAGTAATTAGTTTACGAACCAAATTATCGAAGCTGCAAAAACAAAGTAGATGAATTAATAAAATCAGTTACTTTGTTAAATAAATTATTAGGAGAACATATTGTATACGAAAAAGGAAAAGAATATGGAAAGCATGAATGATACACTAGCAATATCAAATTACATTCTAGGGGATGTAAGTGTTAATTTTCTTATAGCATTTTATTTCTATGCAATAATAGGGGTTGTATTTAATCTACTTGTACATTACACGTATAAACAAGTAAGAAATAAAAGAAAACAAAATAAATATACAAAATTCTCATATAAATACTGGATTTTAGATAATTATAAAAGATTTTTATTAAATTTGTTATCTATTTATTTAATAGTTATATTTAAGGACAATATCCCAATACTGAAAGATTATAACCTTAATATGTTTTTAGGTTTTGTTACAGGAATGTCATTAGATACAATTGTGATAATTTTGAGAAAGTTAAATCTAGGGTCTTTACAATCTAAATAAGAAATTCGTCTTTTTTAAAACATAAATATAAAATGAGTTATTGGCAAGAACAAATCGAAAAAGATAAACAAGATAGAAAGAACTCTGTTTTATTCAATCTTAATTTGAACAAAGAAAGAGAGCAGCTTTTAGAAAAGGGTATGTTGTCTGAATATGGCGGACTATCACAATTGCCATTATCTAAAAAAGGTTCAGAGATAAAAGAAAAACTACAATTAGAGAGAGTAAAAGCTGGACAAGCTTTAATTTCTGTATCAGAAAAGCTTATCAATCTAAAAAAAGAAATAGGGATTGAACCAGTTTCTATTGATTATGATGAGAAAGAAAGTATAGATTCTCTAAAAACGTATGAGTATGAGCAAATGAATCAAAATGAAGGTGGTTCAGTGAGTAAAGAGGTTACTTCAAAAATGAGAGAATATAATAATTGTGCTTATAAGTACAAAACTCTTAAAAAAGAAGTTAAGTTTTTGAATACACTAATTGAAGGTATTCAGGACGGAAAAACATACGAATTATCAGTAAGAGTATTGTCAGAACTAGGATTTTAATTATGATAAGAACAATAAGAAGATTATTAGGTTTTGAATCAAACAGTGAGAAGGTATCTACATTGCTTGATATTGACAGTAGATTAGGTGAAATTTCAACTGAAATAAGTGAATTGGCACATAACTACACTAGACGATATGAAGCGAAAAATGAGGTCTTAAAATCAATGTCGGATGATTTTATAGTTACTGAGGTAACGACTAGGTTTGATTTGTTTGAAAAATCTCACTTTAACGAACTATTGCTACTTAAAAAAGAGAAAGATTCTTTAGAGTATGAGAGATTATCTCTACTAAAAAGTAAAGAGGTGTCAGAATTGTATCAAGAAAGACAAAAATTTAATATTATAAAGTCAAAATATAAGTCTAGTGAAATATCCACCGAGCTTTACAATATTGTTTTAAAAGCAAAAGAGGGTAAAGTAAAGTATTCAGACATATTGGTGTTCAATAAAATTGGTGAACTACTTATATTGAAGAGAGCAAAAACCGATGAATCCCAACCTGAAAAATGGGGACTACCTGGTGGTCATGTTGATTTAGGTGAATCACATTTAACAGCAGCCAAAAGAGAGTTATTAGAAGAAACTGGATTGAACATAAATGAATCAGAATTAACCAACATAGGTAAATTTGAAGATAAAGACGTTTGTATTGAATATTACAAGGCAGTTGATGTATGTATTGAATCAAACCCAATCATTCTACAATCAGATGAACATTGGGCTTATAAATGGATTAATATAAGTGAGCTTGATAAATACGATATGCCTTTCAATATGAAAGACAATATCAAGAAAGTATTAAGTGTTGAAGAAACTGAAAAGAAAACGATTAAATCAGATATAAACGATTTTAAATCATTCATAGAACCATTCCTAAAAGCATTTAATGAAGGTGAAATATCAGCAGAGGTTTTAAAGAATGTGATTGAGAAATCAAAAATACAAAAAATTGAAGCAAATAAAAATCTCATACAAAAATCAATATCGGCTTTTCATCAAGGTATCATATCAGAAGCCTCTCTAAAAAACATCATAGAGAAAGCAAGAAGTGGTAGATATGCTGATACACCCGAAAACCAAAGATTAAAAAGAGTTGGTCAAGAATATGGAACTAAGGGCAAAGAAGACGATAAAAACCCAAAGGATAAGAAACAAGATGAGCAACCAACCAAAAAAGATGTAAGTGTTGAAACTGAAAAGAAACCGATTGAAACTGATAAAAAGGAAAGTAAATCGGCTTCGGATAATAAAGAGGGTAAAGAAATTTCTAAAAAAGAAAGAGAAAAGAACTTTAAAGAGTGGTTTGGAGATTCAAAGGTAGTTGATGAAAATGGAAAACCGTTGGTTGTTTATCATGGAACAGGTGAAAAATTTAAAGTGTTCGACCCTAAAAAAATAGGTCAAAATTACAGAGAAAGTAAGGGTGGAGGATTTTTCTTTACTTCAAGAAGAAAACAAGCTGAAAATTATGCTACACTTCATTCTGGTGGTAAAGGTGATGGTGAAGTTATGGAATCATTTATTAAGATAAAAAATCCCTTAACAGTGAGACTCAATAAGGATTATCAATTGTCTGCTGCTGACTACTATGATATGAATCATTCAGATTTGATGCGTGAAGTAAATAGGTCTGACACTAGGGAAGATTGGGGAGATATGTATGAGCATGAGAGATTAGATGGTATTATAATTTATGGGAAAAATGGAGACAATCTATATGTTCCACTAGAGCCTAATCAAATAAAATCTGCAACAGACAACGATGGTAATTTTGATTCTAAATCAAATGACATTACAAAATCAGAAGAAGAACAGGATACTTTAGTCCATGAATTTAGTGGTAATATAGATATAGAAAAAGCAATTAACACATACGAAAAATGGTTATAGATACTCAAATAATAGAACTTCTTCAATACAGAATACAACAGGAAGAAATAAGTTCACGTCTTTACGAAGCTATGTCAAGATGGTTGGATTTTAAAGGATTTGCAGGAGCTTCAAAACTTTGGAAGAAATATTCTACAGAGGAATTGACTCATGTAGGTTGGGTAACTGAATATCTACAGAATCTAAATATACTACCTGAAACAAGAGTAATAGGACAACCACAAATGACATTTAAGAGCTTACCTAATGTAGTAGCTCTATCAATGAAACATGAGGTTGAAATATTAGCTCAGTGCAGCGAATTAATGAATAAATGTAAAGAGATAGGGGATAACCTAACTTTCACAATAGCCCATAAATTTGTGACAGAACAGCAAGACGAAATTGGAAAATTACAACTTTGGATTGACCAGCTAGAGTTATTTGGCGACACAGGGGCTTCGTTAATGATGATTGATGAAAAAATGGGAAGTTATGCAGGATAAATTTAATTTCTTTGTAGAATCAAGTATATCAGATGAGATATATAAGGCAGCTTCAAGCAGCACCACTACAAAGTACGATAATATGATTATTGAGGGTGTAGCTTCAACTGATGATGAAGATTCTCAGGGAGAGACATTGTGTCCGCAGGGATTTGATACATCAGAATTTCTTTTAAATGGAATGATAAATTTGGAGCACTTCACTATAAGAAAGGGAAGTCCAGAGTTTTGGATAGGTCACCCAATAGCTGCAAGTATAAAAGATAATAAATTTTTCATTAAAGCAAAGCTATGGAAAGGAAACCCTCATGCAGAAAAATTGTGGGATAATTTACTTACCATGAAAGCTAATAATGTTCCACGCTCTTTAGGTTGGAGTATAGAAGGTAACAAACTAGAAACCGACCCGAAAAATAAAAAGAAGATATTAAAAGCAAAAATAAATCATTGTGCAGTTACATTCTCACCAGTAAATAAAAATACATTTGCTGATATTGTAAAAGGGGAATCTAATTATACACCCCTTGCATTCAATAAACAGGAAACCGATGGTGGAGAATATCTGTTAGTAATTGAAGAAAACGGTAAGATAATTACAGTAGATAAGAGTTTCACTGTAAAGATTCAACCCAAGGCAATGACAACTGATACAATAAGACCTTTAATAAAAGAATCATTAGATGAAAAAACAAAATGGAATGTTTTTATTAAAGCATTAAATGAGGGAATAATTAAAAAAGAGTTTATTCCTAAAATAATTTCAAAAATGAATAAAAATTTTACTTTAAAATAGTTTTTTAGTATAAAATTTATTATTTTTATAAAATAATTTTTAATTTCGTTGTTAACCTATATGATAGGTAATAATGCACACAGAACTAATAAAATCTCTAGTAGATGCAGGATTCTCCGAGCAGGAAGCTAAAGATATGCTTATAGAAAAAGCAAAAGAGCCTGAAACTAAAGGAAAAGAGTCAGAAGGCGATGATGATTGGTCTGAGGAAAAAGAGTCTGAATTGGAAAAGGCTTGTTCGCAAGCTAAAGAAATATACGACACTTACAAATCAAAAAGACCAGTACCTAAAAAAGAAGTCACAGAGAAATCTGGTGAGCCTGATTTAATCAAATCAATTGAAACTCCAGAAGTGCAATCACGAATAAGTGATATTGTTAAGGGTGTAGTATCAGAAATGGAAAATAGCTTTGCTAGTAAACTTTCAGGTATTCAAAAATCACTTGAACCAATGCCTGATATTATTTCAGAAGTTGCAACTTTGAAAGATAAGATTGATAATTTTGGTAAACAAACCCCACCTCAAAAATCAATAATGAAAGCTGATGCTGCAATATTGGAAAAAAGCTTGCAGTATGGTGTAAGCGATGATAAAGGTGCAGTTCATTTTTCTCAAAGAATACCTAAACACAAAATTGCAATTGGAGAAGAGTTGCAAAAACTTTGTTTAGAGACTGAGGGTAGTTTACAAAAATCTTTAGAAACCGATTTGATGAATTATGTTGCTGGAGGCAATTCAGTGCTAGGCGATGTAGCTAAACGTACTCTAAGAGAACGTAAGAACATAATTGTTGAATAAAATTAATTTCGCTTTAAAATTTTTCTCGAAAAAACATGATTAATTTAGATAATTTACAGAATGGCATCCAAACTGGTGACGATATTTCAGCTTCTGAATTATTGAAATCTATGGAAGCAGGGCTAGAGACAGGTAGAGATTACTCTGGTGAAACCCACAATGGACAAGGTTTAAAGGTTGAGTCCTTAGACCCAGTAGTAAAGGTTCTAGCTAACAAAATGGTTCAGCTAAGAACTTGGAACATAATCCCTAAAAAAGAAGTATTCAATACTGTACATGAGTACAATCAATTAACTAAGTATGGTGATGAGATTGGTATCACCAACCTAGAAGGTGAATCACCATCATTTACTGATTCTGAATATAGACGTAAAGCAGCTGTTACAAAGTTCATGTCAGTTGGTGGTCAAGTTTCTCACCCTGCAATGCTTGTTAATAATGCAGGTGGTTTAGATATGTTAGCTTCTGAGGTTCAGAACAAAACAATGTTGTTGTTAACTGAACTTAACAAAGGTATTTCAACTTTTGATGATTCAAAAATTGCAACACAATTCCCTGGATTATTCAGAGACCACTTAACTGGTATTGTAGAAGCAAATGGTTCTACTTTAGGAACGGCAGAAGCAAATTACGATACATACTTCAATGATGTGGTTGTAATTGATGCAAATGGTTACGCTCTTACTGATGCAATGGTTGAACAAGCTACTCAGGCAGTAGTAAATGACAGAAACGGTTTGATTGTTGATACAATCCTTACCAATCCTATCGTAATGTCAAATTATGTGAAAACTTTCCACGAAAGTAAACGTGTAATGGTTGGAATGGCTAATGCTGTTAAAGGTGCGACAATGGGTCAATCAGTGAACAACATACAAACTCAGTTTGGTTTTGTTGGGGTTGAATCAGACGTTTATTTCGATAGAAAAACTATCAAGAGATACAATACTGCTGCAACTCACGCTCAATCACCAGCAAAACCAACAAAAGACGGTTCTACACCTATTGCAGTTAACGCTGACACTAAAACTAAATTTGTTGCTGGTACTTATTACTATGCTGTAACAGCAAAAAATAGATATGGTGAATCAGCAATGGAAGTCATTAACACTTCTGGTCAAGCTGTAACAGCTTTACAATCGGTGGACATTAAATTTGCTGCTGGTACTGGCAATTACGCTGCTGAATGTTTCGTAATATATAGAACTGAGGCTAGCCCTGCTTCTTATACTACAGCCAATTATTATCCATTGTTTCAAGTAACTGCTGCTGAATTGGCTACTGGTTATGATGGTGCTGCTGCAACTCTTGTAAGAGATAGAGACAGATTAAAAGCAAACACTCACTCAGCATTTGTGATGAGCAATAGCTCAGAAATGTGGGAATATTTGCAATTAGCTCCTACAATGAGAATGGATTTTGCAATCACTACTTTAAGTAGACGTTTTGCAGTGGTGAATTACGGTACTTCGGTTCTTTATCAACCAGGTAAGGTAGCAAGAATTATTAATATAGGAACTAGACTACCTGCTTAATAATTCTTTAAGATAGATATAAAAAGGGAGGGTGAGGTCTAATACTCTACCTCCCTTTATTTTTTTAATAATAAACAATCATTGTATGATAATTGAAAGTAAATTTAATAAGCAAGTTATCAATTTCTTCAATAAAGATGTAGAATTTGACAATAAAGGGTGTGCAACTGTAAGTGATGAGTTAGGTACACAAATATTAGAAAATTTTCCTGATATGGCTTGGGAAAAAGGTAAAAAAGCTGAAAAGAAAGTTGAAGTAAAGAAAGACGATTCAGATGAAATAAAAATGTTGAAAGGCGAGGTTGAAAGACTAGAGGGTGTAAATATTGGTCTTAAATCCGAGATTGCCCAATTAAAAGAATCTGAAAAGGCATGGAGAGATGAATGCGGTAAATATATTAAGTTTGTTGAAGAAAGTGGTTTGAAGCTTCCTAATACCACAACTACAGAGACAACAAATAAAGACACTGATGAAATTGTGATTCCAGAGGGTTTTGAAGAAGTTTACAAGGAAATGGAGTCAAAGAATCTTGCTGATTTAAAGAAAATGTGTAAAACTGATTTAGATGTTACTGATGAGGTTCTTGCAGGTTTTAAAGGTAAAGAAGCAAAAACAGAATTAATTAAATACGTTTTTGAAAATATTGTGAAATAATTGAAATATGCCTTCAATAACTTACATATCAAAATATAAAAAGAATACAGGTCTTGTTTTATCTCCAACTGAGGTAAGAGACCTGTACTTTTTTGGAATTGACATAGTGGATGGTTCAGGAAATGAAATACCTGACACAACTATACGTTTCTATATTGAGGCAGCACAAAAAGAAATTGAGAACAGATTAAAGATTAAGTTTAAAAAACAGTTATTTGAGGAGAGTTGTGCTTATTTTAGGGACAATTATATTAACAACTTACCTAGAGTACAAACAAGATACCCAGTAAATGAAGGTTTATCTCTTACTGGATACTATAAAAAAGTTGAACAAATATCCTTTCCTAAAGAATGGTTAAGTTCATCAGTAAATTCAGACGGTATATATTCAAAGAGATTAAGTATTGTTCCATCCGCAGGAAGTGCAGTGGGAACAAGTCAAGATGTAATATTCACAGGAATAACAACTTCATATTTTGGCTCACTAGGTAGGTTTCATACCTTACCTGATTATTGGACTAGTCAGTACGTAACAGGATTCGATGTTGACCACTACCCTAGTGATTTGATTAATGTGGTGGGTATGTTGTCAACTATACCAGTACTGGCAATAGCTGGAGACTTGATTCTTGGAGCTGGTATAGCTTCACAATCACTTAGTATGGATGGTCTTAGCCAGTCAATAAGTTCAACAAGTTCTGCCACAAATTCGGGGTATGGAAGTAGAATAATAGAATATAGAAAGACTATAGATTTGTCATTAAAGCAAATTGAGAAAACATATAAGGGTTTTAATTTTAATGTATTTTAATAGCAATGCTAAAAGCAACACCTGAAAATTTAGTCGGCAAACCGCAAGTTTCATTCAAAAAGGGTGAATTTGATGCGGCTATTTGGAAGCATGGTTATTATATACAAATAGAAAAAGCTCACCGTTGTCCTTGTGAAGGTACAGATGGTATTTCTAAGTTCAATTGCCAAAATTGTCATGGAACAGGTTATTTTTGGATTAATCCTATAGAAACAGTTGGGTTAATAACTGGAGTAAATAAAAATACAGAATATAAGGATTGGTCAATTGAATTAATAGGGACAATAGCATTATCAGTAAGAGATAATAACAATAACGATTGGGAGAAAGTATCATTTTATGATAAGATCACCCTAATAAGTAGAAGTGAGACTCAAATTAAACCATTTGCATACTACACTGAGGTATTAAGAATAAGAACAGATAATGTAGGTAACTATTTTGTCTTTCTTACGTATAAACCCCAAGAAGTTATAAGTATTTTTAAATTTGTGTCTGAATCAGAGCCACTTGAAAGGATTACTGATTTTACACAAAATGAAGATAATGAATACGTTATAGACTTAAATGGTATAGTTTGTGGGGTAAATGGTGTGATTTCAGTAAGGTATAAAGCAGATATTCAGTATATAGTACTTGATTTACCTCACGAGGTTAGACACACAACAAAGAAAGGCACTGGAAATAGGATAGAGTCTCAATCAATGCCAATACAAGCTATATGTAGGCGAACTCACTTAACTCAGGTTGAGAGAAAAAATTACGATGGAACAGGAATACAAGACAATTCATATACAGTTTAATGTTACCTATATCATTTGACATATCACCTATAGTTGATGAATTTATAATTTTATCAAATCGCTCAGAAGAGTTTTCTTCTTACGTTATTGATAGAATGACTGAGGATTTTATGAACTCATGGGAAAATATGGTTAATAGTGAGCTAGGTTCTACCAGACAAGCCTATAAAAGGGCTATGAATGTAGAAAAGGTGTCTTACAATGAATCATTAATAAGTTTACTACCTACTGAATCAAAATTACCTATGATGATTGAAGACGGAGCTAGTTCCTTCGATATGCAGGAAGGTTTTAGTAAATCAAGTAAGGCAGTAAGGTATAGTTCAATTAAAGACAAAAAAGAACATTGGTATTTAACAATTCCATTTCGCCATGCTACAAGTGAAGCAGTTGCTGAATCAATGGTGTTTGCAAATAAAATGCCAAAGCCGATTGAAAAAATAGCAAAAGAGAATAAAGGTGAACAAATAACAATGGCTCAATTACCACAAGAATATCAAAAATTGTTAAAAAACAAAACAACAGGTGTTCAACATAAATCACCTATCTATGAAGGGATAAAAAGAATACAGGCATCAAGCTCTGATAAAGAAAATAGAGGTAATTACATTTCTTTTAGAAGGGTTTCTGATAACTCAGAGAATGGAGCTTGGACTCACCCTGGTTTTAAAGCAAAAAGATTTATGGATAGAGCTGGTGATAAATTAGTTCAAAATATGAGTACAATTTTAAACCAATCAACCAACGATTTTATATTAGGCTTATGAAATTAATAAAAATATCATTTGTAAAGCGATTAACTGATTCTTTACTGAATTTTGTTGAAACTGATTATAGACAGGCAACAAATAAATCAGATAGTTGGTTGTATAGAATGCTTTATGACCCAACGGACGACAGTGATTTTAATTTTTATGAACAAGCGGTTTCATGCTTTACAGGGACTGAGATTTCCCCAAGAAAAATACAAACATCGTTGTCTTATAAAAAGGATGTGAATAGCTTACCACTTATTACAATAAGAGAGGTAGGTAGAAGTAAGGGGATTTATGATGGAATGGGTGGTATAAATGATTATGGATACCTAAATGCAGACAATAATTACGGAGTAACAGAGTATAGAAATACTGTTAAATCTAATTATGAGTTGATGGTGGTAACAGATAATACATTACTAACATTATTAATTACTGATGTACTTTATGCTTTATTTATAGGTGCTTGGGATTCATTAACTAATGAATTTGACTTATTTAATATTGAAGTTAAAGATATGATGGTTAATCAAGAAACTAATACTCCGATATATATTAAATCATTAAGTATATCGACTCAATATGAGAATTTAATCCCTAGTATAGTATTAGACCCAAATGTCAATGCAAATAATTTTATATTCACACTAACTAAGTTAGATAACACGGAAATTCAAAATGGAGACTAAAAAAGAAGAAATAAAAAAAGAGCCTTTATTTATTATAGATTTTATGCTAAATAAATACAGAATAACAGGCAGAAACGCTCAAACTCTCTCAGCTAAATATAAAGGAGCTGAAAAAAGAGAAGCAGAATGGTTAAATATTCTCAAAGAAAATGAATATATTAGCTAAAAATTTATTATTTTTATAAAATAATTTTTAATTTCGTTTTTCATGTTCACTTTGAAGAACAGATGGCAACAAGACAATTTTTCGATAATAAAATTATAAAGCTTCCAGGGGCTTATGCTACTATAGTCTCAGGAGACCAAGCTACCCCAATTGCAACAGATTACGGTAAAGTTTTAGTTATAGATACTGGAGCAAATGCAAGTGGTTGGGCAAATGGCAGTGGAATAGACGGTGTAAGTGCTTACGGAAAGGATGCTGTATATAAATTTAATGATTTAGGAGATTATCAATCATACCTAAAAGGAGGTATTCTTTGGAAATTAGCAGAAGCACTTTTCAAACCAGATAAAAAATCTGGAGCAGTTGGGGTAAGTGAAGTTTTGCATGTAAAAGCTGCAACAACTACACAAGCTTTATTGACATTTACAGCAACTGGTGGCGGTGCTAATGGTGGAACATTTAAGGTAAATCCACTTGACGAAGGTACTGGTGCAAATGGCACATTAACTTCTGCTCATCTTGATAAAGGTTATGCTTTTAAAGTAACAGCAGGTGTAATTGATACAGCAAAATGGGTGTATTCCCTGTATGTTGGCAGTTGGGTTGGTAATCATACGGATTCTATATCCTACAATGAAATAGCTAAAGCTGATAGTCCTGAAATATTGCTAGTTTCTAGTCCTGAATTTAATAATATCACTGAATTGATAAGCTGGGCAAATACTGACTCAAAATTTGGTAGATACTTTAAATTAGACCCAACAAGTGCGGTAGCTGGTACAGGTGCAGTTGTTATTGGAGATATACCTAGCGGTTTTCAAGTTGCAGTAGGAGGAACAGAAACTTATTCACTTGCAAATCTAAATCTTGCTTTAGATGCTGTTCAAGATGAAGTATTTACTTACATTATAACGGATGCTTGGGGTGGAGATGAACATGATTCATCAGAAATTTCAGCAATTAATACTTTCATCCTTTCTGATTCAAAATATAAAAGATTTTTATACTTTGGTGGTGGAGATAATGTTGATGAATTTGACACAACTGACGGCTCAATTGATATAGCAGAATATTTTGATTCAGCTTATATTCATACTGTACACGGCTCAACAGGGCTTGTTTCTAGTTCAGTGGCAGGTGGATACAGATACTATCCTAGTGGATACACAGCAGCTTTGATGTTGGGAAGAATTGCAGGTAAACAACCGCAAGTACCATTAACTAACAAAACTCTAGGAATAGATAAATTATATGATACTTTAAATAAAAAGCAACAAGAAAGAGCCTTGGATGCTGGTATTAAAGTTCCAGTTTTTAGTAACTCAATAGGTAGAATAGTATGTTTGCAAGACGTAAACTCTCTACAAGACAATCAAAGACTATACACACCACAAGGTAAATCGTTCTCAGGTTCTTTTATGCGAATAGTTGAACAGATAAATACTGAATTGATTGTAAATTCGGAGTTGAGTCTGCTTAATGATGAAAATGGTGTAACTGTTAATTCATTAAGTGCTGCAAAAATTAAAAGTTTTACAGAAACTTATCTGAACACAAGACTTGCAACTGCTAATGTTGACAACTTATTGTTGAAATTCAAAGACGTTACAGTTATAAGAAATGAGGATTCTTGGAACGTAACTTATGCTCTCTCAGTTAATAATGAGATTAATAAATTATTTTATACTGGTTTTTTAATTAAATAAAAATAAATAGCTATGGCAAGAACATTTACAGCACCACAAGCATATATAGAGATAGATAATGTAAAGGCTGGTATAATAAGAGACCTATCCTTCAATGAGGATATAGGTAGGGCAAGTGTAAAAGGACTAGGTGATTTGTGGGACGTAGAAGTTCCTGCAATATCAGGAAGCGGAAGATTTACTATTGGTGAATTTTTTATTGATTTCTCTCAGCCTCACATGAAGAAAATGGTAAATCGTTATGGAGGATTCCAAGGCGTGATAAACACACTATCGCTTGGAGAAATATCATTTTCAATTTCAATATACAAAAAATTAGGTGTATTGGATGAAAACAATAAACTAGTAACTAGTGTAGAAAATGCAGGTCAAGTTATAGGTAAGTTAGAGCAATGTTTTGTAGATTCACAGTCATTCCAAATATCGAATGACGGAGTTGCTGGATTTAACACAACAGGAAGGTATTTGTTGCCAGTAGGTTTTTCTGAAATTTAAAATTTTGATTAAATATTTTGCTTATTCAAAATAATAATATTAAATTTGACCCGACAAACAATAATGTTTGTCGGGTTTTTAAAAAATAAAAGATGCAAGATTTATTGATTTTTAAGGTAAAGGGGTTTTCGTACAATTTTAAGTTTCCTAATGTTGGTGGTTATAGACAAATACAAGTAAACAAACAATTATTGTCTAATAATACCTACAAGTCATTAATACAAACTAGTCATAACGGAAGTCAATTAGCTGCTGATATGGTGGATATAGAAGCTACACTAAGCGTAATTGCACCAGACCAATTCTTTAAAGACTTACCATCAGAATCAATATCAGGATTAGGTTTATTAGATTTCAATGAATTGCGAACAGCATACATTGACCAAATTGTACCTTGGTGGAATGCGATTGAAAAAGCATTAAGTTTAAATGAAGATGAGAAAACAACTCAGGAATGATGTTGTAGAGTGGAACAGTAAGTTTCCAGTTGACAGGTGGTGGAGAGAAAAACATAATATTCCATATATGTCTCTATCTCACAAGGAAGCTAACTTTATTGATATGTTATTTGAGTTTGAAGAAGAAATGTTGATGAATAATATTTTAGATTCGGACTCAAATTATGAACCAAATATAGGTAAATGGCTGTGTCCATCAAATCAAACATTTGAGCAGAAAGTCTCATCATTGGCTGATGAGACTAGAGCAGAATTAGCAAAATTCAACAAACAAGAAAATGCAGGATAAGAATATTCGATTACATGCTGATGATTCCCAACTGAAAAATGTTGGGAAAACTGCACAGTCAATTGTTGATAATATGATTCGTTCATCTCGTCAATATTCTACTTCATCTAAAGAAGTGTTAAGGGATATTGAGGAGCAAATCAGGACTATTGAAAAACGCAATAAGATTGATTTGGATGGAAAGAAAGCCATTATTGATGCTGAAAAGAGGCGTTCGTCTATACTTAGAGATGAAATGATGTATGAAGCTAGGGCAATTTCTGACCCTAAAAAAAGAGCTTCTGCAATAAGAGAGGTATCAGCTTCATATCAATCTAGTAAGCAAGGAATTTCTACCCAAGAAAGTGTATATAGAGCGGAACTAGACGAAAGAAAAAAACAAACTCAGGAACTCAGAGATGTAATTGAGATATTACAAAAAACATCAAGAGAAGAAATAAAAGTTAATCGAGAAGGTGTTGAAAAAACTATTCGTAAAGATAAGTCTTTAGATAAGTCTTTAGATAAGTCTTTAGATAAGTCTTTAGATAAGTTTGGTATAGATGGTGATGCAAAGGAAAGTCTTAAAAGAACAATTCAAAGAGGTGAATTAGGTTCTTTAGGAAGAGAGGAATCAGAAGAAAGATATAATTTCAAGACTTTTGGCAGTGGTGCAGGTAAGGCAACTGGCAGTGGTGCAGGTAAGGCAACTGATAGAGCTTTATCAACAGCAGCAGGTTCAAAGAATGAACTATATGCTGGTGCTGCGGCGGTAGGAGTTTTTTCAGCAGGTGCTTCATCAGCACTTCAAAGAGTGCTTTCGTCTGGTGAAACAGCCGAAAAATCAATGGTTGGTTACTCTAGGGCTAGTTTTGGTAATTACTCTCAATCTGACAAAGAATGGCAACGTTCAAAATCGTTAGGGTTAACCTCATTAGGATTAGACCCATCAGAGATATTAGAAAGACGTTCCTCTCTACAAAGGTCAACTGGTAGAAGCATAGCTGATTCAAGATTTAAGCAATTAATGGGAGCTGAACAATATGTTGGTTCAGGAACTATAGACCAAATGGCGAGTATAAATCGCTATGGTGGGGCTGATATTGCTCAGGTTTTACAGGTTTTAGAGGGTAATCAAAGAAACATCACATTATTAACTGAAAATATATCTACTTATGTTCAAGCATCAAATAACTCTTTGCAGATTGGCTCTAAGATTAATGAAGGGCAAATGGCAAAAACCATTATGGGCATTTCAGCAGCAACAGGACAAAAAGGGATAGGATTAAGTCAAACAGCAAATGCAATACAAAGGTTAGGACAAACAGGTAATCCAATTGTTCGTTCTCTAATGATGAGAGCTTTTAGGCAATCAAACCCTAATGCAGGTCTGTTTGATATTCAAGCAATGATGGAAGACCCACTTGCTAATTTTAATAAAGGCGGTAGTAGATTCTTTTCAGATATTAAAAAAATGTCTGGAGGTGGAGATACATATAAGCAGGTCTTATATTCTGTTTTCGGAAAGGAATTGTCTAGGAGTCGAATTAATGAAATAATAAAAGGCGGTGGAGATTTTACAGATATTCAAAAAGAAATTAGTAAAAAAACTAAAGGAGATACTGATTGGTTAAAGGAAGCCGAAGGTGGAGCTGGAATAATTACTAGATTAACAGCCCAAACAGATTCAGAGTTTCAAGAGTGGGGCAAGGATTTGATTCTAGTTTCAGTTGATAAGTTTGCAAAAAAATGTATGGAAATAATAGAGCAACAGGCTACATCTATGGGGAAAATACCTCCATTATTGACAACAATTGCTAAAAATACAGATAAAAACAAATAAATGTCAGACTATTTAATAACAACCTCAGACAGTAAGAATGAAACAGTTTCTGCCTTTTTAAGCAGATTACTTGTTTCAATGAAACCAAAAGACTTTTTAAATTATAAAAAGAATTACAATGCTATAATTGATGAATATGATGAGTATGATAAATTAGATAATAAATCTAGTATGTCTAGTAAAAATGGTGATTTAATTATAAAACCATTAACAACGCTTTATATACCTAAAAATTTAAAAAAATATGAGGAGTTAGGTCTTTACAGTGAAGGTCAAGTGTTCTATCAAAAAGATAGTAAGTTATTTTTAGGCACTCATGGGAGTTTATTAACTGATTCAAGGTATGTTAGAAGCAACAAAACTATCATAAGGGACAAATCCATAGACATATCTATTTTAAGTGAAAATTGTGTGGTGTGGTGGTACTGCTATGCTTTAGATATGGTATTAAATATTACTCCATTTATTCAACAATTAAATACTTCAAAAACAAAGTCTTCTGGAAATTTCTCCATAAGTCTATCACCTACTAGATATGATTTAACAAAATTAACACCAACACATACTGATACATATTTGAATTTTTTTAAAACTGACTCTATTGATATTGACACAGATTATTATGGAGATTTTTTTGAAACTAATTTTCAAGAAAATGATTTATTGTTTATTAGATTCGAGGAGCTTGAAATAGATAAGGTGAATAAAGTTGAAATAAAAAATGGATTACTTATTCCTAAATCATACCTGTCTAAAAACCCAGCTTTATGTTGGGATATGATTGCTTTAGTTGATAATTGTAATGTGATATATAGTTCATCTTCAAATGATACCTCTGTAACAGTGTCAGGTAGAGATTTTACTAAAATATTTGAAGAAGATGGTAGTTATTTTTTACCATATCAGTTTGTACAAGAAAAGGGAACTGAAAGTAAATTTGTTTGGGGCGGTGACGAAAATTCAAGCTGGTTTAAAAGAACAATGATTGACGGTGATATTCAATCTTTCTTTTCTTATGAATTAAAATCAATAGATTCCTATTTAAAATTCACAGTAAACCATCTATCTAATTTGGGATTAGTTCCAAATGATTTATTTAGCTTTTATGGAGATAAAATAGCCAAAGTTTATGAAATAGCAGGGACAGGTCAAGAATTTTTAGGAAAAACAGAAGTAAATGGCGTTTGGCAAATCATTAATTTAAATTTTGACTCAGCAGTAGTAGAAAGAATGATTACTGGTGAGAATCTCATTAATCCATCAGGTAATTTAATGGCTTTTATAAATACGGCTTGTCAAGAGCCATTTGTTGAATGTATAATGGATATTTATAAAGATGAATTTGAGCTTACAGTAAGGCAACCTCCTTTTGATAAAAAAGCTTTAATCTCTGTTGTTAAAGAACAAAGTTATATTAAAATTAATAAATCAGATTTGATTGATTTTAATATAATAAATGAAAATGAATTTTATTCATATTATGAGATAAATCCAGTAGGTCAGATTTGGGGAAACGAAGATAGCTTTATGTCATCAATAATACCTATAATTAATTTACCATTCTTTACTGAGAAATATGGAAGTAGAGGTTATAAGGTTACTGATTCTTATATAAATAGGGTTACGATTGAAGGAGATAATGGCAAAAAGAAAGGTAATGATTTAGATACTTTAATAAGTGGCTTATTGAATGACTTAACTTATATAATTGAATCAACAATGTATTTGCCTTTCACAAGAAAGGGAACAATAACGATGAACGGAGATAAAAGAATCAAAGTTGGAAGTTTTGTATATAATGAAGCCACAAATGAGATTTTTTATGTAATAGGCGTTTCAAATAGTATTTCTATAAATAATAGTTTAATCGAAAGAACAACATCATTGAATGTGGTACGAGGATTGGTTATTGATAATATAATTTCAGAAACAAGAACAGCTTTAACCGATGCAGGATTTGAGACACAAAAAACAACAACCTATTTTGACCTTATAGATACAGACAAATTAAAAGAAGATATAGATAATCAAATTTTTGAAAAAGGGAAATCTTTTGATTATGAGGTAATAATAAATGAAGATGTTTTTAATTATTTTACAAAAAAACAACATTTAAGAAGAAAATGGTTATAAATTTAGGATATGGGTATGTGATAATACCAACTGGTGTAGATAGAAAGCAGTATGTTGATACATGTTATAATAGAGAGCGAATATCTGTTATATTGGATGGTGGTCAAGGAATGTTAATAGACTGTTATGTAGATAAACAATCTATTAAAGAAATTGTGTTTCCTGAATCAAGTAAATATTTAGGCTCTTGTGTATGTTTACTTCAACAAAAATACAAAAAGGGTGTTATTTTAGGTGTTGTGTCTTCCGAAAACGAGTCTCAACTTCTAAAAGAATACGATATTAGACTTGAAAAAGTTGATATAGATGGTAACACCTCTAGCATAAGAGGTAATGCAAGAGATGGCAATATGTCTTTGAATGTGAGTAATAAACAAAAAGAGGCAATAATCAACATCAATGTTACTGGTAAAGATAATTCGGGTAAATTAAATATAACTACCAACAATGAACTCAATATAAGAACCACAAATAAGGTGAATATAGAGTCATTCGGTACAGTATCAGTAAAAGCATTAGATAAAGACAATAAAGATGAATTTACTGAGGTTAAAGTGGGATTAAATGAAATATATTTGACATCAAAAGGAACTTTAAAAATAGAAACTGAGGGTGAAATAAATATAATTTCGCAAAAGAAGATTGACATTAATAATGGAAATTTAACCATAGAGCCATAATGAGTGAATTTATTGCAGTTGATGGATTAACAATTGACCATAGCACAGGTAGTTTAGCTAGTGGTGGTACATTTACTATTATAAATTCAGCTTCACAAAAAGTAAAATGCTCTGGTAAAAATGTATATTCACTACAGCTTCAAGTATCATGGTCGGGTGGCAATTATTCAGGAGGTGTTTCAGGTACAGCATTAACAACAGTTCCAGCTATTATATTAGCAACTGCAACAAAGGTTAAGGTAGAAGGAAATTATGTAATGAGGTTGGGTGATAGTGGAATAATGTCAGGAACTTACACTTTGGCTGGTTCACCACCAGTACCAAATACACCTTTTTCAGGAGCAAGTATAGAAATTACTGATGCAGGTCAAGATAAGGTGAAAGCTAAATAAAAATCTGAATAATTTACGTTTTTACTTAAATTTTTATTATTTTTATAAAAAATATTTTAATGGAACTAAAGGATACTTTAAGTAAGTTCAATCAAATACAATCGGTGCTTTCGAGACCAGATATGTCATTTTTATATCAACGAGATATAGAAGTGTATATGATGGCTTTGGAATTAGCCGACTCAAATGATAATTTGATTGATTACTTTGCATTTCCTGTAATGCCACAAAGTATAACTAAAACAGAGAATCAAATAATTAATACAAGAAAGACAATGGGTGGTGTAACTGTTTTAACATCAGATACTGCACCCATTCAGTCAATATCAATTAAAGGTGATTTTGGTAGAAGTTTTAAGATAACACTTAATTCAAAACAACCATCCACACAAGGATTTGCTTTTTCCATAAATAATGGAATTTATAGCAATCTTGATGCAAAATCCAATACAACAAAAATTAAATTTCCTTTTTTATTTGAAGGGATTCAGACAGGTTTCGGGGCAATAAACACACTTAGGGCGATAATAAGTAAATCAACTGGAACTGATAAGACTGGTAATCCGTTTCGGTTATATATGTATAATATGGCATTAGGGGAGTCATATTTGGTTGCAATTAAACCTGATGGAATAACCATATCACAGTCACTAGACAAGAATATGATATGGTCTTACTCGTTGACATTAGATATTTTATCTCCTTTAGAGTTAGTAAGAGGCGGTGATAGAATAAGTTCATCTATTAAAGCTGTAGCTATGGCAGCATTAAGTAAGGATTTGAATAATAAACTTAAACAACTAAGGAGTATATTATGATAATCAATTTTGATAAATTTTATAAAGTAACAAAATATGATATTCATAAGTTTTTTGTAGACTGTGAATCATTTTTTTCTAATAAATATCAGGAAATTATATCTTTTTATTCAGGGAGTGAAGATGTTCCAACTGAGGCAATAAACGAATTAACAAGACTAAATAATGAAGTTAATATAATTGAACCATTATTTAGGGTGAACAGTAATAAACTTGATACTATTGATTTTTGGGAATTATTAGATATATTCTCAGATATACAAGTAAAGTTGATGACTGCAAGTAAAGTGGCAAAATGGTTAAGGAGTTCTCGTTTAAGTGCAAATGATACCTCGGTTAAATTAGATAGGGTTCAAATTCAAAATGAGACTATTGAGGATATGAGTAGGGATGTTGGTTATCAATCACCTAACAATGATTGGAAAAGGATAGCAATAGATAATTATTGCATTGAGGAAGATTACACAATGGAAGGCGGGAAGATGCTTACATTGACTTTTAAAAACAACACCTCTATCACATTAGAGAATGTGGTTGACTATTTTATTGGAGATAATGTAAAAGGTAAAGATTTAGCTCGTAAATTTACTTTTTCAAGCAATGATTTACTTACTGTTACTGGAGATAGTTGTTTAAAGCAAAGCTTCTATATAAAACTAGAAATAGAAAAAAATTCTATACCAGAATTTCCAGATTACGGAAGTTATCCTGATGCGGTTGGTAGCAATGTATCAGCTCTTTCATTTCCTAGCAGAATAAAAGATTTAATGAAATTATTTAGTCAAGATAAAAGATGGTCTAATATGACATTAATTAATGTATTTAGGCAGGAAGATGCTGTTTTTATGAAAATATCGGCAACCCCAATAAAGGGCAATAACCAATTAACGAACTTAAATATTTAACAATGATAACTAGTGCAAATTTAACACTTACCGAATTAAAGCAAATGTGGCTTGAATTATTTCTCAATAAGACAGATAAAGTATCTGATGTTGCAGATGATTCGGTACTTAATGCAACAGCTTATGGCTGTTCTAAAGTGGCACAAAAAGCAATAAAAGATATTGCAATTGTTGAAGCAAAATTATTTCCTAAGTACGCAAAGGGGTCGTATCTTGATGAATCAGCTAAGTTATTTGGGGCAGAAGAGAGGAGAGGTGCTATTGGTTCGTCAACTTACCTACTAGTTAAAGCAACCCCTGGTACAGAATATATAAAAACAACAAATATATTTAAGAATCTAAATGGAATCTCATTCGAGATGGAAGAAGACAGTGTTATTGTTGGTGATTCTGGGTTTGAATATATAAAAGTAAGAAGCACTGGAACAGGAATAAAAACAAATGTTAATGCAAATACAGTTAGTATAGTTGTCCCTGTGCCAATTGGACACATTGGTATAACAAATGAATATATGGCAACTGGTGGTGCGGATGAAGAAAGTGATGATGTTTTTAGAAACAGGATTTTAACATCAAAATCATACTTATCTAAAACAACGAAGCAGTATTATATCCAAATACTTCAATCAATTGATGATAGAATATTAAGTGTATATATAGGCGATAGAGATGAAAATGGAAACTCAGTATTTAAACTTTCAACACAAAACGGAAGCTCTTTTACTGAAAATGAATTAGATATAATATTGGATTTATTTAAGAGTTATCTACCGTCAACTGAATTAAATCAGTTTGGTAACACTACAGGATTAACACTATCTAATGTTGATTATCATGAGATAGGTAGCACTACAGGAATAGATTTTAGATGTGTAATAGACCCTTCTTATAATACAGATGATGTAAGAAAAAATATTCAGATTAATATATCTAAAATCTATGACTTTAGAACATGGGTAGATGGAACGAACATAGAATGGGATGATATTTTAAGTGTTGTAAAAAATACTGAGGGTGTTAGGTATGTGTATGATGAATATTTTTACCCAAATCAGGACGAAAGAGTGTCATGGGGTAAACTACCTAGAGTAAAGAGATTTGTTATGAGAGATGTAAATGGTGTTATTGTGTATGATAATAACGGAATACTTAGTCCTATATTTTATCCTAGTGAATAATGATAGAAGATAAATACATAAATTCGACTGTGGCAGTTGAACAAACTCAAACATCAATATCTATAACATCAATTTATAATGGTATAGGAGATGATTTGTGGATATTGTCTCTCGGAAGTTGGGATGATAATCGTTCTTGGGACGACAATAAATTTTGGATTGATTAAAAATATAATATCATGGCAGATATAACTCATATAAGTAACGGAGAAGGTGGTTTACCAGTTAGAAACAAATTAAATGAAGTAATTGATAGAATTAATAATCTCAATAAAACAATAATTGGAGATTCGTATCAATATGACTTTTTTTTATCAAACAATGGTGAATTTTGCATAACTATAAGGTATAAGATAGCTCAGGGTAGTTCATTTGTTGTCAATTTATTTGATGTTGCACCAGCACAGGTATATTTTGTTGAATATATAGATACTATGCTTGATGATGTGGTAGCACCTGGTGAGTGGGAAATTGATAGATTTGAGCCTGTTGTAACTAGTGGGGATATAGATACGCCACGAATTAGCATTCTACAAGGGAATGATAGAGGTATGTTACTTGGGTATCATACAACGGAATATTTTGGAGCGACTAGTTATGTATCTGACAGAAGAAAGATGATAGACTTAATATCAACACCTATTATATTTACATTGACCTCAACAGTATCAACCCCAGCTACAATTGGCTATAGAAAATTAGTATTAAAAGGTTATTACATAAAAGACTAAATATGAAATTAATACAAACCTATTGTACAAAAAATGGTGAGACATACAATTGTGGTTTCCCTAGTTTTCAAAGCTTGATAAATTTTTGGAACAAAGCTTTAGAAATGCATCTTCAAAATTATGAAGTTATTGTATATACTGACCAACAAGGCTATAATAAAATTAAGGACTTATTACTGGAGGGTGTTAATTTTATTATAATTGATTATCCTTATGTAGATGATAGGTACTATAATATAAGTAAATTTCAGACATATATTTATCATGCAAACACTAATCCTAACAGTCAATTTATCCATGTAGATATTGATGCGATATTAAATGATATAGTTACTGATATAGTTACTGACATTGTCTGCGAAATGGTTCGACCATGTGAATATGGAAGATATTTACGTTCTTATGGTTTGCATAAGATAGATATTGAATATATGTATGGAGTTCCGTGTTCAGGTCTATTAGGATTTAAGAATTCAGATTTTGCCAAGCAATATGCTGAGAAAGCATTGCTAAAGATAACAGAATCTGACGAAGAGGTGATATTGTTTGATGCTTTATGGGCGGTAGAAGAAATATTACTTGAAAATGAACTTGAAGACAATAATATGTCATATTCAACATTTTCCGACTTTACACATTTACAAGGACGACAAAAAAGATAAAATGGCAATAGTAAATAATTTCTCAGATGAAATAGGGGATATTATAAGAATAAAAACAACAGTTCCCGCAGTTGGTATATTCACCCTTAACACATTTATTGACTCAACTATTAACGAAACAGAAACAAGGTATTTTGATAAGTACTTTAGGCATTCTATTGATGGTGGTTTGAATTTTTCAGACTGGACTGAGTTATCCATTATCAATATTCAATCAATTGAGATAAGAAGAAAAGATATATTTGTTATTGACTATAGATACACTAGGGTAGGCTCTGATGTGACAGGAAGTATAGCAGTTAATTCAGTGACTATATCAGGAGAAAGTGAACCATTAGAATCACCAAATTACGCAAGACAATTCTTTTTTAGATTCTTTGATATTAATGATGTAAATGTGTTGGGGTGGGCTTTAAATGTGTTGGAAAAATTATATAAAAGAGGTGTATTACCTGATTATGTTACTAGAGATAAGGATGAATACAATCCATCTGTAGTAGATGAAGATTTTCTTGCATATTGGGGAACAATAACTCACTTCTTTGCAATATTTGTGTACTATGCTAGAAAATTCGAGGAGATAACTACGACTCCAGAATTGATTTACCAATTCTTAGATAATTTAGGTATATTCCTTAATACAAATATTACAGATACTCATTTATTATATCTTATTGATAATTACTTAGAAGAATATAAAAAAAGAGGAACTAACAGTATAATAGCTAGAGGGGATGAAAATATTCCAGATGGTGAATTATTAAGATTAATAACATTTATTTCTCCTGACGAGTTCATTTTAGCTTTATTAGAACCACATTCAACAGGATGGTGTGTAAGTAAGTCGTCTCCAACATTTAACTACACTAGACATTGTGTTAACATGATAAAAGGATATGAATACGGTAAGGGCTTTATTGATTTAGATAATTACCCAACTGAAACAATATCTAATTTATCTATTGTAAACAATGAACTTGAAATAGTTCCATTGCAAAACACAAAAGTTGGGATATATTCAGAGTCGTACGACAACTATATAGAGATTGATGATTTGGTGGATTATGAGATTGTAGTAAGAGTTAAACAGGAAGATATAATTGACAATAGTCTATATTTTGGATGTCTATGTAAAAATGATATTGATACAGATATTGTATTAACTTCATTGTCAGATAACTCAGATACAAATCATTTCTTTGAAGCAAAATCTTTACACAGAATAGACACAGAGTTTGAAATTAGAGGTATAATTCATAAAAAAAACTTTGAAAATTCAGGAATACCAATTAGTAATTTTACATTGAATGTTGGCTTTGGGAATAGTATGAAGTTTAATGATTCATTTAAAACAAGATATATTCAACCGTTTTTTTATGTTCAAAGAACTACAGCAGATATTAATAAAGTAATATTATCTGATATAAAAATTAGACCGATGAATTTTAATTTTACATTAGGTAAGTTTGGTTTAAAAAATATAATGTACATGTTGTATCGCAATAACTCAACTTACTTAAATAAAGAAGTTTACAGAAACACAACAGATAGATTGACGCCATTTAATGTTACATTAATAGACAGAGAAATAACAACAAATATATAAGATATGAGCAATATTAAAGTTAGTAGAAATGTTTTTCTTGAAAAAGAGGAACTTAACAGGTTTATTAAATTCATCAATGATGATTCAGTTAAAGCACTAATAGGAAATTCAATAAGGTCAGGTGGAATAGTTCCAGACTCAGGAGTGGACTTAGGAGCCGATTTCAAACTAGAAATCGGCTCAGACTATAAACACATTAAGATAGCTAAAACATCAACAGCATACGATACATTAGGTAAAAGAATTTATTATGAATATCAATCAAATACTGATATTGCTGTTCCGTTTACAACTTCATCAACTAAAGATACTTGGGTAAGTTTAGAATATGCAACAACTGCTATAGAAAAAGGAGTTGTAGGTTTGGCATCAAATGGAGCTTTAACTGGAATTGATACATTGTTTACTGATGTATTTAGGGGTGTATCAACTTTAGTTCCTAATAAGATAAGAATCTATAGTCGAGCTAAAGTAGCTACTGGTGGAACTGGTTACAGTTACACTCTAGTTGGAACTTATGAAGTTGTGCAAGTAATTGACGATACATCAATTATCATAAATTCAACAACAGCTCTATCTGCTGGTGATTATGTATTTAGTGTTGTTGGAGCATTCTCACCTGGGACTTATGATGATAGTAGAGAAGAAGAAATATACGAATATGATAATTTCAATTTGATTTTTTCAGACACTGACCCAACATCAAGCTTAACAGCTAATCAATATATATTAGCAAAGGTAACAATAGATGATTCAGGAACATCTCAAACAATTACAGATTTAAGAACAGATGTATTCTCATTAATTGACCCAACATTAATAGATAGAATAAGTTACTTATTTACTTCATTAAAAGGGGATTGGGATAGTCTAATAATATCAGGATGTAAAAGTGTATTGTCCTATACAGGAACAACTAAAATATCATTATCTGTTTCAACAGGTTATGTTTTATTAGGCAATATTGTATATAAGGTTGAAACACATACAGCAACCATATCAGACCCTGCACATAATCCATATTGGGAAATATATAATAGTAGTGGAATAGACAAAGCAAGATGTGTTTATTCTGCTACTAAAAACACAGGGTATTATGATTTTGACCAAAATTACAGAACCCATAAAAGAGAATACAGTGCAGTATTTGAGGGTATAAATCCAATAAGCGAATCAGGGGAATATGTTGGTAATTTCAGTATAACAAAAAGAATAACAGGAATATACACGCCTACAATATTGGGGCAAATTTTGTATAAAGTAACAGCAGGGGGGAATCCAGACAAATCAAAAGAGTTTGTTTTTAATATCAATAGTAGAAATAATACTTTAATTACATTGATGTCATCAGATTCTGTTACCTCAGCCACTCAATTAGGTTTATTTGTATCGGCATTTGATGGAACTCTAACTGATTTGTCAGCAACTGATAGATTTGATATAACTATAAAGAAAATCAGCAAAGAAAATTATTAAGAATATGAAATTGTTTTATACAACCGCAGGAGAGCAAGACACTCCACAAGAAAAACCATCTCAAAGTTTAGGTGGATATAAGTCAAGTTCACCAGTTCAAAATAATATATTTGATAATTTGTTTGGTGAATTATCTATGAACACCATAAAAGACAATAGAGATGAGTTTATAGGATTAATGCTTGTAAACGATTCAATATCTGATTTAACAGGTGTGAATATCTATTTTGAACACCCAGTTGATTCATATTCTGAATATAAAATAGGTGCAATAATACCAGCTTTAGATGTTGACGGATTCAATTACATAGAACAAATACCTTCAAGAAATAGCCAACCACTCTATATTGAAGAATTTGTTACTGCCGACATTGACAATAGATTTGATATTGGAGATATGGATGCAGGAGTTGTAGTTGGAGTATGGATTAAAAGAGAATTATTGATAGACTTTATTAAATCAGATTCAAACGACTTATATAGTCAAGACCCTGAAAATCCAAGAATATACTTACCTAAAGAAAAAGCCACACAAGATTCAATTAACATAATTATTTCTTGGGATTAAAATATTGATTCACTGATTATTAAGTTAATTGGTGAATTTTTATATAAATTATTTTGATTAAAAATTTGTTTTTTCATAATTTATATATTATTTTTGTTTATGTTTAATTATTAATCAAACATATTTAAAATCGAAGCAATGAACAAATACGAAATTCACATTGGCGAAATCTTTGACTTAACGACTAATTCAAAGAAACCAAAACAGACTTTAATTATTACACAAGACCAATTAGCGGTTATTGAGCAATTTGCCGACCAACGAAAAGATGCAGAACTAAATACAATTTACAAACTCAATGAATGTGAATTTCGTATTTATCCGCACTTTGATTTCGGAGCGGTCAAGCAGCCTTGCACATAACGTTGGTAATATGAAAAGTTGGCTTTGCAGTCACTTTCAGTTTACCACAGCAGTTTGATAGCCAATTTTTTATATTGCGTGTTATCGGCTGCCTTTTTATCAATTGAATATTAAAATTAAAAACTAAAATATTATGTGTGACGGAAATTTAGCAATGGCAAACGCATTAGAGAATGATGCAGACCCGATTGAAATACTTATAAGTAAGTACTCAATTGAAATTATCAGACTTAAAGACGAAATGAAAACTATTCCTGCATCAATTTCGTGGGGAATAAAAAGCGGAAAAGTGGAGACATACGAAAATATTATCAAAGACCTTGAGTGTCTGCTTTAAGGTTGCCGATAACGGTTTGCGTATTGCTGACGTTGCCAATTTAAAAGTACAAATGTTGAACGCTTAAATAAAAGTTGATATGAAAATTGAAGTTAAAATTACCGATGAAGCTGGCAATGTTCAGCAATACGTTGTTAGCGGTTCGTTGCCTACCGATGAAGAAATTTCAAAACAGGCAAAAAAGTATGATGTTGAAGATATGAATGATGCTATAAATAGGATTGGTGGGTTCATTGTGGGTGCTAAATGGATGCCAGAATCATAATAACGATATGTTTAACATTTATCAATTACTTACAGCATGAATGCAATAGAACTTTACAAATTTATTAACGATAACGGAATTGAGTGGCATTATAGAGATAATAACGGAGTAGAAGACGTATTGATATTTCCGTACACTTTCCAAATTGATGAATTTAGCAAGTTGATGAAACCATACGATTATTGTGACGGTGGAATTGATTGCACACTTATGGATGGTTATTTTGCTTTTTGGATGAAAGATATATGCGAATATTTCGGGATCGAGTTGAGTGATGTATTTAATAAGGAAGATGATTGCTAACGGCTACGGTTATGTGCAGTAGCGGATTTGAAACACAAAACTTAAGATAACAGATAAATTATGATAGTAGAACAAATGTTAAGGAACGCACCGAAACCGCTATTGCATATAGCCGATGTGTGTGGTAGTGCTTTATTTCAGGGCGATTGCTTAGATATTATGCCTTTGATACCTGATAAATCGGTTCAGTTAATTTTGGCTGATTTACCTTATGGTGTTACAAAAAACAAGTGGGATAGTATAATCCCATTAAAAGAATTGTGGTATGAGTACAGCAGGGTTGTTTCAGACAATGGAATGATATTACTACATAGCCAACAACCATTTACAACTGAATTAATATCAAGCTCGAATGGATTGTTTAAATACTGTTTAATTTGGGATAAAGTAGGAACTGTTGGATTTCAATTGGCAAAAAAACAACCATTAAGAAGACACGAAGATATTTTATGTTTTTACAAAAAACAACCAACTTATAACCCTATAATGATTGAAAGAGGCAAGGTAAGAAAAAAAGGGGGTAGTAAAGTAGATAATGGGAATTACGGAGATTTAAGAAGCACTGAAAGTGAAAACAACTTATATTATCCTACTTCTATATTGGAGTTTTCAAATGCTGTTAAAATAGGTAAATTACACCCAACAGAAAAACCATTGCCACTTGCAAAATATCTTATTCAAACTTATTCAAATGAAACCGATATGGTTTTAGATAACACAATGGGAAGCGGAACTTGTCCATTAGCATCTGCAATTTTAAATAGACGTTTTATCGGAATAGAAAAAGACGAGAACTATTTCAAAATTGCGGTAAACAGATTAAAAGAATCTGGTTATTTACGATAATATATGTATCTTTGTGATTATAATATAATCTACTATGGCAAATATTAAAAATATTATTGGAAATAAATATGGTAAATTAACTGTTTTAGAGTTAATTGACGGTAATAATAAATCTAAAACAAGGTATCTTTGCAAGTGCGAATGTGGTAATTTACATGAAACAAGTGGAGATAGTTTGAGAGGCGGTAAGAGTAAAAGTTGTGGATGTTTAAAAAAAGCATATATTCCAAAAACATTTAATAAAAATAGAAAACAACAAATTCTAATTCAACTTTATAAAAGCACTATTAAGAAGAGAAGTAAGATAAAGGGGTGGGTAGATTGTATAGAATTTGAATTATTTACTAAAATATCTATAACTAATTGTTACTATTGCAATACTGAACCTATATCAAAAATATGTGATAGAAAAAAGAATAAAGATAAAACTCTTATTAGCGATGACTTTGTTTTGGTGAACGGAATAGATAGAATAAACTCTAATATTGGATATATTGAAGGAAATGTAGTCCCTTGTTGCAAATATTGCAATACAGCTAAAAACACAATGAACGATAGTGAATTTAGAGAATGGATTAAAAAGGTATATGCTCATTATATTAAATAACGGAACAACTTGTTTAGCAGCCAAAGAACTCAACCGAAAATTTATCGGCATAGAAAAGGAAGCTAATTATTATGAGATTGCTTGTCAGCGATGCGGTTTTTAGCATTACCGCTAATGTACAAGGCTAAGAAACGTAGCCTACAATGTCGTTTCAAGTTTTAAATACGCTAATTAGCTATGTTTTCTTAGCTTGTGTTAGCAAATGTTATTATTAATTATGAAAGTTAGTTTTGATTTTGACAGTACACTTACAAGAATGAGTGTGCAAAAATATGCAAAAGAATTAGTTGAAAGAGGTTTAGAAGTTTGGATAGTTACAAGTAGAATGGGGTTTGGTAAAGAGCCTAATCCAACTTGGAACGATGATTTGTTTGCGGTTGCTGAATATGTAGGAATAAAAAAAGAAAATATACATTTCTGTTGTATGGAAGATAAAGCAGTGTTTTTAAAAGATAAAGGTTTTATTTTTCATATTGACGATGATAATATAGAGCTATCATTAGTAAAAACTTATACGGATGTTAAGCCTATATATTTATTCGGAAATAAGTATTGGAGATTTGATTGCGAAAACACTCTTTCTAATATTTGCTAACGTTTGCATAAGAATTGAAGCCGACAGCACAACGCCAATTTGAAATACTAAGCTTCCAAAGGCTTTTATTTTTATGCGTTGTTATACACTGGCGTTTTTGCTCGAATGTTGATTAAATGCTCTGCTCTAATAATTATTTTTTAGGGAGGGCTTTTTTTATTTAATATTTATTTGGTAATTAGTAAATAATTAGTATATTTGTAGAGCAATAACGCAATACAACTTAATGAATATGATTATGACACTTGGACAAAAAGTAATGTGGTTAAATGAAAATTACATAAACTACAACGTTAGATTAGATATTTGTGGAACAGATGAAACATTTTTAAACGCTTTCGTAACAAAGCCAGAAATAGAATGTGATAACATAGACATAAAAGTTTGTGATTATTATAAACAAATGCTTTGCAATAAAGGCATAGATGCAGTTAAATTCATTGAAAGACTTTTCAATTATGAGTATGAAAGAAAAAACTAAAGCGGTAACATTATCGCTTACAAAGCAGGAAGAAAAAGACTTGATTGAAATATCCGAAAACTTATTTGGAACTTCCAATAAAAGCGGAATGGTTCGATATTGGATAAACCAAAACAATTTGAAAAATTGTAAGAGCGAGGGCAAAAAATAATTATGGCTAGTTTGCACAGGTATTGATTAAATGAACTGCATTTCCTACGCTTGTGTATAACGATGGGTGTAAACCGTCGTTTTAATGCGGTTTGACACTGTGTTATATACTGGGCGAACAGTTTAGTAGAATATTGATTAAATTAACAAAAAATAAAAAGAGAAGGGAAGGGGAAAACTTCTTTAATAGAGTACCCAAAATTTAATGCATACAAAAATGAAAGCATTTGAAACACAAAACGGCAATTATTTAGTTAATAATGATTCAGAAGAATTTGCATTCTTCTCAAAAGATGGTGTCTTTTTAAGATATTCTGATTATTCAGAATATGAGTTTGCAAAAACATGGGGAAAGGAAGAGATTAATGTAAAGTTTAAATTCCCAGATGGTGAATTTAATTCACCATTTTCTAAAGAGTTTTTCATTAAGGAATTTTTAAAGTTAAACAATGTATCTATAGATAAAATAAACTATTTACAATTTGTTGATTCATTTGATTTTGAAATTCCTAAATGGATAAAAAACATTGAAGAAGGAATCATACAAAATTGCAATTGGTATGAATCAAGGGGTAATAATATGTATGATCGAGGTTCATACTCATATTTTCAATTAGAAAAATTTTCTGTTGATAAAGAAATTTATACAGTTTTATCTACTTACGATGAAAACTGGGATTGGGGTGATGACCCAGCAGAAATTGATGGTATATATACAATTATAAAAGGTGATTTCATATCACAACATGAAGATTTAATAGAAAAAACAAATTCGTATATAAACCACAAAGGTTTAGAAATTTTAAGTTCAATTTAAAAATGCGGGCTGGGCTTTTTATTTTTCTTTCGGATTGCACCTACTTTGATTAAATGAACTTACCCAGCCTTGTATATAACGGCTATGTGTATGAAACGTTGGGGTTACGGAGCAGAAACCTACCAACCTACTACACAGCTAATGCGAGGCAGAAACTTTGAATAACCACCACAGCCCAATGTTTTATACACGTTGTTAGGTGCTGTACGGCAAATAACCGATAAACTTGATTTGAAAAACAAACGTAAAAAATTAAAAATATGAAAACAGATTTAAAAAACATTGATAGCTTACCAGAAGAAATGGTACTAATAAGACAAAATTGTGGAATTAAGGTTTTTAATAATGAGGGCAGATGGGGAGAGCAAAAAACAGGATTTCATATACAACAGCCACTTGCAGGTTTTGTAAAAAAAGAATGGTGGAAGGCTATAAATATTTTCCAAAACTTGAAACTTGGAAAGGATAATGAAATTTTAAATAAAATGGTGAGAGTTGGTGAAGAAATAACCAAAGAAGATTTATTAAAGCATACTGACTTACAAAAATGGTTAGATTTACAAATCGAAACTAAAAATTTTTACAACACAATTGTTGAATTTAATATTTTAGTTGGTATAAATTGGGATAAAGAAGAAGATTACAGAAGAACTATAGTTTTGCTCGGAACAGTAGAATGGGAGTTGGTTAATTTTTAATTTTTGGTAATACACTACTGAACTTGATTAAATGAACGAATGTAGTATTACACCTAACGTTTCGTATATGAAAAGTAGCGGACTATAAAGCACAAAATTATCAAACTATGAGAAACGATAATACGAGTACAAACCAAACGGACAGCATTAAACCCGCTATTTTTTATATACAGTGTTATAACCCGTTTTTATTACTAATTAAAATATAAAAATCATGAAAATTAAAATTAAAAGAGCCACAACAGAAGGGCTAAAAGAAAACGAAGGAGATTTGTTTGAGACAAACGGAATGCAATTTTGCTTAATAAAAGCCGATGGATTATTTTTTTCAATAGAGTTATCAACGGGATGCAATGTTAAAAGTTTTGACCCTGATGATTGCTCAAAAAAACGAGCAATAGAATTGGCAAAAGAAGAAATTAACCGCAGGACAAAAGCAGAATGGGAATATGCTTTAAATAAAGTTTCCGAAGATTACTGCTCAAGATTCAAGTTCAGCTTGCCAGTGAACGAACCTGTTTTAAATGGGTTATAACGTTAAATGTTTGTGCAGTTGGGGAATAGAAACCACTGCACTATCAAAATAGTAGAAACTTAATAAATTGTAATACAGATGAATACACCACTTAAAACCCAATTGCATAAACATAGTGTTATGCGTTCGGCTTTTTTGAAGTTCAATTTTCCGATACTACCATATTGTGAAGTGAAAAGAGGGCCATCAACTCAATTTAATGAAAGCATCCATATTCATAATAAAAACACAGGCATTATTTTAAACTTTTATTGGCGAAATGATGACACTGTTTCAGTTGG
>Ga0172381_10001017_pt1 | contig 34863 bp, 30 predicted proteins | sample Leawel6488metaG_FD_119754 | JGI IMG/M metagenome (GOLD analysis project Ga0172381, IMG submission 119754) | Leachate microbial communities from a municipal landfill in Southern Ontario, Canada - Leachate well 64-88 metaG | ecosystem: Engineered > Solid waste > Landfill > Unclassified | place... | reverse complement strand
CAATAAATACTTGGTATGCAGGAGAACATAGTGTAGATAATCAAAGTACATCAACAGTAGGTAGTGGTTGGATTTTCTTAGCACCAATACTTTTTGTTTCCATATTTGACTCTATTAATGTAATAGAAAATCTTACAGAAGTTAGGGATTTAGAAATATCTATATTTGACTCTATTGATATTAAGGAAAATATCTTATCTCAAGCCATAGATAATAATATTTCAGTATATGATTCTATTTCTTTAGTTGAATTATTAAGCACTGATATTTTATACAACATTAGTATACACGATGATGTTTACTTAATTGGGGTAGGTTTAAATACCTATGATGATCCAGATGTCTCATATGATGACGCTCTGGTTTCTTACGATAGTATACAGAGTGATTATGTAAAAATAGAATTAACATCAGACATTACTAATGTAGATTATATTAACATATCAGAGACTGCTGACATAACACCATTAGTTTTATCTGATATTTATATATATGATATAGTAGATATAACTGAAAATCTTACTGAAATTAATTTATTATTTATTTCAGTGTCAGATTCAATTAATATTATAGAAGATATTACAGTAGTAAGAAATTTAACTGTTTCAGTATTTGATTACATAGACGTAATAGAAAATCTCTCTATTCAATTAGAAGATTTAAATATTGATACTTATGATCTAATAAACATAACTGAAAACTTCTTAGGAATAAGGAATTTGGCTATAAATGTATCTGATTCTATAAATTTATCAGAATTCAATTACGATGAGGTTGTCTACACAATTGAAGTTTACGATCGTATTGCATTGTTGGGGGTAGGTTTAAATACCTACGATGATCCAAATGTCTCATATGATGATATTTTTATTCCATACGATGGACTACAAAATGATTACGTTAAAATCGAACTAAACTCAGAAGTTATTATTGTAGATTATATTAGTATTAACGATGTAGCTACAACTCTTTCTTTGGACTTAGGTGATATAAATATAACTGATACGATAAATATCAATGAAAATTATCAAACAGAAAGAATCTTTGATATTTCAATTTTTGACTCAATTAATATAACAGAAAACCTTTCACAGATTAGAAATTTAACTGTTTCAGTTTTTGATAACATTACAATAACGGAAACAATTAATATAGATCCCTTATTATTGGATGCTTCTATTTATGATGTTATTGATGTAAATGAAAGTTTTTATACAGAAGTTTCATCACCATTAATATCTATCTCGGACTCAGTAACTATAAACGAGGATGAGACTATAATATTATCAAATCCGTATGTATTTGTATCAGACCTTCTTAATATAACAGAAAGTAATACTTGTAAAATAAGTACAGCTGAAATTAATATATTTAATTTAATATCCGTAGTTGACGATAGAAAGATAGAATTATTATCATTTTTAAATGATAGTAATTCTATTATAATATCAGAAAATGTTACACTTGAATCATTTAGATTTTCACCATCAGTAAAGAAACCAGTAGGAACTAGTCATTCCATTGGTAGACCTTCTGGATCAATAACGTCAATTAGGCAACCTAGTGGTGGGGTTGGTTCAATAAGAAGACCAATTGGTAGTAGTAGTAGTATGAGGAATCCTTCTGGTTCAATGAATACGATAGGAAGACCTAATGGAAGGGTAAGTTAATAGCTTTAATCTAAGTACTATGGTAAAATATACTTATAAATTAATTTAAAAACATATGGCAATAATACTTGAAGCAGATAATCGCGTTTTAACAACATCAACCAAATATTCTTATTTGGTAAATAATTGTGCCTCTGGCATAGCTAGTTTTTCAGTACTTAATGCTACAGATTCACAATTTACAACAGACACCTTCTTACTTTTAGGTACTTTTGGAGCTGAAAATGCTGAAATTGTAAAAATAACGTCAGTTAATAATAATACTGGTGACATAGTAATTGCATCATCAACACTCTTCCCTCACTCAGAAAGTACAAGGGTTTCAGTGCTACCATATGATCAAATACGTTTTTTCCACACAGCAACAGCTAATTTTGATACTTTTACACCATTGACTGGATATATTAACATTCAACCCAATGATTGGTTTTCTACAACTAGTGATGAAACATTCTCAACGGGATTTGGGTGGTACACATTCTATAACTCAATAACAACAAATCTATCTCAGGAATCTAACCCTATCCCATATATTGGTTTCGAAACGAACACAACAGAGGAAATATTAAGTGACTTTTTTAGTATGCTTGGTAATAAAGAATTAAGACTAGTAACAAGAGAAGATGCTCTTTCTTGGGCGTCTGAGGCTTACGGAAGAATGAGAAATAAATTAAATCTATCTAGTGTTGAATATTCTGCATCAGGAATCAGTGCGTTGACCTTAATTCCTGGTCAAATAGAATATGATCTTCCTTCTGATTTTGATCATTTAGTTTCATTTATGTCTGGATTAGTTACAGCAGATCCAGGAGCAAGGGGAAGCACTAAACTTGATATTGGATTTATTCCATTAACAGAAGCTTATACATATAATGGAACTGGTCCAAGATATTATATTCGTGGTTTTAAAATTGGTATTTTACCAACACCAGGGTTCGCTAGTGTATATCATTACATATATCAAAAGAAAGCAATGAGATTAACACTTAATTCTGATGTAGTTGATTTACCTAATGGTGGAGAATATGTGATTAAGGACTATATGCTTTATCGTGCATTCCAGAAGTTCCAAAACCCTCAATACAAACAATACCTTGAATCTTTCACGAATGGATTGAATGACATGATTATCAGTTCTGTCAAGAAAGATGCGAACAGGGATTGGTGGGGTATTACTAGAGAAGCAAATGTATAAATTTTATGCCATCAAAAAAATATGAAATAAAAATAGGAGAAAAGTATGGTAAATGGATAGTTTTAAACAATCATGTTAAACACATTAAACCATCTGGAGCAATATGTTACTTAAACTTATGTAAATGTGAATGTGGTAAGGAAAGTTTAAGAAGTTCCATTTCTATGTTTAAATCAACATTAAAAGGATGCTTTAATTGTTGTAAAAAAGGAAGGGAACCTTGGAATAAGGGTAAAACAATTTCAATGGAGATGAAAAATATAATGAAAATAAAAATGAAAGGTAAACATAATTCTCCAAAAACACAATTTAAAAAGGGAATGATTCCTTGGAATAAAGGAGGAAAGATGCCACAAATAACTGGAGAGAAAAATTATTTATGGATATCAAACAGAACAAAACTTAAGAGATATGAAAATAGTAAAGAAAGAAGAAGTCCAGCGTATGCATATTGGAGAAAAATAGTCATAGAAAGAGATTGTTTTGAATGTAAGATAAATAATAAAGATTGTAAGGGTCGCTTAGAAGTACATCATATTTTAGGTTTTAAGAAGTTCCCAGAACTAAAATACGATATTAATAACGGTATTACATTATGCCGATTCCATCATCCTAGAAAAAGAAAAGATGAGGAAAAATTGTCACCATACTTTCAACAACTGGTGGCTGAAAATAAATCATTTTGTTAGAGCCAGGCAAACAGCAACGTAGACTAAATATTCCGTATTTTGAAGGAGTTAACTCTTTAGTTTCTTTTAATATCGGTAAAAATACTGAGTTTGTACACGCTGAAAATGCACGCAGTAAAATGGTTGGAACGATAGAAAAACGTGAAGGTCAAACTGTATTAGGTTTAAATACAAACAATAAACCATTTGTTACATCTGCTAACTATGGTCTTTTCTCTTTTAAGAATGATAATAATCCTGGATTCTATCGAATAAGTGTATTAGAAAATGCAGATATAAACATAAACGTAGTAGACAAAATAGCCATGGTTGAAAATTTTGACCCAACTATATATTCTATTTATGTTAAGGAAAATATTTCTATTAAAGAAAATATAAATAATAATACTGGTGGTGTTGCTACTATTTATTATATTAATACAAGTAATCAATGGATTCCTTTAAGTGGAGATGGAGTAGATATACCTGCTGGAGTTTTTGATTATACATATGCAGAAGGATGCGTATTCCTAGTTAATCAAAGTGCAGAAAATAGATACATATTGGCAGATGGTACATCAGTGGTGACTTCCCTATCTGGATCAGGACATTTATACAACACACCACGTGCATCTAGAATAAATTTTTATAAAAATCGTTTATATATGGGAGACTTTGTAAAAAATGGAATTAGGTACCCAACAACAATATTAAGATCTTCTTATCCTGTTGGTATCTTATGTTTACTTAATAATGATTATGCAGCTGCAGTTTCTGGTTCTACAATAGAAGTAACAGATACTAAATATTTATATTCAACATCAGGTGCAAATACTTACGATATTTATAGAGGTAATATTTTAGTAACACAAATAACTATTACACGTGTAAATGAAAGCAGTATTGTAGCCACATGGACTGGAGCACCTAATCTTCTTTCCAGTGATGAAATTTGGTTAAGTGGAACATATGATGGAATAAAAACCTTTAGATGGGTTAATAATCCAACTTCCTCAGGACGTGATGTAAAACAATATGATACAATGAAGCTTTCAGGTGGAGAAAATGATCCGATTACAATTTTGACAAACATTGGTAACGTTATGATAGCAGCTAACAAGAGTTCGATGTTATCTTGGAATGATTATACACTGGAAAATTTTGATCTTGATATTGGTTGTGTATCTAAAAAGGGATATGTAAAAATGATAGGAACATTTTACTTCATACACTATACTGGTATTTATGCTACAAGTGGTGGTGTTCCTAAATTAATTTCTAATAAGATTGAAAAATATATAACAGGAGCAACAAAAGAAGGAAAGGAAAAATCTGCTGGAGGTAAAAAGGGAAGAAGTATATTTTTCACATTAGGTGACGTAACTTTATATAACGCAGATGGATCAATACTTAAGATACTAGATGATGTTTGTGTTGAATATAATCTAGTACAAGAAAACTGGTATGTTCATACAAATGTAAAAGCAGGTGAATTCGCTACATTTATAGAGTCAGTTGATTCAGATCGTTTAGAGTTCTTAGACCAAGAAGGAAATCATTCAGTAAAAGAATTTCTCAATGGAGAAACTGATGATGGGAAGGTTATTCATTTTAGAATTGATACAATGAAACTAACAATGGGGATTAATTCAAGTTCATCGTCTGGTGGTGTTGCTTTTGAATATTCTAGTAAGTTAATTGCCCTACACACAGAAGTTGAGAGAGGTACATCAATGCAGGTATATGTAAATCTTGATAAAAATGAAGAATATTTTCCACTCGATGGAACAATGGGTAAAGGTTTATCTGTAATAAGATTTAAAGATAAGGCTGATGAAAGGGGAAATACTCCTTATTGTAGATTGGTTAGTTTATCTATAAGAGATAGCTCTAGACAGATTTGTAAACTGTCCCGTATGTCAATTATCTTTATACCTACAACAGATGAGGATAATTTAAATACAAAAGAATAAAATGGTAACAAATTTAAATATAAATCAAGATTATACAGCTATAGATAGACCTTATGATAATTATTTAGAAAGGTCAAATATTTCATTAAATGATGGTGGATATTTAAATGATGGAACTCAAACAACAACCTCTTCAGTAAGTGGATTAACTAATAATAGTGGAGCAACAGAAGTTCTTGATGGTAGTATTAATAATGGAAGTGTAGAAACACAACCAGTTAAATCAGATGGAGGAATGGCTGATCTTTGGATCAATAATCTTCTTCGTTCAACAAACTGGAAACCTAAAAAGGTTGGATTTATGATAGATGGAACTTCAGGCTATGCTGAATTTACAAGTGTTTATATTAGTGGGCATATTCAAGCATTATCTGGTACGATTGGTGGATGGACTATTGAGGATACTAAATTGAGTACATCAACATTACTTTTAGATGGTGGTAATCAAAAAATAGAGAGTACTAATTACAGTTCTGGTCCTTTTGGTTCAGGATTTCACTTAGATTCAAATCTATTAGAGGTAGGAAATATTACTGCTAGGGGTGTATTAAGATCAGCAGTTTTTCAGAAAGATGTTATTTCAACAGTTGGAGGGAATTTAGCAGTTCTTAATGGTGATGTATTAGATGTTAATATGACAGCATTAGATAATTCACCATTAACAATAAAGGGGACTTCTATTTTTGCTAATGGAGATAAAATAAGAATCAAGGATGGTATTTATGATGAGTGGATGACTATAGCTACTAATACCCTTGTGGATTATTATCCAACTACTAATTATAATAGTGCTTATTCTTTAAATAGTGCAACATCAATGCGTATTGGACAAACCTTTTACAATCCTATTACTGCCAATTTATCTAGTTGTAAATTTTATTTATATAAAGTCGGTGCTCCTACTGGAAACGCTTATGCTGAATTACATGCATTTACTGGAGTTTATGGTGGTCCAGGATACGGTGGACCAGCTACTTCTTCGATACCATTAGCAACATCAGGACCGTTAGATGTTTCAACTCTTTCTACTTCAACCCTTGCTCTTAAAACTTTTACCTTTACAGGAGTAGATCAAGTTACATTAACAGCAGATACTCATTATTGTATTATTCTTTATTATAATGGAGGAAATGCGTCTAATTTAATCGCAGAAGCAACGGACTCTACTTCCCCTACACATGGTGGTCAAATAGTATATACAGCAAGTGGAATTGATCCAGGTGTAACTTGGTATCAAATTACAACAAGAAACTCTATTTTTTATATATACGCCACCCCACTAGCAAATACTTACGGGGTTACACGAGACTTAGCTTCTGTTTACGCAGCAAATGAAAATCCCGCATGGACAAAAGGAGCAACAGTAGTAAATTATGGACAATCAGGAGATGGTGGAGTATATATGACAGCAAGTGAATCTAATGCTCCTTATCTTTCAATTTTTGATCACCATGGGGAACCCTGGAAATCGTATGATTCTGTTACTGCTCCACTTGGATTAGCAACAAGATTACGAATAGGAAACTTAAACGGATTTTTAGGTTATAGTACTGATTTATATGGTATAGCAATAGGTGAAACAACAAAATATTTAAAATACGACACAAGTGGAGGACTTCAAATTAAAGGAGATATTACAATTACAAACCCTGAAGACATAAGTACCTCAACTTTAAACAATAATGCTGGTTGGACCAGTGATGCTTCATTAAATGCATTCATATCAGGTACTTATGCTACAGATTTAACAAATATTCAAAATCAAATTGATGGTGTTGTTGTTAATTGGTTTTATGATGGAGTTCCAACATTAGATAATCTCCCAGCAAGTGAATGGAAACATATTCCAATTACAGTATTACCAATTTCTTCATATGATGGAATTGGAACTTTTTCTTTGAATATCACTGATGTGATGCAACTCGAAGATATATTTAATTACAAAGAACAGTTGAAGGAGGATCATATTGGGGATCTTTATTATGATACAGATAGCGGTTTAGCTTATCGTTTTGTCTTTGATGTTGACAATACATATAAATGGCTTCAAATCCCTGACTCTTCTGCCGCAGCACTAGCAGCAGCAGCAGCAGCACAAGATACTGCAGATAACAAAAGAAGGGTTTTTACAATTACACCTTTCACACCTTATGATGTGGGTGATTTATGGCTTACTTCTGTAGCTGATTTGACTGGTGATTTAAAAAAATGTATAACAGCTAAAGCAACAGGAGCTTATGATGCCGCTAATTGGGTTATAGCTACGAAATATACAGATGATACTACTGCTAATCAGGCTATTCTAGATGCTGCTACGGCACAAACTACTGCTGAAACAGCACAAACAACAGCAGATGGAAAAATAAATACTTTTTATCAATTAGGTATGCCACATTTAGAACAATATAATATTCCAGATGATGTTACTTATAATAGTTTTGTTGGAGATATGTGGTATCAAACAGATACTAAGCAAACATGGAGATATTCAAAGGTGGTAAATGGAGGTAATTTTGATTATCTGTTTTTACAACAAAATATTCCAGTTTCTATATTTGATACAATAGATGGGAAAAATACAATATTTACAGCGGAGCCAACTATTCCTTACTATTTAGGAGATATGTGGCTTACTAGTTTAACTGCTACGACTGGTGATTTAAAAAAATGTATTACTGAAAGAACAACTGGTGTTTACACAGCAGCAGATTGGGTAATTGCTACTAAATATACAGAAGGAGCTGATTGGACAACAAATCTCTCAGGGATACCAACAGTTTTAGGTACACCAAGTGGAACAGGGTTATTCCTTGGATCAACCAATATGGGTTACTATACAGGTGGTGCATGGAAAACATATATAGATAATTCTGGTAATATGGTATTAGGAGACATAGCAGGAGGAAACACAGGGATGGCGTGGAACCAATCAGGTGGAACCTTAACTATTAAGGGTGTAATAAAAGCAGATACGGGATATATTGGAGGAACAACTGGGTGGACTATAGCTACTGGGTATATTAAAAAAGATACAGGAGTAGAATCAACATCAACTGGATTAGCACCACTTGATTATCCCTTTTATGCAGGAGCTCAATATGCAAATAGAGCAACAGCTCCATTTCGAGTTTCTAATGCTGGGGTCTTAACAGCAACAGGTGTAAACATTTCAGGTGCAATAACAGCCACATCGGGTTCTTTTAGTGGAACAATTTCTATTGGATCTTCAAATAGTATTTTTAAAGCCGACTTAAATGGTATTTACTTAGGTAGTTCAACTTTTGCTTCTGCTCCATTTAGGGTTGATATGGCAGGAAACTTAACAGCAACGTCTGTTACAATTTCAGGGTTAGCTGTGGGGACAAATGTGGCAGTAGGTTCACAATCTATTTATAATGCTTTAGATATAATAGCAGGGAGTGTAGAAGCTGAGAATATAACTGGTACAACTATTACAGGAAAAACTGTCCAGACTTCAAGTAGTGGAATACGAGTTATACTTGCCCCAACAGAAGCAGGGTATGATGAAAATGATTCAATAGTGTTCGCAAATGGGTATACTGTATATGGATCAATGTATGGATATATGTATGCACAAGGGGGTGGGGTTGAAATAGATGCTGGCGATGCTTCTATTTATATGCAAGACGGAACCAGTGGGACATTAATAGATTTATCAGCTGACTCTGTTACAGTTAATGGTGCACCAATAGGAGGAGGAAGCCCATGGACAGATGGTCAATTTACTAATACATTAAGAATTCCAGTAGGAACTAATAAATATTAATTATGATAGCAACCTCAACAAATCACGTTTCAAAAGGAGTTCAAAACTATAACGACATGACTAAGTTTACATGGTTTAAAACTAATTTTAATATGCCAGTAGGAAACTACATGTCATCTAATAATCCTTTTACAAGATATGAAGGATGTTGGAATTATATTACTAAAACAACATCCTATAGTTTATCTGGGTTCTCTCCTGGTTTTGAGATATGTAATGGATGTGCAATTTTTGATTTTGAAAACAACAGTGGATCAAATTATAATATTAATACCAATTTATATGTTGCTTGGAGAGACCCAAGTCTTAATGTTATTTTTTGGGTAATTTATGATTATAATTTTTCATCAACATTAGCTCCTTATTATTACACAGAGGTTTGGTTTGGAGGGAATACTGGTTGTGCTGGATGGGAAGTGGCAACAGCTGGGAGTTATCATTTTAGATCAAGTGCGTCAGGTACACCAAATATATCTGTTGTTGATACAACTGTAAACATGAGTAATGTTCCATCAACTTCAGTTGTTGGTACTAGTGGATATATATGGGTTGAAGGAACGAATCTATGTTATATAAATGCCAATGGATGGAAACATTCTATGACAGGAACTTATGTAGGTGGTCCCGTTGGACCAGTAAGTAAGGGTGGATCAATATGGATTGATAATTCTAATAATCTACATTGGGTAAGTAGTACTGGTTATGATTATAAGTGTGCATGGAAAGTTAGGCAATTTGCCTCATTTTATGGTAATGGTCCAACTAATACAGTTTATGCAGGAACTAGTCATGCAGGTTCACTATGGGTAGATGATGAATTTGGGTCGACACATTTATCATACATTGGTGCCGATGGTTATAAATATTTAACAGGTGCAGGAAACAATCCTTATGCTTAAAGTAAAAATTATTACAAAAAATGAAGCAATCAAGTTGGGTTTAGCCAATAGAAACACTATTCAAAATGGAGGTGGTGTGCAACAATTTATGTATGGTGTAGTTGGTAAAAAAGATGACAAAGATGACAAAGGTAACGATATTGTACATGAACACTTTAAAGTAGACATTAAAACTAATAAAAAAGATATTCTATTTGAAACAAAGGAATATAAAAACAAAAAAAAGAATCTTAAAATTAATGAATATAAAGAAGTGGTAAAACAAGAAAAAGAGAATAAATAAAATATAATTTGTATTAAAATTAAGACGATGGTATAATAGTAGTATTATTAAATTAAAAATAAAAATTTATGGAAGAAGAAAATAAAAAAGAAAATACTCCTAACGTGACTGGTGTTAATAATGTGGGTGAAAAAACCCCAAAAATGAGGCAAATAATCATAGAAACAAATGGATCAGATATTCACCTAGTAACTGCAGATGTTGCTGGTAAAATTGAATTAATAGGAATATTACAAAATCTTATTGGGTATATTAATAATTTAAAATAATAAATGCAACCAAAAATAATAAGTAAAACTGATAAATATTCTAATGTTGTAAAAAGTGTTAAGGGTATACAAACACAGCAACCTGAAGAACCTAAAATCACTAAAGATGAGGTTATTCAAGCGTTTAATTCCTTTGGTTTTAATCCTAACGATAGAAATCACGATGATATTACGTATTGGACAATGAAGGAAAAATCCGAATTACCTAAATTAATAGAAGAACTTCATAAAAGAAGAATAGATATAAATAATAAAGAAGATGAAGATAAAAAAAATACAGAACTTCAGAGAAAAGCAACAGAGGATCGAGTTAAACAACATAATGAATCTAAACAAACATTACCACGATTAAGTGATGAGGATCTTTCTGCTCTTTTTGATGAGTATGGACTACCCGCACCAGATCCAGAGTGGGCAAGAAGTCATTTACCTAATGACCCTAAAAAAATTCGCTCCATACTTGAACTTCAAAGAAAGACAGCTGATGATATGCTTAAAAAACATGCAAAGAATAGTGTTAACTCAATGCCAGAAGTTCCAAAGGTTCAAAATATGCCAATGCAACAAACTGGAGCACCAATGATAGGTATGGGTGGACCAACATCAAGTCCTATGAACATGCAAGGAGATATGATGGGAGGAGATGAACCACAGACACCATTTTTTATTGGTGATCATGCAGTTGTTAGAATAATAAATAAAAATAATCCCAATACATCAACAATTTGGTTAATAGATGTTAAGAAAAAAGTTTTAAGACCTTTTATGTCCGAAAAAGCATTTGAAAATGCATTTGAGGATCCAGAAGAAGCACAAAAATCAGTAATTACAATTTCAACAAAAGAACTTGGTCCTGGTGGGGTGTTAGATGGTTTTAAACCACTACAAGCACAGCAGGGAGTAAACGACGATGGAACAATGGATCCAATAGAGTTTAGTCCAGCCCAACTACAAAAAAGGTATGGAAAACAAAGTAATCCAACTGGTGAAAATAAATCATTATCAATGTTAGATGGGATATTGGGTACTATGAGTAATCAACAACCAATCCAAGAAACCAAAACACCTTAAATATCTTAATAATAAAATGACCACAAAACAAATACAACAAATAGTCGGAGCAACACCAGATGGGATAATCGGCCCAGATACTAAAGCAAAGATTAAAGCATACCAACAACGACTAGGTGTGACAGCTGATGGAATTTGGGGACCTAAAACTCAGGCTGCTTATGATAAAAAAAATTCATCTTCTTCTGACTCCTCTACAGTATCTAAGAAATACAATGATGCCTTTGGGGAGATGTTTGCAACAAATGCAGAAGCAATAGCATCGTATCAAAAAAAGACAGCAGCAGAAAAAACAAAAACAGGAACTTCGAATAATACCACAAATTCAAATACTTCTTCAGCACCTAAAACATATAGTGATGCCTTTGGGGAGATGTTTGCAACAAATGCAGAAGCAATAGCATCGTATCAAAAAAAGGCAGCAGCAGAAAAAGAAAACACAGGAATAATAATTAATCCTCCAATATCAACTTCATCTTCTTCTTTTGAAGATTATAATAAATCAGGAGACACCAAGTATTCATACTATAATACACCAGAACGCAATCTTATTGCAGAAGCAGCTAATTTAAGTGCAATTGGTCATGATAAAGATAGTGGTTTTATGGACATAGTAAAAGATACTAACATTATTTCATCAAATTTTATAACAACGCTATCCTCAGATCCATCAATAATGGCTTTTTATATAAATGCATTAACTTATGGTGGTTATACAATGGGAGATATTTTAAATGACATGAAAAGAAGAGAGTTAATATCTCAAGGTGGAACAAACTCCTCAACATTAAAAACATTAGTAGTTATTGATCCAGAACAAAATAGGAATACATATTTATCTACACCAGCTGGAGTAAAGTCAGTTTCAGAAACATCAACACTGATTCCAACATTCAATTTTCAAGGACTTCTTAATCCTGAAATTTTAAAATATGGAACAAATATGCCAGATGATTTATTTAAAGTTCTTGTTCCCATACTTGATCCAGAATCACAAGAATTCAAAGATGCTGTAGCTAAGGTGAAATCTACATATTTTGATCTTACCTCAGCTCAATTACAAGCAACAACTGAACAAGATAAAGTTGTAGCTGATTACAATTTGAAACAATTTAAAGATCAACTTCAATCTCAGTATGGAATAACATTAAGCGATGATGCATCAAAGGCATGGACACAAATAGAAACATTAGCAGACACCTATTCAAAGGCTGGAATTTCAGGTAGTGGAATGGAAAATGAAGCCATAGATCAAACACTACAAGTAACAAGAAAGGCAGACCAAAGATTAAGAGATGAAAAATTAACAAAAGAGGAACAAAACAAAGCAGCTTACTTTAGGGCTTCCGCTACTGATGATGAAATAGCTAAATTGACCCCAGAACAAAGAGCTGCTTGGGGATTAACACCATCCACTGATGTTATTGAGAAGTTTAGTATCGCAAACCTAAAAGCTAAAAATCCATCATGGACAAATGAAATGGTACAACAGGCTCATGATGCGGTAATTGATAAAAATGGTAATTACAGAAGCGCTATTTATTCTAAGTATTATGGAAATATTGCTACTACTGGTCAAACAAATCAAACAACAGCTGTAAATGCGGTTACAACAGATGCATTAAATAAAGAAACTGAAGCACACAAAGATTATACAACAAGTACTGCTTTCTTGGGACAACCTGCTACTGGTAATAATCCTGTAAGTACAACACTCCCAGTATCTACAGTAAATACTCCCACACCAACTACGACAACACCCACAACCCCAACCACAACAACTCCAACTACAACAACTCCAACCACAACAACTCCAACTACAACAAATCCAGTAGTACCAACAAAAAAAACATATAATACAGTATATGATTATTATATGGGAACATCAGGTGCTTACCCAGCGTGGAATAGTACACAAAGAACCAAAGATGCTGCTGCTGCAAAAATATCAAATTACACAGGATCAACTCAGAATAATACTGATTTATTAAAATATCTTAACAGCCTTTAATTACAGGACTTTGATATAATTAATTACATATGAACCAACTAGATAAATATAAAAAAATAAAATTATTTGGTAATTTAACCACAAAATTTGGTGGTAAAACAAAGGATACAAATTTTCATCCTGGTATAGACATAGCTGCACCTAGTGGTACACCAGTACCTGCTTTTGATGATGGTGTAGTCACAAGTGTTGGTAGTAAGAATGATGGTTCTGGAAATATTGTTACACTAAAAGATAAAGAAGGAAATTCTCATCAATATAGTCACTTACAAGGAGCACTTACAAAAGTAGGACAAAGAGTTAAGAAAGGACAACCCATCGCTAGTCTTGGAAAATCAGGAAATAGTTACTCTCCATCAGGTGGTGATCCATCACATTTAGATGTAAGAATCGTAGATATTAATGGAAAATATAAAAACCCAACTAATTACTTAAAAAAATAATATGGAAAACGAAAACCACAAAAGAAAAAATGATCTAATGAAAAGCATAATGTCAGACCCTAAAATGGCAAGGTCTTTTAGGGAGGCTTTAGCTTCTCCTATTGGAAGTACTAAAAGAAATCAGGCCAAATCTCTTTTATCTATAATGAAAAAAGTTGGTGGTCTCAGAAATGATGGAATGGGTGGACCACTTGTTGGTATGTCTAGTGGTAGTACTCCAATGTTTGGTGCCCCTCCTGTAAATCAATCTTCAAATTCCTACTACATGTTTCCCGCAGCTCCTGCACTAAAATCAAATATTGGATCGGGGATAACCACAATTAAGACACAAACAAACACAAGTGCACTTTCTGGAAACCAATCTAGTAACATTAGTCCTACTGTTAATGATAATTTATTTTCAATACCTAAATCTATTTCTAATTATAATTTAACATTACCCCCAACACCAGGTGCATCACAAAAATCTGGTTTAGTTTCAGGTAGTCAATCATTAAGAGTTCCATTTCCTAGTGTAGTTCCACCTACTCAAGATAATATAACCACACCAACACCATTGATTGGAGTAGATGCAATAAAAAAAATACAAACAGATTTAAACACTAAAAATGCAGGTCAACAAGGATGGGTTCCTCTTGTAGTAGACGGCATAGCGGGAAAAAAGACAAATGCTGCACAAAATTTTGTTCCAACCACAACAATTGTAAACAATGTTCCAGCCAATACAAATACAATAGGAACAACTGGAACAACACAAGGTACATCTAATTTAGCAGCGAAAAGTGTTGCAACAATATTGAAACTAACACCAATAACACCATTGGCACAAGTTCCAATAAAAAACTTAGCTACTGCAATCGCAACAAATGAAGGGTTTTACAACGGAACATCAAAAATAGCTATCGCTAATAACAATCCAGGTAATTTAAAATTTGCAAATCAACCAGGTGCAACTCAAGACTCTAGAGGGTTTGCTGTTTTTTCAACAGTTGAGGCAGGGAATCAAGCATTAATTAATGATCTTACTTCAAAATATAATAGTGGAAAATATCAAACAATAAATGATTTAATGACTGTATATTCACCAGACTCAGACAATCCATCAAGTCCTTTATATGGAACAACAAATACTTCACAAGGAAGTCAAATTACCTCTAATGCACAAAAGGCTGTAAAAGAAGGAACTGGTCCAGGTTTATTTGCACTAAATGAAGTTAATTCAAAATTTGGTGGAAGTTTAGATGCATACATAAATACCTTAGATGAAAAATTAAAGAAAGATTCCAAAATAGAACCACTAGAACTAGAGTTAAGCAACCTAAAATCACAAAGTGAAAACTTTATTCCAACATTGTCTTCATATATAAAAGGGAAGGATCAATATTCATCAGCAATAGATAAGATGATTAGTAATGCAGAAGGACAGCTATTGACAACAAATATGGCTGATCCATTTACCGCAAATCAATATAAAAATTATATGACTTATTTGTATACACTAAAAGGTAGACAAAATGAACGTTATGGTAATTATCTGAACGCAGCTATTTCTGATTACAATGCAGATGTTACAAAGGTTCAAGCTAATTATGAAAATGTTTACAAGAGATATACAGACGCGTTAACAAGACAAGGAACTATTGCTCAATCTGAATATAACACATTGTATACAACAATGTCTGATTTATATACTAATCTAGAGAATGCTCCAATAAGGGCACAAAACGCTAGAATCTTACAACAACAAATAGATACTAATGACTTAACCGCACTTAAAAATGGATTAACAACTGGATCTATTTATCCAGATTATTATAAAGACACAGATACATTTTCAAAAAATATTACAGATAAAGATGGACTTCTACTTATAAATCAACTTGGAGCAGGTGGATTATTGGGACAATTTAATCAAGCAGTCAACCTTAGTGGAGAACCACAAAAAGCATTAGCTGTAGCGAACGCTGTTAATATAGCTATGGCAAAAACACTATCTTCGTCTACTGATCCTATGGCAGATGTAAATAAATTTAAAGGATTAGTAAGAGACCTTTCTGAAATGGAAGGAGGAGCAGAATATGCTAACATGATAAAACCTTCTTTAAATAAAGCTTCCTATACATTGGTTAGTGATTATGTGCTTAAGAATTTGTCAACAATAAAAGAGGCTGCGAATAAGTTAGTTAGTGGTACATCTCATTTTTTCTCAAAAGATGAACAATCAGGACTTTCTAACAAGGCCGCTTGGAAGAAAAACTTTAGTGGAATAGATTCAAGTATATTAGATGATTTATATGATCTAGGAACTAAAGCAGTTCTTCCAGGTAGTGAATACCAAACAAATCCTGCAGCCTTTGTAATAGATTTATTCTCTGATGAAAAAGGAAACCCAACAAGCGATCAAGCAACAATGACAAAAAACTTTATAAATAGAATTACATCTTAATAAAAATGAATCTTGATTCAAATACTCAATACAATCCAAATACACCATCTTCAAACAAGAACCTTTCTAGTATAATGAAGGGAATGCAGTTGAAGTCACAAACAACATCTGCAGATACTGTTAAAAATGCAATCTCAAATCAATTAAATCCTGACTTAGTTTCTAGTATTTTTTCTCCTGGTAAAAAAACACCAGTAATAAACAAACCAAACCTTGATCTAAACACTCCAATATTTGCACAAGTAGAAGGAGCAAAAACAGAACCAATTCCAGATTATACACAATTTATCCCAGCAGACGAAAAAGGACGTTGGGTAGCACCATCTGATTCAGCTACTGTAACAAACTGGCCAACATCATTAGGTGGTGGACAATACATTACAGATCCAACACAGCCAGGGAAAATGATCAAATCAGATCGTGTTCTCTGGGATAATAAACTTAATCCAGGAGGAAGAGCTGCGGCACTAGGAACAATTCCTTCGGGTATGTTTCAAATAGACCACATAATCCCATTATGGGCAGGAGGTGCAGATACAGGAGCAAACTCTGAAATCTTTGACCTTTCAACGCACAGAAAAAAAACAGCAGCACAAGCTGTTCCACTTACACTTTTAGCTAATGGAAAAATAGACTTAAACCAAGCAAGACTAATGGCCATATCATGGAAAGAGAAAGATGTTTCTGGTTTACCTTCTCCAGACGATAGTGGGTACCTACCGTTGAATCTAGCAGAAAAATATGCTGAGAAATGGGAAAAAGATCTACATCCAAGTATGTGGAAATTTTTTGGAGAATCTTTTAAGGAAAATATGTCTAATTTTGGAAAAGGAATACCAGTAGTTGGAGAATTTTTAAAAGGATTAGTTGGTGGAGGAACTTCAGGAATAACTCCTGGAACAGCGCCATTACCTGAATCTGGGAAAGTTGGAGCAGTAAGTAACGTAGCAGGTAATATCGTTGGTACACTTACAGGACTTGGTTTATTAACTAAGGGTGTTTCTGCTGTTATCGGTGGTGCTAAAGCTGCGTTGGGAATTAAAAATGCAATTACAATAGCAGACGAGGCAGTAAAGTCTGCAGGATTAATTACTGATGTAGGAAATATATCTAAAGCTGCAGGTAAGGCAAGACTTGTGACATTATCTAAGATGGCTAAGTCTGCTGGGTTGCTTTCATTATGGGGTCAAATAGGATTAACTGGTAAAGAAGTAACTGGACAACAGGATGCAGACTTCAAAAACCATGTTTCTCAATTTATGACAGATGTAGCTTATGGAGGTCTACTTGGTTCTGCAGGTCAAACACTTAAGGGTTATGCAACTGTTGCAGTAGGTGCAACTTCATTATCTTTGATGACACAAGAAGAACCTGATATAGTTGCAGCACTTCAGGATGGAGCGTTAATGACAGCTCTTCATGGTATGGGTTATAAAAAAGGATTAAAAAACCCAAAAACAACAATTGGGAATGAAGAAGCATATAAAATGGCAACAACGACAATTAATCAATATGTTGGAGAATCACTACCAACAATTAAAAGAGGACAACCAGTTCCAACTATTTTAAAATTTGAAACTCCTAAAATAGAACAACTTAAGGCAGAATACAAAGCAAAATATCCAAATGATACAAGGTTTGATAATGTAACAGACTCATCAGGAGCAGTACAAATACTAGGACGCAATGCAAAGCGTAGTTTCTTAGACGTTGTAAAACGAGCAGATGGTGCCATATCACAAGATCAAATTAAAAAAGAAATGACACGTATTACTACAGCAGAAAATCAATTATATAATCAGACACTTGAACCCAATTTACGAAAAGATAAAGAATGGGCTGATTTATTATCAATGGGTGAAAAATTAAGACCACAAACCAAAACATCCCAAACACCGCAAGCCAGAAACCAGAATGAAATTTTAAACAAGATACCAGAAGTTTCAAATGAAATTTCAATTAAATCGGACGGTACATTGTATCCAACAGGCAAAAGTGGAATTACGGGATATGGGGGTACTCTAGACGCAGAGGCAAAAGCAAATGTAAATGATTTTGCTAAAAATCCAACTAATTATGATGGTAAAATTTATATACCAAAAACAGACTCAGAAACATCGTCCTTTATGAGACTAATGCAGCAAGAACAAATAGCAAGTGGTCAAAGTATTGGTAATCCAGATAAAACACTCAGGGCTTTTGTTAGGACAGTAGATGGAGAATTTAAATCTATTGGGTATGTTCCACAGGAAACAAGTTTTAATACTAAAGCAAATAATTTAAATAAAACATATCAACTTATAACAAATCGTTTACAGGAAATAAGAAAATCTGCAAAAACACCAGAAGATATGATGAATTATTATAATAAAGATAAATCAGGAATTAGTATTGACATAAAGACTGCTCAAGAACTTTTTGCAAGAAAAGGGGAGAAAATTCCAGATGAAGAGCTATATTCAATATTAAAACCAATCAACTCTTACTCCAAATTAGATTCAAATCTTAATAATGAAACCTTGTCTGACAACATGGATAAACTTGGATTAAAATATTTAGTTGTTGATCCATATAAAGCATGGGAAGCAAATGGACAAAGACCAAGATGGAATCCAGAAAACCCATATGCCTCCATTGAGATAACTGAAAAAAATTGGTTACAAAGTATTGAAATGAATAAAACTGGTAAATTGAATCCAGTGGAAAAGGCTGTTAAAAAAGTTGCTGAAGAATTGAGAGCAACAGAACTAGCAAAATCAATGAAGGTTGCAAAAGAAAGTGTTGTTAATGAATCTACATTTAGACCAGTTGAAGAGGGTGAAATATTACCCAATGGTTATACTACAAAAATGAATGTTTCAACTAGAGAACAAATGACGAATGCTCCAAAAAGAAAAATAGTTCAACCAGTAATTAAAACACCTATAAAAACTACTCCAGTAGAAGCAACCATAGTTCCAGAACCAGTAATTACTCCAAGGATAACTGAAGCTGTTAAAACAGAATTACCATCAAAACAATATAAAACAGTTCAAGGAGTAGTTTCAAAAGATCCAGTTTACACAGCTACAAATGAATTTTTTAATGATATGGTAGATAGAATTGAATCTGTAAAGATGAAAGATTATGCAAGTCCTGAAGACTTTAAAAAAAATATGATGAATATCATACAGTCTTTTAAAAGAAAGAATCCAGGATTACCCGAGAAAGATTTCAAAAATGCTATGAATGATGCAAAAGGAAGAGCCACTGCTTTTGTTCAAGATGAAATAGATACAACATATAAAGGAACTAAATATTTTGGTTCTAATGAAAGTTATAAAAAGAAATCAACCGCTCAAGAAAAAAATGTTCTAGAAAAAAGACTTGATGAATTAACTAAAATAGAAACAGGAAAGGGAAACTCAGAAGATCCAGGTCTTATTTTGCACCCATCACAAAAAGCAGAAATGGCAGATCTAAAACCAAAAATAAAACAATATGCAGACCTTCAAAAGGAATCAGATATTATTGAAAGTAAGGCATCTAGTGAGGGAAGACCATTTACAGAATCTGAGAAAAAGACATTAAGGGAAATAGAACAAAAGAAATTTACCATATCTGAAAAGTATCAAAGAGATCCAAATCTTGTTTTGGCTAATAAGTTTGGATTAAGTCTAACTGAACCAAATGATGCAGGATTACAATATATTAAAACTACTAAAACAGCTAATGGTTATGAACCTATGTTTTCTAAAGAGTATTTAAAGATTCATGATGTTAAAGGACAAACTCCATTAGAGTACTGGGGGAGTTTTCTTGAGGGTGATTGGAAAGTAGCAAGAAATACACCAATTAAAAATGTTCAAGACTGGAGTAAAAGTCTTGAGTCTATGAAAGAATCAAAAAAACCATATGCAAAAGCATGGGCTGAAACACTTGATTCAGTATTTACAGAAAAATATGGTCCTAAATGGAAAACAAGTTGGAAACTAAATTCAGCATTAAAGGATTTTTATAAAATGAGTTTATCTAATAGGCCAGAAGTATTTTCACAAAAGAATACAGAAGGACACGGTATTTCTGAAACAAATAGAGGTATAGCAGCTAGAACGTTGGGTAACAATCCAGCAGAAATAAAGAGCAGGGTAGCTAAGGCAAATGCTATAACAAAAGCAATAAGCGAAAAAGCTACATCAAAAAGGATTGAGGATTTTTCTAATCCAAGCTATAATAATGCGATTGATAATACTATTACTAAGTCTGATATTAGTGAAGCAGGATTAAGGGTTAAAGACAATAATCAACTAACTAATGTAATTGAAGATTTAACACCGTTTGAAATAATGATGAATGGTTTAATTACAAATCCTGAAGCTAGAACACGATTAATAAGTGATTATAATATACTAAGAAGAGAAATGGGATCTGGAATGTCAAAACCAACAGTGGTTGACTCAAGTGGTGTTAAGGTTCTAGGGACAGCCGATGAGATGGAAAAGGTATTTAAACAAATAAAAGCTTTGTCAGTTAATATTCCAGAAGAGATAAAAAAATGGAAACTAGGTCAAAAAATAGAAATTAAAAATACTGAACCAACACCAGAACAAGCAATCAAAGATGCTTATAATGTCGCAATGAGTATTGTTAAAAAAAGCAAAACTCCTGGTTATATTAAATTTGATGAAATTAAAAATTCTGTTTTAAACAAAGTTAATAAAAAAAAGACATTAAATGGAGAGGGGGGTCCTTATGATGGTCAAGGTGGATTATGGAGTAATATAGGTAACGCTGTTAGTGATGCAATGTCTTATAAGGCAAGTTATAATAGAGAAGATTACTTAAAAGAACAAGCACAGAAAAGTATAACTACACCAACTATTGCACCACCAGTTGAACCAATAAAAAAACCAGGGTTTATTGAGAGTATTTTTAAACCAAAAACTAAACTTGCTGTTTCTCCAACTTATAACGTACGAGGGGTTAATGTTAGTGATAATGATATAAATGAAGCAACTAATATTCTATATGGTGAAATAAGTAATCGAAATCCACAAAAACAAACAGAAGAGGTTAAGCACGCTATTAATACAGCTATTAATAGAGCTAACAATAATCCAAAGAGATATAATGGATCTTTACTTAATGTATTAAAAGAACCAGCTCAGTATCAAAGTTATGCTCCAAACGGAATGCGAAAGAATGGAAAAATAGTAGAAAGTCAATACCAAAAACTTAAGAGAGGCATTATTGACGAAGGAGGAAAACAGAAACTAGAAACAATAAAACTTGCACTTAGTGAAATGAAGTCTGGTAATTTTATTGATACAACTGGAGGTAAGACATTCTATGTACATGCTAAGGATGGAAGTATTTGGCTAGGAGCTACACAAAAAGAAGCAAAGGCATTGGCAAACGCACACGAAAAAGCAATAAAAACAAAACCCACTAACTGGAAGACAGTAGCAGGTTTTCCTCAGGTTGCATCTAGATAAAATTAAATCTTGGTATCCTCTGTGGAAATATATTCACAGACAGAAATCATTAGAGTACAACAGAAGGGGCACTCAAAACGTGACCACTTTAAATCATTCACAAGAGGATCAAAATCAAGATCAACTTTCTTTCCACAAGAAGGACAAATAAAGGATGGGTATTTTTTGGCATTTTGGTCTACTATTTTTTTGTGGTTATAATATGCTTTCTTAAAACAAGTTCTTTTACAGTAGACATTCTTAGGACTCTTCGGAAGAAAATTAATTCCACAAGTTTTACATGGTATAGTTTTTAATTCGTATTGCATATTATATATTACTATTTAAATATTCAGTTTCTAATGCTTTTTGAAAGAACTTTAAAACACCAATTTGCATTTCTAGGTTTTCTACATGAGCTCTTGCTGTTTTAAAATCAAAAGCCTCTTGTGAAGCATCAGATATTTTCTCTGCTTTTACTGCACTCACTGCCTTTCCAGTCATTTCATCATTTTTTAAAATTTCTTCTTTGCATATTTTAGCATATGCTTTTTCTGCTGCAATTTTAGTTAAGTTGAAGTTTGGGTAAATACCTGCTAATCTAGAAAGAACTTCACCAACTTCAGAAGGTGTTGTTTCCGTTTTTGAATATTTCTCTAAAAAGGTTTGATATATTTCTTGATATATTTCCATGTTATTTATGTTAATTTAATAATAATTCTTGATTCTATTTAACCCTTGTTTTGTAACGTTTTTAAAAATAACAGGGTTCATGTACCCCCTTAGAGGTACATACCCACGTCTATGCCATTTTTGCATGATTTAACCCTTATAAAATATGGTTCGTTTGGCGCATTTTGGTAAGGTTAGACATTCCATAAGTCTTTTTTGCTTCTTTTGATATTTTTTCTCTTTTTTTGTTCATTTCTTTAAAGTGTTCTGCTTGTTCTATTGTCATTAATTCACTTTCGGGTATTGCGCCATATATTATTTTGTACATATTATTTTAATTTTAACTAGTAATAAATTCATTATTAAACGGTATGAATACTATTGGAGATTGCCTAAATCCTGGATACTCAAAAGAATAAATCCAACCACCAGCACATCTTGTTACCTCTATGTTTCCATTGATTGAATTTACTAATTTTAATGTCTCATGTAATTTAAGTTCGTATATTGTTTTTTCTTTTTTCTTTTCTTCTTCCATAAATTTAAATATTATTTATAATACTTCTATTATATTCCTTTGAAAACTACTTGTCAAGTAATTAGAGCTCACAAACCCCAGAACTACAAGCAGCTTCTTTTGCTCCTACTGTATTGTCTGTATTTTCATATAGAGATAATTTTGAGAAATCAATTTTACCAATAGTCTTAGTTCTCTTTTCATATTCTGATTTATTTATTTCTTCGTAAGGAGCTAATTGATAAATATGATCAGTTCTAGGTAAGAACGACATACCACCAACAACATCCCAGTTTTCAAATACGAAGTTCCCCACAGCAAGCCATTCATCTGGTCCTACATAAATCGTAGCACTTGGATTATGTTCTGTAAAGTGAACCTTTAGACGCTTCCATTCATTCATTAGGTCTAAAGCAGAAACTTCATCTTTAAATATTGCCCCCTCTGGAGCCTTCACTGGAAACTCAAGAACAAAAGTTGATGCACTATCTTCATTCTGTCCTACTTCTGGAACACATGGAACTCCTTGATCACGTGCCATCTTTAACAATATATCAGTATGACTTATTCTAACTCTACGAATAAAGTAAGGTGCAAACCAAGGATGCATACCAGAACCAACTCCTAGAAGTTGCCCAGAGTTTCCGTGTGGCTTAACACAAGTAATAGCTGTAGATTGATTAATGTTAAATCTCTTAGCATATTTTTTATTTACATCAATAGCTATATTCCTAAGGTTGTCAAGAATTTTATCTTCTCTAATAATAGGATTGTCATAGTACCCAGTTAATGATACACCTAATAGTCTTTCTTCTTCACAATTCTCTTTCCACTTCTTTGATAGATAACCAAAGTTAGTTAATGTTGATTGATATGTTCCGAGTATCGTTGCTAGTTCCATTTTTCTTTCTAATGTTTTCGCTGTATCATTTGGACGAACTACAATGCTTGTTAGATTACAGAATTGTCTTGATCTTAAGTATATTTCTCCGCAGGGGTTTAAACCTATTTGTTTTTCGTCTTTTATTGATTCCCATCTACGAGCTGGTAATTGTTGTTCAAGTCCTCCACGATTAAATATTCCACGTTCTCCAGACTTAGATTGAACCAAAGCTGTCCACTCATTTAAAAATTCTTCCGCAGATGGCTTTGAACTATAAACAGCAGAGTTGTTTGCCATAGAACGTTGCGCCTCGGTGAGGTAAAACTGTCCCTTTTTAGCATCACGCATATCAGTATCTTCTAATTCTGAAAGAGAAATCAAAGCACTTCGTCTTACACCCCCAGCTACAACTATCATACCAATTTCACATATAATATCATGCATGTCAATATTAGAAAGACGACGTCCTTGTTTTGCAAGAAGCTTTCGTCTCGTAAAATCCATAAGATTCATCAATGGTTGAGGGCCAGAAGCCTTACCTCCTGCTGTTTCAAGGCGTGCGCCAGCGGGACGAATATTAGAATAATCAAATTTAATATCCTTACCATTAAACCAAGTTGTAATACCAAGAACAAATGAATCTGCCCACCCTTCCTTACTGTCCTTAACAACATGAATTGGAATTTCACTTTTTAACATTTTAACTTGTTTTTTAATCTGTGGAAACTGCTGAACATTCTCCCACTCAACTGCGAATCCTAATCCTGCACCACACATAGAAATATACATAATTTCTCCTAGGTCTTGGGGACAAGTAGGTGCGATATATGAACAATTATATGCCCAAACATTTGACTGTCGACATGCCTTTCCAGAAGACCATAAGAGGCGCATTGAAGGACAAATATCTTGATTAATAATTGCTTCTTTTAGATCATCGTATTCTTTAGTTGATAGTTTCTCATCTAGATTTTCCTTCATGTAATCCATATAACGACTTACTGTTTCTATCCAAGTTTCTCTACGTTTCAATTTTGGAACCCAACGGGAATAAAACTGATAAAAAATATATTCTGAATAAGCACTAGAAAAGTACTTACTAGATTCTTCTACTACCTTTTTAATTTCTTCTGATACAACGCCTTCTTTGATTGGTTCCATATATTTTTATTCTTTTAATTTATTAATATTATCGTTCTTTAGTTTCATAATTTGTTTTATCTCATCGAAAGAATAAGGAAAAAAATTATGTGTGTCGACACCAACATCAAGACTCTTCCCTATTGCTTCTAATCTACCATGTGAATGTCCAAATAAATGCCATGAGTTATAATGCGACTTTGGCCATATTCTCATTGCGTAATGACATAACACGATATTCTGTCCTTCTATTTTTATCTCCTTTATTTGATCATATTTACCCTCCTTCATCCAATAATCATGTCCACCTTGAATAAAGATATGTTCACCATTTAATCTGTTTATATATTTTTGCGGATATTCTTTTATTAATGTAAAGTCTCCTAGGTGATACACAACATCACCCACCCCAACAACTTCATTGTGGTTCTTTATTATAGCATTGTCCATTTCTTCCACGGTTTTCCAAGGACGATTACAGTATTGCAAAATTCTGTAATGACCCATATGTTGATCTGCGGTGAACCAATAATTTATTTTATTTGTATTTTCCATATTATATCAAAAGATTAATTATTACTTTTAAATTTCCTATCAAATTGGTTTTTACATTTTGGGGTTGTCAATGTTTCTCTTATACTCCACTTAAGTTTATTAAGTCGTTGTTCTAAGACCTTAATTGAAATTCCTATTTTTCTACTCCACTCAGCGGTAGTACCAGTAAAACCATTAAAGGATATAATGTGGTTCCTATTTGTATTATTATTTTGTTCTGTTTGTGTTGCCCATTTACAATTTTCCCTACAATAATTACCCTTACTATCAATTCTTTCTATTGTTGTATTCTTTAATCCATATTTTTCAACATGAAGAATAAATTTATTCCACATATCATCTCGAAATTCTTCAAAGTTTCTCCAGATACACTTAATTCCTTTTGCTCCGTATTGTATAAATGGTTTATGTTTAGGATTATTACACCTATTTTTAATTCCTCTAAACCTACTATAGAAGATTTTTTTTAATGGATCATCTGGGTTCCTCAAACTAAAACCATGACATATTTGTCTACCCTTTTTATTACTTTGTTTTATCATAAATATAAATTCCATCCAAGTGATCAATCTCATGTTGTGCAACAAAAGAATCTTGTCCACTTAAGGATTCCATTATTACACTAGAAAGTTTAAATTTTGTCGAATCCTTAGAATCTACCATAATAGTCTGAAATGATAATTCTAACTTTTGCCACCTAGAAACTATTATCCTGTCTTTTTTAGGGAAAGTCATACAAGCTTCTTTGCTGTCAACTAAATAGTTACTATGTTTAGTAATAACTGGATTAATAATTATTTTTCTATCATTTGTAACATAAAATCTCATAGGATCATCACTCTCAATTTGTGGATGTGCCATTGAATAAGCACCAACCATACAAATTTCATAAAGAATTTTTGATTGTTCTGCGATATAATCACAATCTTCATCTAATACTTCACGACTTTTTCTATCATGTGGTGGAACTATTTTTTCTAATACAGGGAAAGTTGTTTTCATTCTCTTAATATTTTCATCTCTATAATCTACTTCTGTTTTTGGTTCTTCTTTTAAAACTTCATCTTTAACTTCATTCATATATTTTACTTATTCCATTTACTTTTATAATTTCGATCCTTTTTTCAAACATATCTTTTACTTCTTGTAAATGTGATATTACTAGAAGTTGAGGGAATCTTTCTTGTAATTTTTCTAAAACAATAACAAATCCTTCTGTACTTTCCTTATCTAATGAGATTATATTTTCATCCATTATTCGGAATCCAATTTGATTCATTAATGAAGCTAGTGCCTCAGAAATAGCTATGGTGATCTTTACCTTCTCTCCACCACTGTAATTCGAAAATGATAATTCTTCTTGACGATCATTTATAACTGTAATAAACAATCCCTCCTTAACACCTTCTTCATCTACAGTTGCTTTCTGTGTATCTAACCTAATTCTAAAGTCAGACATTTGTTCTAGTATATTATTAATCCTTTCTTCCAATTGTGGAACAAGGTAGTCTATTATCACTGCCTTAATCCCCTTAGGACTTAAAGCTTCTTTTAATAACTCTAGTGATTCTTCATTCTCTTGTATCTGTTTGACACCCTGTCTGAGCGTCTGTAAGTCTCCTGTAGCAACTTTTATTGTCTCAGATGCACTTAGTGCCATACTCATACCAATCGCAGCTTCTTCCTTTGATTTTCGAAGTTTTTCTATTGTATTTCTAATATTAGATAAATCAATATTAATTCTATTTGGATCCTGAAGTATCAGTGTATCCTCTAGTTCTTTAATGAGTTTTTCTGTTGACAATACTTCAATATTGTAGTCCATTTTATTCCTATTTAACTTATCTGCTTTGATGTAAATATCCTGTATTGTTTTCGCAAATACTTCATGTCTTAAAATCATCTCTCTTGATGCTGAAAGAATTGTTATCCTTGATTTAATTTCCTGTTGCCTTTTATATGAATCTGTTGTGTCTTTTACCTTAGGTATAAGTGAAAATAGTTTATCCCACTCTATTAAAGCTAATTGTTCATTCCTACTTTTTAATTCCTTATCTGTAATTTGATCAGAAAGAAATTGTATTTGTCCCTTTATTGGTATAACAAAAGGACAAGCATCTCCAGCAGGACATTTACCTGTTTCTTTTATCAATGGAATTAATCTTTTATTTATTTCTTCTATCTCCGAATCATAATTATGAACTGAAGGCCTATTGGAAAGTAGTGTATTTATTTTTTGTTGTATTAATAGATTCTCCTTTAGATCATTTTCTATTTCAATCATTTCTTTAGTCAATGTTTCTATTTCTTCTATTTCTTTTTTAGCTATACTTATATCGATTTTATTATGTTCTTCAATTTGTTTTTGATCATAGTTTAATTGTGTGTCAATATCTATAATTGCATCAGTAAATCTAACTTTCATTCTTTTAGCCTCTGCTATTTGTGTATTTATTCCAGAGATATTATTTAGTTTTTTTTCTAGATCTTTTTCAGTTAAAACAAAAGAATTTAATTCTTCTGTAGCTTTGTTATTTATTTCCTTATAATGATCATATAGATTTGCGGTTTCTTGATTTATTTTTATTGAACCTTCTAATGCTTCAATTCTTATTAGCGCTCCAGCATTTTCTAATTTATCTGCTGATATTTTGTCTCGTGTTTTTTCATATAGTTCGTTAAAATTTCCTGCTCTTACTATTTCGAGGAGGAGGTCTTTCCTTTTCGCTGCGTTGCTTTTAACGAACGAATTTTCGTTTTCTTGTGGGTACGCAACTGAGTTCGTGAAGAGTTCGTAACTTGCTTTAAGGAATTCTTTTTCAATCCAGTCTTGGGTGTCTTTAAGTCCTGTACGCATAATGGGCACAAAATTAGATCCTTCCCCAGTGTTTTGTGTAATAGTAAGTGTGTTTTTCCCAACTGACGAAACATTACGAGTGATGATAGTCGTTGTTCGATCATCAGTAAATCTAATACTGACTGACGCGCCTTTAGTTCCTCGTCGCACAAGTCCACGATTATCGGATCTACCCTTACCGTATAATACCCAAATAATAGCTTCTGTAATAGAAGATTTACCAGATCCGCTTTTACCGTCCAGTAAAAGTTTCTCAGTTTCTTTAAAATTGATTTTAGTGTTTTCATGTGATAAAAAGTTATTAATTTGTAATGTTGTTAATAATATCATCTTGTGTTATTTCATATTCTAATAAATAATTAATAATCTTATCAAATAAATATATATCCTCATCAAAATGTCCTATTCCTAGATTACATTTTGAACACAATAATCCTCTTATTTGATTTGTATCATGGTTATGGTCTACTGCTAAACTTCTCAAGGTTCCATTATGATGTTTTGCTGTTTCCTCCTTTCCACAAATTGCACATTTACCATCTTGTTGTTCAAACAATAAATCATATTCTTCTAAAGTTAAATCATATTTTTTTTTAAGAAGAGATCTTCTACTATTTTGGTTAGATTGTTCAGGATTTTTAGAACGCCATATTCTGAGATCTTCTGTACTTTTTTTTCTAGCTTCTGGGGTTTTTCCATTATTTTGATACCAATCAGCTCTAAGTTGTCTAAATTGTTCAAAGTTTTTTTTTATTATTTCAGGATTATTTTCTCTATATTGTTTATTGTAAAGACTTTTTTTCTTTTTATTCTCTGGCTCCATTCTTTCTTCGTGTATTCTATCTTTATTTTTTAAATACCATTCTTTATGTTTTTTCTCTCCTTCTTCTGTTTGAATATAAGTTTTAAAAGCTTTACTCTCGCAATCCTTACATCGTGTAGCTAATCCATCTTTACTTACAGTTCTTTTATAGAATTCTGAATTTTCTTTTTCAATTTTACATTTTGTACATATTTTCATTTTTAGTTTTCTGGGGCCAATAGAGACAAAATAATGTTCTCTACTTCACTTGGTCCAAAGATTGTTCTAGGGTCATTAATCCACTTAACTACGGATTGCTTCCTTTCATCTTCTAAACTTAGTGTATCTATTCTAGCTAAACAATCCTTTTTTGCTTCTTCTAAATCAGCCTCTGAAAACAATGAACCAACAACTGGTGGGGTCATTTGACTTTCAACATAAACGTCACCCTTACAATGAGGACAAGAAAGTATGACTATTGATTTAATAAGATTATTTTCTGACATTTTTTTTAGTTTTAATTACTTCTTTTGTAATAGTTTTACCTACTTGTTTTCCTTTACTCATAAGTTTAATAGATATTGAACTTTTCGCACCCTTCTTTCCCTTAAATGGTTTACTTTCATCTACTGCTTTTTTATAAACATTATTCTGGATTAGAGCCATTTGTGTATTCTTAATAATTTTATCTGCAACAAAACCCGATGCTTGTTCAAATCCATTTCCAGGAAGAGAACCTGCACTTAAATAGACATCCTTCATTGATGCAATAATCATTTCCTTTACTGTTTCTGCTTGTTCACTACTTAACATTTTATTTTTTAATTCTTTTTTATTTGTTTTCATATTATATTTGTTTTCTTAATAAGGTTAATACCTCGTCTTGTAATTTTGTAATAGGTTTACTATTACCTTCTAATAATGCTAATCCTACTTGTGCTAATCCATAGGCATCACACTCATTATCATCTAGAATTGTTACACCATATCGTTTAAATGTTTCCATAAGCATCGCGTCCTTTTTAGCTGCTCCATTACTTGCTATAAATTTTTTGAGACTAGTAGGAGCTACGATTATGAATGGTATATCTTTTTCTAGAAGTAAAGCACGTGTCATGTAATTAAGGGCTGAGAGTTGTACTAATGCTGTTGCATTTCTTACACCATATGCCATCCCCTCTATTACTGAAATATTTATTTTTTGATCTTTTATAATACTGTCTATATCTGAAACTATTTTCTGAATTCTCTTTAATTCATTTATTGGAAGATCACCGACTGGTTTACTTTTAATTAATTTCTGTTCTATTATTTTTCCATCTTCTAAAATAACTAATCCAGTGCCTGTTAAAGAAAGATCTATTCCTAAACTTTTAATTTTATTCTTCATTTATTAATTCAAGTCCTTTAATGAGTTTAGGATAATCAATCTTTTTTTCATCTGAATATAGTTTAAGTAGTGACTCTAGACTGAAATCAAATGCACCTTCTTCTATGTGCGCTTTAACTCTTTCGTCTGGATAACTTTCAATAATAAGCGATGCGTCAAACATTGATAACTCTTTTTTTAACTTCTCAATATCAACTTCTTTGTTAGTTATAATGGCCTTTATTATAGCATTTTTAGGGATTTTTAACAACTGTTCAATAGATGGATTAAAAATTTTATATATTTCTCTACATGGAACTTTCAATTTTTCAATAGTAAGATCATCGTTTATTTTATAGATGAATTTTTCTATTTCTCCAACCTCTGAAGTGAATAAACTTCCTGTAATTAAAGTATTATCAACTTGCTGATATTCATGTATGTGACCAGCTACAACTAATTTATATTTCTTTTCAAGTTCTTCTTTGTTTAGAACTGCTTCCTTAAAAGATTCTGTTTTGATCCCATTAAAGGTTGTTCCAGTTATTGAGTGATGGGCAAATAAGATATCTCCACCAATTAATTCTTTTACAATCTTACTAGAAGCTTCTTCTGAATTTTCTACCTTGAGTTCAGAATTTAACATAAATGGAAGAAAGTCGAAATTTTTTCCATTAACAGAAACTGTTTCGGGTTTAGTAAATATATTCCAATTGGGTTTATTTACTTCCTTTAAGAAATCTATTGCTGTTTTGCCGTCTCCCTTTTTTTCATGATTTCCACTAAGTATATATATTTCTTTTTCTTTAAATCTTTCAATGAACGCTACAAGTTGTCTATTTGTTTCTGAACTATTATTCTTACTATTCAAGTTGTCTCCCATGAGGACCACGTGATCGCAGTCCCCAAAAGATTCAACAATAAAATTTAACACTGCCTCCTTCTCAGCTATCCTATGATCACTAATGTAATCAGAGTAGCTCAAACTATCTTTAAGATGCATATCTCCAATTACGCCAATTTTCATAATATTAATTGATTAGATTGCTGCTAAAGCTGCTGATATTTTATCATAGTTTGTTGCTATGAATGCGATCCCAGTCTTCTCCATAACCTTATCCTTAATTTCTTGAGCTGTTACTGCTCCTAATTTTTCTTTTGCAAGTTTCTCAATAACCAAAAGTTTATCTTCTACGGTTAGAGAACCTGGACTTGAAAATGGAACATCATCATCAGAATTATCATTTAATTCCTCTACGAACTCATCTAGGCTTTGTTTTGCGTTTGAACCTACATCTTGTTTAATAATAGGTTCTGCTGCCTTGACAACTTCTGGCATATTATTTTTATGTTTAGCTAACCAAACCTCATTAACAATTGAGGAATCTTGATGAACTCCAAAATCTTTAACAGCTACAGGTTTTCCAAATTTATCTTTAACTTGAATTGTTCCTTTATATCTGAACCCAACAATCTGACCAAAATTGACTGTTGCCATGTCCATATTTAGAACTTTCTTGTTTAATCCAAATCCAACATTAATTACTTTTCCATCATCCTGTAATAGCTGATATATAATCTGTTCATTGCCATAACCATCCTTTTGTCCTACTATTTTACCAATATATGTACCTTGTACACTATCTCCTGCTTTAACGAATTTTGCCCATTGTGGAATTTCTTTTTCACTAGCTTCTTCAAAAATATTTACCATAAAATTTTAATTCTGTGATGTATCTGCACGGAGGGTTGAACTGGGTTTAAAGTTGCCGCTACCCCTTACAACTGCTAACATTTTGTTCAATCACCCCCTCTGTAGATACACCACACTTAATTTATAACTTAACTTAATAATATAACCTAATTTAACCTAACAGTTATTTGTAATTGATTTATTCAACCACATAGCACTTTCTTCAAATTTAGTTAGTGCTATTGATAATCCACGATTCATTGGAAGTTCTTTTATTTCATTATATAGAGCTTCGAATTTATCTCGGAATACCTGCATACTTGCTACTTGTTCATCTGTTGCCTTTACGAATTGTAATGTACTCATCTCATTTTATTTGTGATGTATAAACGGCTAGGTGACAACACGTTATTGTCGGGGATAGCTGTTAATAGGGATTTATCAATTTTGCGAGGTTTATTCCCTAGTAGAAGCACAACCTCTCCTCCTACCCTTTGACCCAGCCCTCTATACACCACGATTCACTTAATCTAATAATTCGACCTAATTTAACCTTCCTTAAGTATATACCCATCACTATTACTTGTCAAGTGTTGAGTCCTCTTTTTTTTCTAAGGTTTCCTCAATATATTTAATGTCATTTTGGGTTAATAATTCTTTACTTTGATTCAATAATTCTTTATCCTTCTCTTTAATTATTTTTTGCATTAAATTATTCTTATTTTTTTTTATATCTAGATTTTCTTTTATAGTTTCAGTAATTACTTTTTGTACTTCGTTTTCTTTCTTTTCATCTTCTAGTATTAATCTTTTAAATTTCATAGGAGCCTTGGGAACCTTTACAACTCCATTTACTAAATCAGCTACAGATTTAATTGTGAACAACCAAATCTTAGATCCAAGGAATGGATTATTGACTCCAGTTTTTGTTGGATTAAGTTGTTCATATTCTAACTTAGCCATAATGAATGCTTCCTCAAGTGAAGATGCATATTGTATACTTAAGAAAACTTGATCCTTCGCTTCTAAAAGTAAACTGTATACCTTTAGAGTTTCTAGTATTTTATTGTTTTCCATTTTTGATTTCTATATCAATTAATTCTTTTACAGTTTTAAACATTTCAAGATCTTCAGTTAAAACTTTTATTGCCTTATCTCTTCCAACACCAATAACAACTTTATCATAAGAATATGTATTTCCAGTTTTTTTGATAACGCCAATCTTTTCTCCAAAATCTAAAGCATCAGCTATTAAATCTATACCTTTAGCATAATATAAATCAAGTTTTGTTTTTTTCCAAGGAAAGCTAACTTTATTTTTAACAGCTGTGACAATTATTTCGTTTCCAATCTGAACTTCACCTTTTTCGATTTTGTGTCCTTTTGAAACCTCAAGACGAACCGATGAAAAGAACTTCAATGCACGCCCACCACTAGTTGTAGTTTTAGCTCCAAAGAAGACACCAACCTTATCACGAATTTGGTTAATAAAAATAACAATAGTTTTAGATTTAGAAATAGGTCCAGATAGAACCCTTAATGCTCTACTCATAAGACGAGCCTGAATTGCCATAGTATCTTTCATAAAGTCTTCTCCCTCAACTTCTGATTTAGGAACAAGTGCGGAAACAGAATCAACAACGATTATATCTATCATTCCTGTTTCAACAAGTTCCTTAATAATATCCATTGATTCTTCCAATGTTGTTGGTTGTGACACCATGAGCTTAGAAATATCAACACCAATATTTGATGCGTATTGACCATCAAAAGCGTTCTCAGCATCGATTAAAGCTACTCTACCTCCTTTATTTTGCATTTGTGCCATAAGGAACAATGATAATGTACTCTTACCACTAGACTCTGCTCCAAACATTTCTATAACACGTCCACGAGGTAATCCTTGTCCAATAATTTCATCAAGAGAATAACAATTAGTTGAAGCCCAATCAACCTTAAAATCTATATCTTTATCTAATTGCATTAAGACATCATTTCCATATTTTTTTTGAAGACGAAGCAATGCATCTTCAACCTTATCCTCTTTAATTTCTTCTTCCTCTTTTTTATTTATTTTTTTCATAATTTATTTTCTATAAAATTGTAAGATTGCTAATACTAATGTTGCTACTCCTGTTAAGATTGTGAATATTGTATTTATCCACAAAACTACGTTAGTTTCCTTTTGTTCTTCGAATTGGAACTTT
>Ga0172381_10001016_pt1 | contig 34880 bp, 40 predicted proteins | sample Leawel6488metaG_FD_119754 | JGI IMG/M metagenome (GOLD analysis project Ga0172381, IMG submission 119754) | Leachate microbial communities from a municipal landfill in Southern Ontario, Canada - Leachate well 64-88 metaG | ecosystem: Engineered > Solid waste > Landfill > Unclassified | place... | reverse complement strand
TCATCAGCAGGAGCTTAATATAGTGTCAATAAGAAAAAAGATTGCCCAACGCGCTGTTCGTCGAGCTTTGCGTGTGAGGAGAAAATTAAAGAATTCTACGGTGCCGCGCGTATCTGTTTTCAGGAGTGCGAAGTATACGTATGCTCAAATTATCGATGATCAAAAGATGTCGACGTTGGCCAGCTGTTCTTCTCTCGAGTTGAAAGAGGTAGCTGGTGATAAGAAGGTTCAGGCGAAAGCTGTGGGAATCGAACTTGCGCAACGTGCTTTGAAGCTTGGCGTAGAAAAGGTTGTATTTGACCGAGGGCCGTTTTTGTTTCATGGTCGAGTCAAGGAATTGGCTGAAGGATTGAAAGAAGGCGGACTTCAGATTTAGGAATATATAATGGCAGAACAAACAAGAGATTTTTTTGATAGCGTAGTCAGTGTTAATCGTGTGACTAAAGTTACTAAAGGTGGGAAAAGATTCTCCTTTTCAGCTTTCGTTGTTTCTGGCGATCGTAAGGGTAAGATTGGTATTGGCATAGGAAAAAGTCGTGAAGTTGCGGCTGCTATCGCTAAGGCTACGGTACGTGCGCGTAAGAATATGATACAAGTTGCTCTTCGTGGTGCGACTCTCCCTTACAACGTTCAGGGAAAACATGGAGCTACTCGTGTGATGTTGCGTTCAGCATCTAAGGGTACTGGGGTTATTGCTGGCGGTGCGGTTCGCTCCGTTATGGAAGCGCTTGGTATTCAAGATGTGTTAGCAAAATCTCTCGGGACATCCCGCTGTGGACAGAACGTCGTAAAAGCAACGTTGAATGCACTGGCAAAGTGCCGTTCCGTTGAACATATTGCAGCAATGCGTGGAAAAACAGTCAAGCAGTTGATAAAGGGTGATTATGAAACGGCTCAGTAGTCTGACGCGCTTAGTCAAAAAAAGAAAAGTTATTGGGCGTGGCGGTGACAGAGGTGGTACTTCTGGTCGTGGCCACAAGGGACAAAAAGCTCGTTCAGGGGCACACGTAGGCGTATTCTTTGAAGGTGGTCAAATGCCTTTAACGCGTCGTTTGCCAAAGAGAGGTTTTTCTCGTGCAGATCTTCAAAAAGCATGTGATGTTATTAATTTAAGGCAACTGGAGTCATTTTTTGAAGCAGATGCTATCGTTACCAAAGAAACTCTTGTTGAAAAGGGTTTGATCCAGTCTACGCGAGTATTGGTCAAAATTTTGGGTGATGGCATGATGTCTAAAAAAATGATCGTTCATGCAGATGCTTTTAGCTCGTCGGCTGCTGCAGCTATCACGAGTAAAGGTGGAGAAGTACACGTTATTAGCCAAAACGCATAAACAGGGAGAGGCAGGCTGTGATCTTGCTGAAAAATTTCGGTAATATTTTTAAAATACCGGAGCTTACCAAAAAGTTAATGTTCACGTTGGGTGTTCTTATTGTATATCGTATAGGTGTACAAATACCCGCTGTAGGGATTAATGTATCATTGCTTAAAGAGTACATGGATAGAGCGAAAGCTTTTAGTGGCCTTTTAGGATATTTTGATACCTTTTCAGGTGGAGCATTATCATATGCAACTATTTTTGCCTTAGGGATTAGCCCCTACATTACTGCATCTATTATGATGCAGATGTTGACGTTTGTTGTTCCGTGGCTTGAACAAAAGGCGAAAGAGGGCGAATACGGGCGAAAAGAAATTAATCAATATACCCGCTATTTGGCAGGAGCTCTCAGTATTGTTTACAGCTTCTCGTATGCCTCTTATCTTGAGCACATTAATGCTGCTCAAATTCCTGGTCTTATATCTTCACCTGGTTGGGGATTTAGGCTTCTGTTTACTTTATCTCTTACCGTTGGGGCCTTATTTACTATGTGGCTTGGTGAGCAGATATCGCTCTTTGGCGTGGGCAACGGAAGTTCTATGATTATTTTTGCTGGTATAGTTGCTCGTTTTCCGTCTATTATCCTTTCGATTGTTCAATCAGTAAGAGATGGAAATGTCTCTATTGTTAGCGCACTGCTCTTTTTGGCTCTCTTTATTGTTATGGCTGGTTGTATTGTCTTTCTTGAGAAAGGTGATCGTAAGATTCCTGTGCAATATGCTCGTCGAATTATTGGGCAACGCGTGTATGGGGGACAAAGTACCTATATTCCTTTTAAGGTGAATACTGCAGGTATTATGCCTGTCATCTTTGCCTCATCATTGTTGGGAATTCCTGTTTTTTTCATTAGTATGCTTTTTGAATCAGGCACTTGGGGTAAAACCTTTGCTAATGCTATGCAGTATGGTGGTGTTTTATACAATACGCTGGAATTTGTTCTTATCATCTTCTTTACGTATTTTTATACGTCCATAGCGTTCCAACCTACGGAACTGGCAGATAATATGAAAAAGAGTGGCGGCTTTATTCCAGGTATTCGTCCTGGAAAACAAACCGCAGATTTTTTTGATCATATTTTAAATCGGCTTGGATTGGTTGGCGCTGTTTATTTGGGTATATTGGCAGTCGCTCCTAACATTATCAGCGTTATTTTAGGAATGCCCCACGTTTTAAGTGGGACGTCTCTGCTTATTATGGTTGGTGTTGCTTTAGAAACATCGTCTCAGATTGAATCGTATCTTATTGAGCATAAGTACGAAGGGTTCTTGACGACGGGGACTATGAAGAGTACAAGGGTTATTCGGTGAAGTCAGTTTCGGATGTATCCAGAAAGATTGTTATTTTTATTGGGCCTCCTGGTTCAGGAAAAGGGTCGTTGTCGGAACTCTGTGTACAGCGACTTAACTGGCGGCAATTTTCTACGGGGAATCTGTGCAGAAAACACATTCTAGACGGTACAGATATAGGCAAACAGATAGATTTTGCGATTAAATCTGGTAAACTTATTCCTGATAGACTTATGATTGATATGGTACGCGATTGTTTCCGTAGTGAATTTGAAAATGCTTCTACGGTAATTCTAGACGGTTTTCCGCGTACGGTTCCTCAAGCAATAGCCTTACAGGAGCTTTTAGCAGGTCCCGATTTTGGTGAGGCGGTTAGTCTTGCTGTTGTTCGCTTACTCGTAGGTGATGAGGAGTTGGTCCAGCGTCTTTCTGGTCGACTCGTATGCCAAAATAAGTCTTGCCAGTCTGTATATTCCTGCGCTAATGGTGGACGCTTACCTCGTACAGAAGGGGTATGTGATGAATGTAGTGGTTCTTTGATTCGTAGAGCAGATGACGATATTTCTGCTGTTCGTGAGAGATTAAAAATCTATCGTCAACATGAGCAAGAACTTGTTAATTTTTATGATCGTCAGGGGCTTATAAAAAACCTTGATGTGTCTCAACCATTAGAAGCTGTATACAAGAGTTTTCTTGCACTTGTGAATGTATAAAGTTCGTTGTTTGGATTTTATGATAGTTATTAAAGATAGTCAGACACTTAAAAATATGGCTGTTGCTGGAAGGCTCTTAGCGGAGTTGTTTGAGCAGCTTCCTATCATTATTCAACCATCCCGGTCGACGCTTGATATAGATCGTTTTATTGGTGAATATTTGTTGAAATATAGCCTCATTTCGGGATCTCGTGGTTATAAGGGGTATCGGCATGTCAGTTGTGTTTCACTTAATGATGAAGTGGTGCACGGAATTCCCCAGGAACGTAGACGCGTAAAGATGGGTGATTTGGTTAAAGTTGATGTATGTGCTTCTTATAATGGTGGATTTGCTGATATGGCTCGATGCTTTTTTATTGGTGAGCCAAGTCCTGAGGATAAAAAATTTATAGAGGCGGCATATGTTGCTTTGGAGAGTGGGATTGAAAAAATTGTTATAGGAAACCATATTGGCGATATCTCGGCAGCTATTGAATCGATTGCTTTGAAAAATGGTTATGGTGTGGTAAGAGAATTTGCGGGACACGGTATTGGTAAAAATATGCATGAAGAGCCTGAAGTTCTTAATTATGGTATGCCAGGCACAGGAGCTCTCATACGTCCCGGTATGGCGTTGGCACTAGAGCCAATATTGACTAAGAAGAGTAGCAAAATTTATATAGCCCATGATGGGTGGACGGTAAAAACTGTTGACAAGTCTCTCGCTGCACACGTAGAGGATACGGTGGTGGTAACGGAGCAAGGTCCTGAAATTATTACGCGAGTGAAGTAGTACTATGAGTACAAGTAAAAAAGATGATGTAATACGTATTGACGGTATTGTTAAGGAAACGCTTCCTAATGCTATGTTTCGTGTTGAAGTTGAAGGCGGGCATAAGGTTTTAGGGCATGTTTCGGGTAAAATGCGTATGAATTATATTAGAATTTTACCAGGGGATAAAGTAGCGTTGGAGCTTTCTCCGTATGATTTAACGCGGGGACGAATTGTTTTGAGATATAAAAGTTAAGTTGCCTTTAGAAATGTATGTTGGGTGATAGCATGAAAGTAAGAACATCAGTAAAGCGAATTTGTCGAGATTGCCGTGTGTTTAATCGCGCAGGGGTTGTTCGCGTTGTATGTACAAAAAACCCTCGACATAAGCAACGTCAAGGTTAATTGATTGAGACGAAGAACGTAAGGATACTATGGCCAGAATAGAAGGTGTAAATCTTCCCCGAGAAAAAAGAATAGAGTACGGTTTAACCTATGTGTTTGGAATAGGGGTTAAGACGTCGCGTGATATTTTGACAAAGATTGGTTTGAATTTTGATACGCGAGTAAAAGATTTAACAGATGCTGAAATAGCTGCGATTCAGAAGGAAGTTTCGACAAGTCATGTTATTGAAGGTGACTTGCGTAAAGAAATACGCATGAATATCAAGCGTCTCCAGGATATCGGTAGCTACCGTGGTTTGCGTCACAAGAGATCGTTGCCTGTTCGTGGTCAACGTACAAAAACGAATGCGCGTACCCGTAAGGGGCCACGTAAGGCTGGATCGGCTGTTGCGCTTAAGCGAGCAGTAACTAAAAAATAATATCTGAATTTGCATTGGTATATGGTGGAAAACAATGGCCTATAAAAAGAAGTCAAAGAAAATAAAAAGACATGTCGATACGGCTATCGCTCATGTTCAGTCATCTTTTAACAATACGCTTGTCTCAGTAACGACGATGGACGGAGATGTTTTGGTTCGTTGCAGTGCAGGTAGACTTGGTTTTAAAGGTGCACGCAAAGGGACCCCTTTTGCAGCATCACAAATTGGTGCAACGTTGGCGAAAGAAATTGCCACATTGGGTGTTAAGTCGGTTGAAGTTAATCTTCAGGGCCCTGGTGCTGGACGCGACTCAGTCGTTAGAGCACTACAGGCATCTGGTATTAATGTTTCAATGTTGAGGGATGTAACGCCGTTACCACATAATGGAACGCGTCCTCCAAAAAAACGTCGTGTTTAATAGTTAGTTTTTGCTACTAAGAAGAAGTTTTTTATGATGGAAAAAGAAAGAAAGAATTCAACAACGGATCGTCAAGAAGGTTCGGATCGTTCAGCCCGTACTCAACGTGCACGCAAGTTAACTGAGTATGGAAAACAGCTGCAAGAAAAACAAAAAGTTAAAGAAACATATGGCATGCGCGAACGTCAGTTTAGACGCTTTTTTGGTATGGCTGTTCATAGCAGAGGCGCTACCGGTGAAACTCTTTTGAGTCTACTTGAACGTCGTCTTGATAACGTTCTTTTTCGTCTCAAGTTTGCTTCGTCAAGAGAACAAGCGCGTCAGGTGATTGTTCATGGCCATGTATTGATCAATGGGCATAAGGTTTATTCGCCTTCATGTCTTGTTGAAAATAATGATGAAATATCATTGGCTTCCAACGTTGCGCAAAAAACGGGTTTCTTGGAACAAGTTGTTGATAAGCGTTTGAATACCGCTATTAAGGTTCCTGAATGGCTTGAATTGGACAAAAAATCACGTAAGGGACGTGTATTACGTTATCCTGTGCGTGCTGATGTTCAAATGCCAATTGAGGAACATCTCATTGTTGAGTTGTATTCTAAGTAAGGTAATTAGGGAAGTTAAGGTTCAGGAGACGTTATGACTAAGAAAAAGTATCAATCCTTAACGATTCCCCGGCTCAGTTGGAACAAGAGTACGTTGAGCAGAAGTTCGGGAGAACTCACTGCACAACCGCTCGAGCCAGGATTCGGAATCACTTTAGGGAACGCTTTAAGGCGGCTTTTATTGGGCGGGGTAGAAGGCTCGGCGGTGACATCCGTTATTATTAAGGGTGTCAACAACGAATTTTCCGTGTTATCGGGTGTTGTTGAAGACGCTATGCAGGTAGCGTTGAATATCAAAGAATTGGTTATCACCAATAAAACAGGTGAACCAGGAAAAATGAGTTTGTCTATTCAAGGCGCACGCACAGTTCGAGCTTCAGATATTACGGTTGATGATCATTTAGAAATCGTTAACAAAGATCATGCTATTGCCACTGTTTCTGCAGGTGGATCATTAGACATCGAATTTTTTGTTGAATCGGGACGTGGCTATCAGCCAGCAAAATGGCCAATTGGGCAAGCCTTGCAAGAAGATAATCGTATTTATCTTGATGCGATGTTCTCTCCTGTTCGTCAGGTAACATTTGAAGTTGAAAAAACGCGTGTCGGTCGTGATATTGACTATGATAAGCTTATTTTGAATATTCAAACGGATGGTTCTGAATCTCCAGCTGATGTTCTGCATTATGCTATTTCTGTTATGCGTACTCAACTTGAACATTTCTTGAGTGCCTCAGAAATTCCTTTTAATGAAATTTCTGCTGTTGCTCAGGAAGAGCCAAAGAGTGAAGAGAGACCGGTTCAAGAACCTGCTATGTTGTCAGGATTACCGCTTGATCTTTTATTAAAATCTATCGATGATCTTGAACTTTCAGTTCGTGCACATAACTGTCTTATGAATGCTGGTATAAAGCGCGTGCTTGATTTGGTCAATCTTTCTGAAGAGGAAGGGCTTAAGATTAAGAATTTTGGTCGTAAGTCTCTGACGGAAGTAAAAGAAAATATGAAATCACTCGGATTGAGTTTTGGTATGAATATCAAAGAATCCGATATTAAAAAAATGATCGATTCGCGCGAAAAGGAACAAAAATAATGAAACATCAAAACGGAAGAGCAAAACTTAATCTTGCTCCCGCACATAAACGTGCGCTCGTTCGCAATCAGACCATTGATTTGATTATGCATGGGGCTATTGTAACAACAAAGGCTCGTGCAAAAGTAATCCGTAGCTTTGCTGAAAAGCTTGTTACGTTGGCACGTGTTGGAAATGATTTCAACGCGCGTCGTCGTGCTAAGGCTATTTTGCCGTACAAGGAAGAAGCACTTAAGAAGCTTTTCCTTGAAATTGCACCTAAGTACGTGACGAGACCTGGTGGTTATATTCGTATTCTTTCATTAGGAAAACGAATAAGCGACACAAGTTCTATGGCCCGACTTGAATGGGTCGAGTAACAAAGTTAAAAAGCCCTTTCTGGAAACAGAAGGGGCTTTTTTTGGGGTATATGTATGATAAAAAGTGTATTTTGTTGTCTTTCGCTGGTTGTTGCCCTTGGAGGATGGTGTCAGGTAGCTGCTCATGAGGAGTCTACTGAGGTTATACCAGTCGTTATTATTGGTTCTGGCCCAGCTGGACTGAGTGCTGCGTTATATGCGGCACGTGCCCAGGTTAAAACGGTAGTTTTTACGGGCCCTATGATTGGCGGATTATTAACGGAAACAAGCTTTATAGAAAATTGGCCCGGTGTACGCAAAATACGGGCGAGTGACGTTATGGCAACATTACGTGCCCAGGCTGAGGAGCAGGGAGCTCTTATAAAAGAAGAAGCTATAGCCTCAGTCGATGTGAGCGCGAGGCCATTTAGACTTATGACTGAGAGCGGGCAAGAAATTAACGCAGCTACGCTTATTATAGCTACGGGTGCAACACCAAAAGTGTTGGGTATTCCTGGTGAAAAAGAGTATTGGACTCGGGGTGTATCTTCGTGTGCTATATGTGATGGTATCTGTTATAGGGGTAAAAATGTTGCTGTGGTTGGTGGTGGTGATTCTGCCATTGAACAGGCGGTGCATTTGTCAGCATATGCTCGCCAGGTAACCATTATTGTACGAGGAGACGCGCTCCGGGCAGCATCTGTTATGCAGAAAAAAATTCATGATTATCCGAATATCTTATTTCTGTTTAATAAGCAGGTATGTGAGGTATGTGGGAATGGGGAGAACCTGACGGGGCTTATTCTTAGGGATACGCTTTCTGATACAGTAGAAACAGTGCCTGTTGATGGGTTATTTCTCGCTATAGGCCATACGCCTAATACGAGCTTGATACGTGGTCAGGTAGATCTAACTGACAATGGCTATATCGTGCTGTCAGGCCGTTCGCAAAAAACATCACGTGAAGGTGTATTTGCGGCAGGAGATAGTGCTGATTCGGTCTATCGTCAAGCGGGTGTTGCGGCAGGGGATGGTATAAAGGCGGCCCTTGACGCGTTGGCATTCTTACGTTCAGGTTCGTTTAAAAAGTGATGTGTTATTAATGGGCATATCAGCTTAGAGCAACTCTTTTTCTACCGGTGTCATAATGACTAATGATGATTCTTGCTTGATAAGATTAATGAGATCGGGTGTATAGACATATATCCCGATAAACAATGCAAGAAACACGGGAGTCTTAACCGGTTTGAATTTCCAGAGTTTGTACGATATGTTACAAAAAGTCAGCATAATGAGTGCTGGATAAGCCATCATGATAAATGGTTCAGAAAATTTCAGAATGTTTTCGATACCATATTGTGCTATCACGACAGTTGTTGCCAATACAAGTGCTAAGAGGAGATGATAATGGGAATAGCGGGAATTTTTTAAGACGTTTGCACGCAGATATTCAGTGACAACTGATGATAGTGCTATCATTGTTGAAAGGCATGCGACTAATACGGTAATTCCTATAAACAAAGCTCCTTTATAACCGATGATTCGAATCATAATTTCGCGAAATGCTGTTGCAGGATTTAACAGCTCGAGTCCTTGTCCATGAAATGCCCCTAAGTAACCCATACCTACGTAAACGAGCGCGAGTAATGCTCCGCCTATCAGCCCGCCGCGAATGATAATTGTGGCGAGAGCGCTATGGTTGTTTGCGGTAATGGGATCCAAAGTCTTTTTTAAGATTGAAATAATGATGTAAGCAAAAAAGATACTACCTATTAGATCGAGCAGGTTGTATCCCATGAGGAAATTTTCAGCAAAAAGGGTGAGTGCAGCTTTTTCTATAATGGGGGATGTATTGGCCGTTAGAAGTCCTATACAGATGATAACGGAAAGAGTCGTAAGCTTTATGGGGCTGAGAATTTGTCCTAAGATGCTGACGATCTTATTTTGTTTAAAACAAAAAATAAAAGTCAGAATACTAAAAAGGATGCTGTAGCCAAGGAGTGATATGTACGATGCTATAAATGGGCTCAGCAAGGTGTATGTTAGGGATACAATGCGAGGCATTACGAGGAGTGGCCCCAATATAAGCATGCAAAAGAGGGTAAATAACTTGCCGGGAATGCGCCCAATCCGTCCAAAAAACAGTTCATAATCACCATCAAAAAAAACCATGCCAATAAGCCCGGCAATAGGAAGAAGTACTCCGCTTATGATAAAAGCAATGAGCCCAAGCCATGTCTGATTACCACACATGATACCGAGTTTGAGAGGAAAAATTAAATTGCCTGCTCCAAAGAGCATAGCAAAGATAGCAAGGCCAGTGGTTATCGTAACGGATTGATTTACATACTTTTTCATAAACTTATCTAACGTGAGTGTGGTGATAAAGAAACAGAGCTCCTAAGCTCAATAATTAAAGATTTTCTTAAGTATACTTAATATATAAATAAATGAGAAATCAGTGGTTCCTGTGCTAGTTAGAAGCAATGTCATTTTATGATATACTTGTTTGCACAGGGGACGGATTAATTAAGGAGTTCTTCTTGCTTACGTATTGTCTGTAAAATATGCTTGTTATTAAAGATTTGAGTGTTTCTTATAAACACAAACAGCTTATCAGCGCTATTTCGATGTCTCTTGCTCCTGGCCAAAGACATCTTCTCGTTGGACCGAATGGTTCAGGGAAAAGTACTTTAGCTCTTACGCTTATGGGGCATCCCGATTATACCGTTACGCACGGTGAAATTTTTTTTAATGGAACGCAGCTACTGGCTTTATCTCTTGAGCAACGAGCACGTGCTGGTATTTTTGTTGTTCAACAACATGCTGTTGCTATACCAGGGCTTACGACTGAGATATTTCTCTACGAGGCTTATACGATGTTAACGGGTAATCATGTTTCAAAACCTGCTTTCCATGAAAAAATTAAAGAACTTTTTTCTTTGGTGCATTTGGGTCCTGAATTTATTGATCGTTGTGTGAATGTTGGCTTCTCGGGTGGCGAGCAAAAAAAGTTTGAGCTTGCACAACTTCTTCTCTTTCGCCCTAAGTTTGCAGTTCTTGATGAAATTGATATGGGTCTTGATACTGATGGTATGCGCGCGTTAGAACATGTTTTTTCTCTTTTGGAACATACAACCTTTTTAGTTATTACTCACGCTCGCGAACTTCCCGGGTTTAATCCTGACCAGGTACACTTTTTTACTGAGGGAAAACTGGTGACATCGCGTGTAACTGGAGTACGCGGAAGAGAATTTTATGATCAATTATCACTTTAAACTTCCCCAAGAACAACTTCCGACACGTGATACGATCCGTACTCTTTCTATTCAAAAAAATGAGCCTTCTTGGTTACTTGAATGGAGGCTACAAGCTTTGGATTGTTTCCATCAGCTTCCTCTTCCACCCTATGGGCCAGATTTGAGTGGTCTGTCTTTGGAAAACATCTGTTATTACGTGCAGCCATTTGAACGCAAGAAAAAACAGTGGGATGATATTCCCCAACAGATTCGAAAAACCTTTGATTCTCTGGGTATTTCTCTTGCTGAACAAGAAGTTCTTGCTGGCGTAGGGGCACAGCTTGAATCTCAAGTGGTGTATGAACAGCTTAAACAAGAATGGCGTGATCAAGGGGTTGTTTTTTGTTCTATGGATACGGCTATTCATGAACATGCTGATCTGGTAAAAAAATATCTAGGTACGTTAGTCTCTTTCCGTGAGCATAAGTTTGCTGCCCTTAATGCTGCTTTGTGGAGTGGAGGAAGTTTTGTGTATGTACCTGCTGGTGTACTCCTGACGGCTCCTGTTCAAGCCTATTTTCGTATGGAACAAGAGCGTATGGGCCAATTTGAGCGGACGCTTATTGTCGTTGAAAAGGGGGCATGCCTTGAGTATGTCGAAGGGTGTAGTGCTCCTGTACAAACAGAGAGTTCGTTGCACGCAGCAGTGGTAGAAATTTTTGCCCATGAAGAGTCGCGCGTGAGTTATACAACGGTACAAAATTGGGCGGCGCATGTGTATAATCTCGTTACTAAACGAGCCTGCGTCTATAAAAACGCTCATGTATCTTGGCTTGATGGTAATTTTGGGAGCAAAATTACCATGAAATACCCAACAACCATTTTACAGGAAGAAGGGGCCTGCGGTGAACTGATTTCTTTGTCAGTTGCTCATACGGGGCAGGAACAAGATACGGGTGGTACAATGGTTCATAAAGCACCACATACACGCTCTTTAATGCTTTCGAAAACGCTTGGTTATGGTGGTTCTTCGTGCTATCGTGGTGGTGTGGTCATTAATCAAGGAGCTCATCATGCACATGCTCGTGTGCAGTGTGATGGCTTTATGATTGAACCTCATTCATCAGTAGCCTCATTTCCCCGCTTGTCTATACAAGAACCAACTGCTCGTATAGAGCATGAAGCATCGCTGACTGCTTTTTCTGATGAGCAGCTGAGGTATATACGCAGTCGTGGATTACGTGCTCATGATGGTATGCGCCTCATTATACAAGGATTTATTAAGCCGTTTATTTCCCGAATTCCACTTGAATATGCTGTTGAACTTGAACGGTTGTGTGATCAACAGGTGTACCGTGAATAATACCCCTATTGTGTATAAAAATTTTCTAAGTGATGAGTCAGAACTGGTGATTACGGCGGTGCAAGGCATAATAACCCGTGCTTTTATTTATCGTCAATCAACCGCTGAGGCAAGCATACAGTGTATAGTTCATGAACATGCACAGCTTGATCTTCTGGTGATGTGTGATTTTGGTGTATCAGGTAACCTATCAATAGACTACCTGTTGGTAGGAGATAAAGCTCGAGTGACCAGTTATTTTATTGGTGCTCTTGGTGGTCATGACACCATAAGTCTTACCACGAATCAACGGCATGAAGCTCAGGGGACCTTGAGCTCAGTACATATATTAGCTGTTGTTACTGATCAGGCTTCATTGAATCTCAAAGGAATTATTACGGGTACTGCACTGGCTCATAAAAGTAATGCTGACCACCAGCAACGGGTTATTGTATTAACTTCACAAGCTCAGTGTCGCGCAGAGCCGATTATTCAAACGGGTAGTTCTCCTATTATGTGTACTCATGGAAGTGCGTTGGGTGGATTTGACGATACAGCAGTTAATGCTTTGCGTATGAGGGGGTATAGCATATCAGAGGCGTATGCAACGTTAGTTCAGTCTTTTTATACTATGCAGAAAGAGGTATGGTATCCTGAAGGTTACGACAGGTGTATCGCGAATTATCTAAAAAAGTTGAGAGAAGTGTTATGAGTATGAGCGGAAAAAAAAATATATTTACCACAATAAAAAAAAAATTCCCCCTGCTGACCTATCATAAAGAGTTGGCGTATTTTGATAGTGCAGCAACGTCTCAAAAACATGAGCAAGTTCTTGCTGCTATGGATATGTTCTATCGTCGCGATTATGGTGCTGTTCATCGCGGGATCTATCGCTTAGCCGAACAGGCAACAGAGCTCTATGAACAAGCGCGGGCAACGGTCGCTCGCTTTATTCAGGCGCAACCCGATGAAATTATTTTTACCAGCGGAGCGACCGAGGGGATTAATTTTGTTGTAACTGCCTGGGCATCTCGCCATTTAAACAAAGGAGATGAGATTATCCTAACAATGGTCGAACATCATGCAAATCTTTTGCCATGGTACGACCTTGCCCAGAAAAAGGGGCTTGTTATTAAACACGTTAGGTTGTCTAAGGATGGGAGCCTTGATTATCAGCAGTATGAATCATTTCTGTCTTCTAAAACAAAGCTTGTATCTTTTGTGCATTGTTCTCATGTGCTTGGCTTTTACACGCCGGCACGGGAAATGATTGCCAAAGCTCATGCCGTTGGTGCACGGGTATTGTTGGATGTTGCCCAGTCAGTACCGCATAAACCTATTTCTGTTATAGACATCAACCCAGATTTTCTGGTTTTTTCTGGACATAAGATGATGGGTCCAACTGGTATTGGCGTGCTTTACTGCTCTCGTACTGTTCAATCTGAAATGAGTCCATACAAATTTGGTGGCGGAATGATCGCTGATATTATGATGACTGATGGCGAAGTTCCTTCTATGCGTTATCGTAGTGCGCCTTACTGTTACGAGGCGGGTACGCCACCGGTAGCAGAGGCAATAGGTCTTGCTGCGGCGGTGAATGTATTTAATGAAATTGATCGTACTGCACAAGAAAAATATGAAACAAAATTGATGGGACAGCTTTTAGATGGATTAAATAAAATTTCTCGTGTCACTGTCCTTGGTTCACAAGAACTTATTCGAAAAGAAGGGCATTTGCTGAGCTTTATGGTTAAAGGGATACATGCTCACGATGTTGCTTCGTATTGCGATCAACATGATAGTGCTGTACGAGCAGGTAAGTTGTGTGCTTTTCCGCTGTTTATGAATTTAGATATTGAATCTTCAGTGCGCGCAAGTCTTTTTCTGTATAATACCGAAGAAGATATCGATAAGTTGGTTCATACGCTGAAAGAGCTTGTTTCTTAGGAATTTTTCTTCCTTTTATATAGCCCCGAGATCTTTGAGCTCTGTACGTAACCGTGTGTAGTTATGGTCTTCCATGCAAATGCCCGTAATGCCGCATAGTTCAGCTGATTTGACGTTGACCGGATCGTCGTCAATAAAGATGGTTTTGTCAGGATCAAGTTGATAATTACTGAGTATGTGGAAATAAATAGCTGGGTTTGGTTTTGCAACCCCTAAAATGCCTGAAATAACAATATTGTCAGGATTGAACCAGCGGAAGATGGGGATCATCGCTGTACTGTTATAGACGTTAGCAAATGATTCAGCATCCCAATTTGAACAAATAAAGAGTTGATTCTTTTTGTTCTGTGCACAGGCACGTAAAATTCTTAGAGCTGGTTTTATCGGACGAGCGCATTTTCCCAGACTTTCAGGATTAAACATGGTTTTTAAGATACGGCGTACAACGCGTCGTTCAAGTTTGCTTTTAAAGTAGTTTTGATTATCAAGTGACCTAATTTCATCTCGCAGCCGAATATAAATTTGTCGATTACTTTGAGCGCTTATAAGCCAGTCAAGCATGATCGCTGGTAGCGGTTCATTATCGCGCATCGGTTTATGGGTGTAATTGAGTTCGTAGAGTTTAACGCGGGTCATGATATCAAATGCCTTTTCTTGTGCGCTGTCCATGCCTCCGTGTAACCAATGGCGAAAAGCGGCAGATAGTCCGATTTGTTTTGCCATACAAAATTTGCTTACATCAACGAGGGTGTCACCCAAATCCCAAATAATAGCGTAGGCGTGTGTTGGTGTTTGGATGGTGCATGCTAACCCAAAAGCTAGCGCTATGGAATAAACATGCTTTTTCATTAACTTCATGATATCTTCCCCGTTTTATTACTTTTTGAGATGGTTTTGATTATATTAAAACTGTACCAAGCTTAGAGTAAAAAAAGCAACAATTATACGGAATTTATCTATGGATGCCAAAACAGCTGATAAGAGCGTTATGTTACAACAGATGCTTACCGATCATTACCGTAATCCACGTAATCGTGGAATAGTGGAACATTCTGACAAAATGGTCAAAAACTATAACTCAGCCTGTGGTGATTTGGTATCATTTTCTGTTCTTTTTTCAGGGGATAGGATTCAAGATATCAAGTTTGAAGGGAAGGGCTGTGTGATTAGTCAGGCAACAGCATCCTTACTTACTGAGGCTATTAAGGGGATGACAAAAGATCAGGTTCGTGCTCTTGATAAAGAGTTTATATCCCGTTTAGTTCAACTGCCCTTGGGGCCAACGCGATTACGTTGTGCTCTTCTTTCTCTTGAAGCTGTCAAAAAACTTGTTGAGTAATCATTCATGTTAGATGCTGCCAAAGTCTATAAAGAACTTGAGCTGGTTATGCCTCGAGTTTTTTCTGTTGCGTACCAAGAACGGGAATTAGCACGTGAACTTTGGTATGCGCTTAATAGCGATCCTCTCCTTCTTAATAAAGTTCTTAGTGATGAATCAGCATATCGTCTGCCCCATTGGAGTGGCAAGCTTGATCAAACGTCGCTCGTAAAGCCGTATGGGGGATCGTACCAGGTTGTATCAGTTGATGGTTCTCAGATCTATCCCGATCGGCATCAGGGGTTTCCCTGTTTTTTATTAAATATGGGGTGTGTAACGCTGCGTTATGGTATGTCTGGATCTTCTATTATTTTAAATACAATTCCACGATTATTTTTGCAAGAACCACAAGAACCGGGTGATGGTGGCATTGATATGAGCCAGGATGGGGTAAATTGCCGACGAACGGAGCAGGAACTTGCTCATGGATATTACGTGAGTAAAGAGGCTGTTAACAATGTTAGAGATATACCGACTGTTTTTTTATGTGATGGGTCGCTTATTTTCTGGCACTTAGAACAAAAAGATCCTGCAGCTAAACGCTATTTCTTAGATAAGTATCTTGAAAGTTTTGAAGCATTTTATCAGGCACGGATCCCCATTGCTGGGTACATTAGCATGCCAAAGAGTCGCGAGCTGGTATATCTTCTAAAAGTAGCTGCCACCTACTCTCATCCCGGGTCAAACCTTACCTATGTGGTTGATAGGGATATTTGTTCTTTATTTCTTGAACCCTTTTATATATCGACCGTATTTAAAAACAGCTCCTCAATTTCGACGTTATACCCATCACACCTGGCCCCTTATGCTGTCTATTGTTGCCTACCAGAAGAAATAGCCAGGATTGAATTTCCTGCATGGGTAGTTGAGTTGGGGTATTTACCACAACTTCTTGAAATCATCGTTGATCAATGCCTTAAAGGGCGAGGGTATCCGGTAGCTCTTGCAGAAGCTCATGAGCAAGCGGTTGTTAAGGGGGTTGATCGAGCAACTTTCTATCAGTTACTGTCCCAAATAAGTAGAGGGCATAGTCAACAGTTTGCCATGTCAAACAAAAGCCTTAAGAAAAAAACGATTGGTATTTAAAAACGTTAACCAAGAAATTTCTTAAAGAATCCTTTGATACCGGTATCGGTGTCATGAGAACCTGTTCCTATGGAATCAGAATAATTTTTTAATAATTCTTCGGCTGGGCGTGAAAGACGCGTTGGTATATCACACTGGGTGAGTATGACCAAATCTCCGCGACCACGTCCACGTAAGCGGTGGAAGCCTTTTTCGGCAATGATAATTGGTTCACCAACTTTGCAGCCTTTAGGTATTTTTATTGTTTCTTTTGATCCATCAAGCGTTTCAACTTCTATCTGACAGCCAAAAACGAGCTGAGGATAGGTAAGGAGGAGTTTTGTTTCAAGATTATCCTCTACGCGTCTAAACCGTTTATGAGGAGTAACGGTTATTTTAAGTACGAGATCGCCTGTTTGACCACCAAAAACACCGGCATCACCTTTATCCTGGACATGAAGTTCAGCTCCTGAAAAGAGCCCTTTGGGAAGATTGATATTTACGGTGTCATATTGTTGAACGCGTGACTGTCCCCTACAGGTAGCACAGGGCTTACCAATGGTGAATCCTTCACCATGGCATGTACTGCAGGTTCGTATGTCCATAAACATACCATGTCGATGACCTGTTTGACCGGTACCTTGGCAGGCGGAACATTTTTGAATTGATTTTTTGTCGAGCGTTCCGTCACCTTTACAGGTTGGACAGACGACAAAACGGTAAATCTTAAATTCTTTAGCAACTCCCGAAAAAGCCTCCTCAAGAGTGATAGTTATATCTTTCTGAAGAGAATGACCTTGACGTGCAGTTGGGGCTCCTTTTGCCTTGGGACGACGGCCCATGCCGCCAAAGATGTTACCAAAGATATCCTCAAAATTTTCGAGGATATCATCCATATCGGTACCACCGGTATTAAAACCACCCATATTTTGAGCATTGTGGCCAAACTGGTCGTACTGCTGTCGTTTTTTAGCATCAGAAAGTGTTTCGTACGCTTCAGCGGCATCCTTAAATTTATTCTCAGCATCCTTGTTATTAGGGTTACGATCAGGATGGTATTTAAGGGCCAATTTACGATATGCTGATTTTATCTCATCTTGGGTTGCTGTTCGAGCGACACCAAGTATTTCATAAAAGTCTTTTTTGCTCATAATTTTTTTTATTTTTTCGTAGGGTAAACATCTTATTTAATCTTAGTATAACACACTCAAGCTTCTTGCAAATAACTATTTTAATAAGCTTGTTTTTTCTCTGTATGATCGTAAAATGAGGCCGGTTAAAATCTATCTCTTCTTTTATTTTTTTAGGGAATACCTATGAAGAAAGCGTGTGTTGTTTTTTTTGGCATTTGTTTTTCTCCTGTTGTTAGTTTTGGTATGGGGCAAGTGTGCAGCAATCAGGTTCAGGATGTTCCTCAATTAGGGGAAGATAAGAGGGGTCAGGATGTAGATGGTCGAGAAACAGACCTTCATAGGATGGCTTCTTGTGGAAATGTACCATTTTTTCGTTATTTGATTGATCATGGCGCTCGTGTTAATGCTCGGGATTCTTCAGGGAAGACTCCGCTTCATCGTGCAGCTCAAAGTTGCAGAACGAGTGTTGTTTTCGAGATGTTACTTAGAGCAGGTGCGCAGGTAAATGCTCAAGACAACAATGGGTGGACTCCTTTGCATGTAGCTGCTGCTCATAATATGGTGGAGGCTGTATTATTTTTGTTGCAAGCTGGTGCTCAACGTGATGCACATGATAATCAAGGTATGACCCCATTTGATGTCGCGGTACAAGAGGCACGTGAGGTACTTTGTGAGGTATCTAAAAAAGAACAGGAGAGAGCCTAACCTTGCTTTTCAACGAACTGTTTGGGTAGACTGATCTAAATATTATCCCTGTCTGTGTTTCTTTAAGAAGGAGAATACGTGTTTATAAAAAATAGCTTTATCATGAGTGTTTTATTGGTTTCATTGGCTCTCTGTGCTGAACAGCAAACTAGTGCAAATGTACGTTTGTTTGATGCGGCAAAGGCGGGAAACACTGTTAATATTGTGGCTGCCTTGAAAGCAGGGGCTTCCATTAATGTTCATGATGATATGTTATGGACACCACTTCACTATGCTGCCGCTCGTGGACATGGTGCTGCGGTTCGAGAACTTCTTGAACAGGGGGCTGACAAAAAGGCTCGAGATAAGGTTGGTTGGACACCGCTTACTGTTGCTAAGGGGCAGGATATCAAAAGGATTATCAGAGATTTTCGTGAAGGCAGCGCTTCTTAAGAAACAACTGATATTTGTTTGTATCTGCTTGTGAATGAAGAATATCTCCTGGACGCGCTGGTTCAAATAGTATCTCACTTCGTGACTTGGGGTAGTCGTGTCGAAGCTTGTGAATGAGCTCAAGGAGTGTCATTTGTTTATTGCTTGCTATATTAAAACATGGTTCAGATAGTCCTGATGTATACATACCTATCAGAAGGTTTGCTTGAACAACATCGCTGACGGGCACAAAATCTCGTGATTGTGAACCATCACCGTAGATGGTTAGTGGTAGGTTGCGTTTGAGTTGATAAATGAAGCGGGGTATAACGGCTGAATAGAGTCCCAGGTCATTTTGGCGTGGGCCGTACACATTGAAATAGCGTAGTGAGACTGTAGGTATACCATAATTTTTTTTATAATTTTGGCAGAGCAGTTCACCTACATATTTTGTGTATCCATAAACGGACGTTGGGTTACAGTTTCTATCTTCTGAGCAGGATCCTAATGTGGGACCATACACTGCCGATGACGAGGAGAAAACAAACCCTTTAATTGTTTTTTGATTACGCGTAGCCTCAAGGAGGTTGAGTGTACCGGTGACATTGGTATGGTAATAGTCTGCTGGTAGTTCAAGTGATTCGGGGACTGATGTCTTTGCTGCTAGATGAAAAACGACATCTATGTTTTTCAGTGCTGTTGTGCAGTCTAATGGGTTTGTTATAGATCCTTCTATGAATGATATTTGATGTACGATAGAGGCAATATGAGTTGTATTACCTGTTGAAAGATCATCAAGTACTGTTACCGTAGCACCAAGGGATACCAGTTCATGAGTTATATGTGAACCAATAAATCCGGCACCACCAGTCACGAGTACTTTTCTATGTTTATAAAATGAAGTAAGGTGCTGACGAATGGTATTCATGAAACTTCCTCAGACTGTTAAAAGAATTGATTCAGCAACATTCTTCCCATCAAGTATTGCATCCTGCATGCTTGAATATTTCCAGGCTCCGTAGCGACCACATGAATAAACATCGAGAGCTTCTAAAGTTTTTAGAAGATGAGCGATATTTTTGGTGCGCCAGGTGTCATAAATAACATAACCATGTGAGATATCGAGCTTTTTCTGTGCGATGATATCAGAAGGGGCAATGCCGAGCATATTGCTGACAAGATCAACGCTGCGTTCATAGAGGTCTTGTTGCTTTGCGGCAGATAATCCACGATGGGCAATTTCACCATAGAGCGAGCTGCATCCTGGCGGTACAAGATCAGGAGAGAAATTATGACAGAATCCAAGACGATAGAAGGGGTACTTCTTTTCAGGGACATACACCCAGTGTTTATCAGAAAGGTTATTTCGTGCGATACCAAGATTAAAGTTAATAATTGAGGTACAGCGTAGATTTTTATGATTTTTTTTGAGTGAACTATGGGCTGGTTCATGAATTTTTTGTAGAAAGACATCGAGCGGCAGTGTTGATAGTAATGTTTTATAGGACTCGGAATGTCCGTTCTTAAAGAGTACTGTTTTATTAGTCAGATCAATTTTTATTACTTCATGATTCGTATGTATCGGATTTTTAATATTGGTTTGCAACGCTTTAATCCAGAGCTCTATGCCACCGTTCTTTGGATACAAGAACTGTGCATTATACCCTACAGTGGTGTCACCGTGGTCATTGATAGCTCCTTCAAGGATGTCATTTAGTGAAGTTCGAGGTACAAAGCCCCCTGTCCAATCAGACGAGAGTCTTCGTACGGGATAGGCAAATATCTTACGTTGGTAGGGAAAAAAGAAGTGTTTGCCAAATCCTGCGCCAAAATGGTGCATTACCCAGTCGTAAAAGAGGGTTGATGAGCGGTGCTTTTTTCTGGTGATGAATCCTGATACACATTCAGCTATGGTTGATACAGGTAGTCCATGTAGGTTCATCTGATAGGGATAATGTGTATAGGTATCTTGTGAATAAACAAAGGCTCGACGGTTTATGTCTTGAAAATTTTCATGGCCAACTAATTCATCAAAGAACTGGCGTACATATTCGTTATTGATGTGTAGCAGATGGCCCGTGTAATCAAACTTAAATCCATCACAACTGACGGTACGGCACAGTCCGCCGTTCGTTTGATCGCGTTCAAAAATATGGTAATCAAAAAAGCCATTTTTTTCTAAATGATAAGCAACTGAAAGTCCGGTAGCCCCCGCCCCTAATATAATAATGTCAGCCATGTAAACCCTTTGTAGATGCGGTAAGAACTGCAGTAGTTATACGGGTAAAGCGATAAAAAGTCTAGGGGTTAAAAAGAACTATTGTTTTTCAAGATAGTGTTTTGTTAACCTCAATTTTGTAACAGCGAATCTGTTTAGTAATTGGTTGAAGATTGTTTTTTAAAAAAGGGAGAAATTTGTATGAAAACATTTAATTATGTCTTATTGCTTATCTGTATGTGTGGCATTATGAGTAACTGTTTTGCCGATAAAAATTCTAAAGAATTAACTACCAAGGATGAACGTGGTCGGACAGACCTTATGAGAGCTGCTTTCGCTGGGAATATAGATCGTGCTAAGCTCCTTCTTGATAATGGAGCTGATGTAAATGCCAAGGATAATGATGGCGGTACAGCGCTTATATATGCTTCTGTAGGAGGTTTTTCAGATATTGTTAATCTTTTCCTTGATAAAGGTGCTGATATAGATGCTAAAAATGATAAGGGCGAGACGGCGCTTATGTGGGCTGTTGTGAAGAATATACGTGCATATGGGCGTACAGCTACTGTTAAGCTTCTTCTGGATAAAGGTGCTAACGTAAATGCTCAGAATGAAACTGGATGGACAGCTCTTATGGGGGCTTCTAGTAGGAATCTTACAGACATAGTCAAGCTGTTACTTGAAAAAGGCGCTAACGTAAATACTAAGGATAACCATGGCAATACAGCGCTTATGTGGGCTGTTTTTTCCCGTGGGTCTGTAGATATTGTTAAGCTTCTTCTGGATAAAGGTGCTGATGTAGATGCCAAGGATAACCATGGCAATACAGTGCTTAATTATTGTCAAAGTCCATATTGTTTAAGATATAAACCCGAAATACTTAAACTTTTGCAAGAAGCCTCTACGAAATCACATAAATCTCTCAGTTTTATCGATAGAATAAAAAAAATTTTTTCAGAGGATAAAACAGAAAGTCTACCAAGCGTTGCCTAAAATATTAAAATTGATCAAATCTTCGACAAGGGATCAGGATTGGTCCCTTGTTTTTTGATCTAATTTTAAAAAAGGCAAAGCTGTTTTCCAAATCTTAACAATAGTTTGTGCACTTTTTTTGTCATTATATTGTAATGGCAACTCATGGTTTGTTATAGTGTTACCAGATAGTTTTGTGGACTAAAAATGAAAGTATAGTGTGTGTCTATAAAAAGATATCTTGCATTCAGTGTTGCACTGATACCATTGGTAAGTTTGTGTATGCAACAAAATAAAAATATTGATCATGAACAAGCATTCTTTGCTAATGAGAAAAATTTCTTCTTTAGCGCTGGTAATACATTCAGTACTGGCGAAACAGTAGCGGTCAAAAATGAAGGTGGTGATCTTGTTTATGGAATCATAACTATGAAACAACCATTTACCAAGAATCGTTATGTTGTACCTGATGTTGAATCTAACCGTTCTGAATGGACTCCTTACCCAGCATCCTCTATTGGAAAACTTAAAGAAAATATGAATGTCTGGGAAAGGATGAAGAGTAAATTATATAAGCCTACTCAACCCAAGCCAAATGTCTCAAAACAAGTTCCTAAAAAAGGTCATCCTGAACATGAGGCACGCGTAGAGCTCGGCTTCGACGCTGCTGATAAGATTACCTCTGAACAACTCGAGAAAAAATATAAAACACAAATGGAAGAGGCAAAAAAGGAAGGTGATGTAACTACTCGTAAGGCTCGTGAAAAGCTTATACAGAGTTCCTATAATGCTCTTAAGCGTATCTTGGTTGTAGTTACTCGAGATAAGGCTTCTCAAACTCTTATAGCGGCAGCTGAACAAGGTAATCTTGAAGCGGTTAATAAGGCTCTCAATGCCGGGGCTGATAGTAATGCTCAAGCTGATGATGGAAGTACGGCTCTTATGTTGGCTATTCAAGGTTGGAAGTTAGCCATTGGTAGACTGTTACTTAAGAGAAAAGATATTGATGTCAATGTAAAAAATGCAGAAGGGCATACAGCTCTTATGTTGGCTGTTAGAGAAGGTAGCTTAGACATTGTTAAATTGTTGCTTGGGAGAAAAGATACCGATGTTAATGCTCAAGATAAATATGGTTATACAGTGCTTATGGTTGGTTCTCAAAAAGGCAACTTAAACATTGTTCGTTCGTTGAGCAACTTAGACATGGTTCGTTTGTTACTTAAGGCAAAAGATATTGATGTCAATATGAAAGATGTGGCAGGGCATACAGCTCTTATGTGGGCTGCTAGAGAAGGTAGCTTAGACATTGTTAGATTGTTGCTTGAGAGAAAAGATACCGATATTAATGCTCAAGATGGCGAGGGAAGTACAGCTCTTATCTTGGCAGTTCAAGGGGTAGCTTAGGGTTTGTTCGTTTATTGCGTGCCTTAGACATTGTTAGACTGTTACTTAAGAAAACAAAAATTGATGTTAATACGAAAGATACGGGAGGGCATACAGCTCTTATGTGGGCAGTTAGAGGAGGTATTGCAGATATTGTTAGACTGCTGATCGAGAGAAAAGATATCGATATTAATGCTCAAGATAAATATGGTTATACAGCACTTATGGTTGTTGCTCAGACTGGTAATTTAGAGCTTGTTCGTTTATTACTTGAGAGGGAAGATGTTGATGTTGCTATTAAAGATGAAACAAATATGTCAGCACTTGATTTAACGCATAATGAAGCCATAAAGAGTGTATTGCGTAAATATATAAAAAAAACTTAATAGATACATTCTTGAATTAGTACGTAAAGTTCGTAGACCTGTTTGCTCCCATAGGGCCCCTTATTTTTATTTTCATGTAAGTTATTAAGGAGGGGGGAACTTGCTTTAGGTAGATGTTGCTTTGAGGCGGCGAGGGGGGGTGTCAATTTTACGTTGTTAATCAAAAAGTGAAACATATTCAAAAAGATTGCTTCCGATCCTACTATGAAATTGAGCTTGGTGTTCGAACTGGTAGGTGTTTCCGGTGAAACGTGCTGGTAGCGGAGCAAAAGTACAACTTTTGATGACATTAATTATGTACGCATCACATGCTGGCATAGTTGTTCCTTCGGGCAGTCGTACATCAACAGGGCGACCCAATCGATCGATAGATACAGAAAAAACAACCCGCTTATCTACCTTTTTATTACAAAATAGTGTTTTGCCAGCAATAGCGAACGCTTCTTTAAGTACTTTATTTACCTTGCTATCGTAACGTAGATGCAAATCATCACGAATTCTTGTTTGGATGTAGTCTGGCAGGCTTGATCCACCATTGGTTGATGCGTTACCCCATTGATTCTTCTCTGATTCAGGAGGAGCTTGTAATGCGTTTCGTAATGCTTGTGAAAATTGCTCACGAGTAACACGGCGAGAGCCACTCTGCTCTTCCTGATTGTCGCCCTGAGATTCAGCTTGTTGTTGAGAGAGCGGTTGCTCTGTCGGTCGTTGTCTTGTTTCCCCTCTTTCTGTTTGAGTGGATGGGATAGGGTCAAGAGGTTCCGATTCTTCGAGATGTGTTTCGTGTAGTTCATCATGAACTATTTGTTGAACTGGTACTGTCTTTTGTTGTGATATAGGTTGAGTTGTAGGTGGTGGTTGTTGCTGAAAAGAGACAACTGGTTCTTGTTTGTTTTTAAAGGGATCAATGAGGATAGGTGAAGACTTAAATTGTTGATAGAAACTGAAGATTACGTACCACAGAAGGAGATTGATGAAAAAGGCACAAGCAAAGGCTGTTTGTTTGTGCAGTGTTTTTTCCATTATCTACTCCCATCTGTTTAGCTATCTTTTTCTATTCGTACTTTACCTCTTTTTTTCAAAATCTGCACGTTAGAAAGAAGAGAATGAGAAGCTGATTTTTGTGAAGTGAAAAATCGGAGAATTTCTTGAATAAGAGCCATGCTTGGCGAAAATGGCACCTGTTCCTGTATTAACCATTGTAGGATAATGCGTTGTTGGATAATAGGATTAAGCGCTTGTAATTTTTTAATTGATAGCCACAGAAACGAATCATCTTGTTCAGAGATTCCTTTAAAGGAGGTGAGGGTAAGCTTATCAAGAAAATCTTCAGTTTGTTGAAGATGAGACATGGTTTTTGCAAAGTTATTGTTAAACCGCTGATCGCATTCTCGTAGGGCTGGTAAAACAGACCCTCTTATTCTGTTGCGCAAATAGGTATTTTGCTCATTGGTAGGATCTGTGCAGTAGGGAATGGAATGTGTGTGTAGGTGATTTAAAATTTCGCTTTTGTGTAGTTCAAGCAAGGGGCGAATGTACTGTCCATTATGTGGTTTCATGCCAGTAAGTCCGGTAAGCGTTGCTCCACGAATCAGACGAATGAAAAAAGTTTCTTGTTGATCATCTGCATGATGGGCCAAAGCGATAGCTTGTGCTTGATATTCCTGAGCGCATTGTTCAAAAAAATAGCGACGCAGTTCACGTCCCTTATCTTCTAACGATCCGGTATTTTTTGGTGTATAGCCGAGCTCATGAGCTTTCTTTATGATACAGGTAATGCCATATTGGCTGGCGAGCTTGTGGCAAAATTCTGCATCACGCGCAGAATCAGTACGCCATTCATGGTCAAGATGTGCCGCAATAAGTGTGTATTTTTTTTCTTGAGCAAGCTGTAGTAACACGTAAAAAAGAAAGACCGAATCAGGTCCGCCAGAGAGCCCGATGATAACCGGGCTCTTATTGACGATGAGTTTATGCGTGTCGATAAAACTATGTACGTGTTTAATAGGATCAGACATCGAGATTCTTTACAAAATGACCGTTTTCTTCGATATATACGCGTCTACCGCTTACATCATCACCCATGAGCGTGTCAAACCATGCATCAGCCTCGAGCGCATCGCCAATAGTAACCTGTAATAGTGTACGTCTGCTTGCGTCCATGGCCGTTTCCCATAATTGCTCAGGGTTCATTTCACCGAGCCCTTTGTAGCGTTGAACTTGCATGTATGGTTTGCTTAACTTGGTAATTGAGCCAATAAATTCAGATATTCCCTTATTACTGAGCTCTTTATCTCGTTCAGCAACGGTGATTGTCCATGGTTGATTAAGCTTTTTGAGTGCGTCTGTTTTGATAAGAAGTGTTTTTATATCAGCAGCCGTAAAGAAGTCGGCACTTACAAGCCACGAGGTGTTCTCTTGTTTGAAGGCAAAATACACTCGTCCGCTTTGCTCTATGTCTGTTGGGTAAACAAGCGATACCTGATAGATATCAAAGTATGCGGTAAGAAGATCGCGTAGGCTTTCAAGACTGTCTGTCTCTTTCCAGGAAGTATGTTTTGCTATCATGAAATCGAGCAATTTGTGTGCATGATCAAGAGTAAGCCGATATTTTTGTGATAACAGTTCCCACTGTTCTTGATAGATGGCAACGGCATCAAGAAGTTCATTCCATTCTGTAGAAGATAATTCGTTAGTGCCGATACGACACAGGGCTTGTTCGCGCATCCAATCAATCAAGAACCGCTTAAAGGAACGTTCGTCTTTGAGATACTGTTCCTTTTTGCCGATTTTAGCTTTGTATAATGGTGGTTGTGCGATGTAGAGGTAGCCATTTTCAATAATAGGTTTCATGTATCTAAAGAAGAAGGTAAGCAACAGTGTCCTAATGTGAGCACCATCAACATCGGCGTCAGTCATGAGAATTATTTTGTGATAACGTGCCTTGGTAATATTAAATTCTGTATCGCCAATGCCACAACCAATGGCAGCTATTAACGATTTTATTTCTTCGTTAGATAATGTTTTATCAAAGCGCGCTTTTTCAACATTAAGAATTTTACCACGTAACGGTAAGATTGCCTGAGAGTGACGATCGCGTCCTTGTTTTGCTGAACCGCCTGCAGAGTCCCCTTCAACGATAAACAGTTCTGAGTCAGCCGGATTTTCATTGGAACAATCGGCTAATTTGCCGGGGAGTAATACGGTATCAAGAGCAGATTTGCGACGCGTAAGTTCGCGAGCTTTTCGAGCCGCTTCGCGCGCTTGCATGGCAAGGGCGGCTTTCCCTAAAATCTTTTTAGCAACGGCAGGGTGTTCTTCAAAATACGTATCTAACGCGGCAAATGCCCATGATTCAACAAGACCCTTAACATCGCTATTACCAAGTTTTCCCTTAGTTTGTCCTTCAAATTGAGGTTCAGGAATTTTGATACTGATGACACATACGAGTCCTTCTCGAACGTCTTCGCTGGAAAAAACTTCGCCGTCTTTTGAAAGACCTAATTCTTGTGCTCGTTTATTACATTCTTTGGTCAAGGCTCCCTTAAATCCTGCTACGTGGGTACCGCCATCAATCGTATTGATGTTATTTACAAATGAAAATAACTGTTCGCCATACCCGTCGTTATATTGCAGGGCCATTTCAAGAATAGTGTGTTCATCTTCTTTGAAACCGTAGATGACTTCAGGGAATAACGGAGTTTTTTTCGAATTAATATGTTCAATAAAAGAAACGATGCCGCCTTCAAAATGGAATTCATGGGACCTATTGGTTTTTTCATCAAGAATCGAAATTTTGAGACCTTTATTGAGGAAGGCGAGTTCGCGTAAGCGCGTGGATAGGGTGTCGAAATTAAATTCGACCGTTTCTTCAAAAATAGAGCTATCCGGTGTAAAGCGAATAAGTGTGCCACGTTTATCGGAGGTGCCGATTTTTTTAAGAGGGGCTAATGGCTTTCCTTCAGAAAAAGCTTGTGTATAAATGTGCCCGCCGCTGAAAATAGTTGCATCGAGGCGAATTGAGAGTGCATTGACTACCGAGACGCCAACACCATGGAGGCCACCAGAAAATTTATAAGAATCTTTATCGAATTTACCACCAGCGTGAAGCTTTGTGAGTACAACTTCAGCAGCTGATACTCCCTCAGTAGGGTGAATACCAGTGGGAATACCACGTCCGTTATCTTCAATTGAAGCAGAACCATCAGTATGTAAGATAACGCTTATTGCATTGCAATGTCCGCCTAAAGCTTCATCGACAGAGTTATCAACGACTTCATAGACAAGATGATGGAGTCCGAGTGGTCCTGTAGAACCAATATACATAGCAGGTCGTTTCCTGACTGCCTCAAGGCCTTCCATTACACGAATGGAATGCGCGCCATATTCAGGTGACTGCGTGCTTGGATTGTTTTTTTTAGCAGCTGATTGATCTGACATAGTACACGTTCTCCTCGGCCATTATATGCCTTTTAGCGTTTGTCGCTGAGACAGTTACGCGGTGAATTTTTTATGCGTGAATACTTGCATGAGTAAAAGATATGCGAAATATGTAAAATGATACCATAAAACCAATAATTATTGAATATTTTGATACTTGTTAAAACATACTTTATCAAGAAAAAAAAAGTAAACAAAGAGTTACAAAAAACGATATCGAATTTTGATTGTGGGGGAGATGATTGTGTTAGAAGAGCGCGACAAACTCCAACAGTTTTTTATTTTTGAGAGTTGTGCTATAAATAGAGCGGTTTTTTTAAAGATTTTAACTATAAAAGGAATTCTTATGAATAAAGTGAGTATTGTATTCTTTACCACTTTTTTTGGTGGTATCTGGGGGGCGGCAATAGAAGAATGCCGCGTAGCGCCGCTTCGTTTTGATGAGACATCGAATATTACTATGGGGTATATTACTTTGCCATCGGCTGAAATTTTGAAGGAAAAGCTATGGTATGAATGTGGTGTTAATCAACCAGGGTTGCGTGCTCAATTGGCTAAGTTGTGTGATAAAGTGGCTGGTCATCGATTGAGTTCTCTTGAAGTAAGGATGATGGTAGAGAGAACAATAGTGGGCCAAGATTTATTGGTTTGCGAGGAAATATTTGATGCTATTTTTAAAGCATCTTCGGATTATGGGTTGGAAACAGTTAGCATATCTCAATAGAAGGTAGCTCTCATTCTTTTTTGCCAGGGTTTTTATTATGAAGAAGCCCTGGCAGTTTTTATTGGTGTGAGAGAAATTTCCTATTTTTTCTCACTGTGATATGAGTAAGTGCTCATTATTTTATTTGAAGGAGTAGTAGTGAATCAAGAACGAGATGTTTTCTTTATGAAACAGGCCCTTGCCCAAGCACAGAGAGCACTCAAGTCTGGCGAGGTTCCCATTGGAGCCGTTATTGTATCTTCTTTGGGGATAGTTATTGGAAGGGGATATAACCAGTCGGTGAAAAAACATTCGCAATTATTTCATGCAGAGGTTGTGGCTATAGGAAAGGCAGGAAAAAACTTGCAGGATTGGCGTCTTGATAGGTGTACTATGTATGTTACGTTACAACCTTGTTTGATGTGTTTGAGCCTTATTGGTCTTAGTAGAATCGAAAGAGTTGTATATGCGGCAGAATCGCCACTTTTTGGTGAAGCTGTTGACAGGGATGAGTTGCCTGTTTTATATAAGAGACATATCAAGGGGGTCACCAGTGGGGTATTGTCTGAAGAATCGAAAGTGTTGTTGAAGCGTTTTTTTACAAAAAAAAGGGGAAATAATGAGTGATTTAGTCGCTATTAAGAGAAAATTGATTGCGCGCAAAAAAGATCTTGAAATTATTATGGCTCAAATGTACCGAGAAAAGGTTGCTGATGATCAGGTACAGGATACGGGAGATCAGGCGCTTACTTCAGCACTTGAGGAACTTAAGATTTCTCTCCATAATAATGAACAGCAGGAGTATAATAAGATCATTAAGGCCCTTGAGATGATAGAACAAGGTTCTTATGGTATCTGTATTGAATGTAGTAAGCCGATATCTGAAAAAAGGCTTGCTCTCTTTCCAAATGCGACACGTTGTTTGGTGTGTCAAGAGGCTTTGGAAGAGGGACGTTCAGTTGTATAATTTCTGCCCTTTGTTATACTAATTTTCGCTAGAGGACTGCCGATGTAGCTCAGTGGTAGAGCAACTGATTCGTAATCAGTAGGTCGTCGGTTCAAGTCCGATCATCGGCTCCAAAAACATTTTTAATCCCCGCAAGGTTATTGTCAGATTATGAAAAAACAAGTTAAAAAAGTTGCAGCTGTCGAAAAGGTTATCGAAAAGACCGCTGAAAAGGCAGAGAAAGCTCCTGCACGCGTAAAAAAAGTTAAAGCAATTTCGTCAGTTCCTTTGGCTCATGGCGTAGGACGACGCAAATCTGCTTGTGCGCGCGTTTGGTTGCGCCGTGGCAAGGGTTTACTCAAAGTTAATAAAAAAGATGTTATGGTTTATTTTGATACTGAGCCGTCACGTCTTGCAGCTACGTTACCATTCCGCGTTTGTGAAACAGCATCAAATTATGATGTTGTGGCAGAAGTTTCTGGTGGTGGTATTGAAGCACAAGCTGACGCTGTTAAGCTCGGTATCTCACGTGCATTGCTTTTACTCAATCCGGATATTCGTCCACTGTTACGTCAGCATGGATTACTTACTGTTGATGCTCGTTTGAAAGAACGTAAAAAATACGGACAAAAGGCTGCGCGTCGTCGTTTCCAATTCGTTAAACGTTAATCTCCTTTTTCGAGAAGGGATGGAGTATGTGCTGTTGCGTTGTTGGCTATGTTGGCAAAAACATGAGCCGATCGTATGTTATGCAGGGACTTTCTCGTCTTGAGTACCGTGGATATGATTCGGCAGGTTTTGCGTGCATTCGCCCTCATGATAATCATTTGATTTATACCAAAGCACAGGGTGGTGTTGCTAATCTGGTGAAGAATTTTGAGCTTTCACCTATCGACGGCCATTTAGGTGTCGGCCATACTCGTTGGTCGACCCATGGTGTAGCGACAGCAGAAAATGCCCATCCTCATTTTGATTGTCATAAGTTGATATCAGTTGTTCACAACGGGATCATAGAAAATCATGCCCAACTTCGAGAAGAACTTGAGGTTGCCGGGCATGTCTTTTCTTCTCAAACTGATACGGAAACAATAGCCCATCTCATTGAAACGCTTTTACACGGCAATAAAAAACTTGAAACTGTTGCTGCTGAGGCGGTTAATAGGCTTCAAGGAGCCTTTGCTTTCATTGCTCTTATGCAACAGTATCCTGATGTTATGCTCGTGGTCCGTAAGCGTTCTCCTTTGGCCCTTGGTTTTGGCGATGATGAGATGTTTATTGCGTCAGATATTTTGGCTTTTGCGGGTAAGACCAATAAAATTCTTTTTATGCCGGACGAAAGTTTTGCACTTGTGCATAAAACGGGCGTTCAGTTGTTCAGCTTTTCGGGGAAAATTCTTCCTTTGCATATACAGGTGATGGATATTAATTTTGCTGCTGATGGTAAACGGGGCCATGAGCACTATATGCTGAAGGAAATTTACGAACAAAAGCGTGTGATTCATGACACTATTAGCCATTACTCCAATAATAAATTGGATGAAATATGGAAGATGATGGGTGTTACCCCTAAAAAGATACAAGAGCTCAAGCGCATGGAATTTATTGCGTGTGGTACTTCGTATCATGCGGCACGCATAGGGCAGTTTTTCTTCGAGATGATTGCTCATGTTCGTACCAAGGCTACTTTAGCATCCGAATTTCGTTACCAACCATATTTCCCTGAAAAAAAGAGTTTTACTATCGCTATTTCCCAGTCTGGTGAAACAGCAGACACGCTTGAAGCGGTTCGTATGGTGAATGGATTTAAAGGACATGTCATTGCTCTTACTAACGTGGCATCAAGTACGATTGTGAGGGAAACAAAGGGATATTTGCCAACGTATGCAGGTCCTGAAATTGCTGTTGCTTCAACAAAGGCATTTTCTTCTCAGGTAGCAGTCCTTTACTGGCTTGCACATGCAATAGCTCGTGAGAAAGGTCTCATTACGGAAGCCCAGCTTAAGCATGTTGAAGATGAGTTGGTGATAGTAGCTGAAATTCTTGAACATGGTATTGAGACGTATAAAAAACAAATTATTGATGTTATTGCTCCTCGTTATGCACAAGCGAAACATGCATTTTTCTTGGGGCGACATATAAGTTATCCTATGGCGATGGAAGCATCGTTAAAACTTCAAGAGATTTCTTATATTTTTAGTACGTGTTATCCGGCTGGTGAATTAAAGCACGGTCCTTTAGCTCTGATTGATGAACATACGCCTGTCTTCATGTTCTCGTCTCTTGACCCTGTGGTCTATCAAAAGCTTGTGGGTAATGCGCAAGAAATAAAAGCGCGTAATGGGCATCTTGTTGTGTTTGCCTTTGAGGATCAAAAAGAGCTCATGGCTCTTGCTGATTGTTCTTTTATTCTTCCTCGTGTGAATCCTCTTTTGGTGCCGTTAGCAGTTACCGGGCTCATGCAATTTTTTGTGTATCAACTTGCTCGTGTATTACAACGGCCTATTGATAAACCGCGCAATTTAGCAAAATCTGTGACGGTAGAATAATGAGTACAGCGGTATAAAGACTACATGAGTTTGGGAGTGTGTATGGATACACGACGACCTCCTATTTATTTAGCAGTTATAACTGGATATTCTGGTGCGGGTAAAACGACTGTTTTAAAAGCATTAGAAGATGCCGGTTTTTTTTGTGTCGATAATTTGCCATTGGCTCTTTACTCTTCTTTCTTTAAGTTTTTGTCACAGCGACGTGAGCATGACGGGCATATGTCGTTACAAAAGGTTGCCTTGGGGATAGATGTTCGCGTTCCTTCAGAAGTTAAAGAATTGTTGTGCCAGTTGGAGCAGTTTAAGACAAGTGCTGATTATCAGGTAAAAGTAGCTTTTTTAACGGCGAGTGATCAGGTCCTTATTAAAAGATTTCAGGAAACACGGCGCAAACATCCATTGGTTAATCCGCTTGATTTGACCGAAGCAATAGCTTTTGAAAAAGACCTTTTGACTCCGCTTAAAGCAGTGGCTGATGTGCAGGTTGATACTGATCAGTTGTCTATTCATGAATTACGTACATTTGTGCGTAGTTTTTTTGTTGATGCACAATTGACTATGGTGGTCAGTGCTCTGTCGTTTGGTTTTAAGTATGGTGTGCCAACGGAGGCAAATTTCGTATATGACTTACGTGCGTTGCCCAATCCCTATTTTGTACCAGAATTAAAATTATTATCGGGGACGGATCCTGCGGTGCGAGATTATTTATTTAGTCAGCAGGAGGTGCAGGAGTATTGGGAGAGGTTGAAAGATTTTATCTCGTATACTCTTGAAAAATCATATAGAGAGGGCCGTTTTTTTGTCTCTATAGCCTTTGGTTGTACGGGTGGTCGTCATCGTTCTGTTGCGTTTGCTCATGAACTTTCTTTATTACCTATTAAGTATGCTACCTTTGTGGTGAAGCATCGTGATATACTTAAAGATATTCAGTCATAGACTTGCCTTTTAAAAAAATCCGAGGGTATAGTTATTTAAATATTTTCTTGTTTCAAAAAAAGGAGAACCCCATGTTTTTACGTAACTTATTATATGTGCTTTCTGTTGGTGCTTTTTTTTGTGTCAATGCGAAGGAGGTCACAAAGGATGAGATGCTTAAGAATATTACCAGTATTCATACGGCTGTGTGGAGTCGTGATAATATGCTTACTGATCGTTTGAATGGCCCTGATACGGAAAAATGGCGGAGGCTTTTGAAAATAGCTCGTGATTTTGTGCGGAGTAATGGGGGCGATGTTGTCCTGATGGATATGATTGATAAGGCAAGTGAAGAAGCTCTTAGTGCTCGAAAGAAAATTTTTAATATATATATAGCACCAGCCCTTTCAGTAAAAGACCGAGTTGAAGGATTTTCTTCTATTAAGGCTGATAGGATAAATTTTTCGAAAATACACTTTGCAGATATGAAGAGGGTTCTTGGGGAGTTGCGGGCTTATAGTGATATGATGAGAAGTGTACAAACGAAGATTGAAGTTGATGCCAAAGCTGATAAAAAGAAAAAATCTAAAAAACAGGATGCTCGTGAAGTTCTTAATCGTCTTGCGTTAACCCTTGAACTTACGTTGGAAAAATTCTCTAAAGACGCAGATCGTCTTGAAGCTGCTTCAAAATCTCAATCTAAGTAGAGAATATGGAATCAAAAAAACTTTTTTTACGGGCATTTTTTGTTGTTGAGGTTTTTCTTTTTGTTCTATTTTATCTTTTTGGGGCTTATGGCTTACGTGCATTGCGTTCTCATGAAGAAAAGAACAAACAGATACAGCATGAAATCCAACAGCTGACGAGCGAAATCAAACAGATGCGTGAAGAGCTTGTCGCATGGCAAAGTGATTCATTTTATAAAGAAAAGTATGCTCGTGAACGGTTACAAATGGCACGTAAAAATGAAGAAATTTATCTGATGCCGAAAAAATAAGAAAAGGCCTTTCCATGTTTAAACTTCCTGTTTTACCCTATTTATATGATGCACTAGAGCCTGTCATTGATGCGCGTACGTTAGAAATTCATCACGGAAAGCATCATCAAGCCTATGTTGATAATCTCAATACAACGCTTAAGGATGAGCCGATATTGTATGACGTGTCAGTTGAGGAACTGTTGAAAAACATTTCTACTCTTCCTGAATCGGTGCGTACAGGGGTACGTAATTTTGGTGGAGGACATGCAAATCATGCCTTTTTTTGGTTGTGTATGACATCTAAAAAAATGAATCCATCTTCCACGGTGGTACAGCTTCTTGAACGAGATTTTGGTACGGTAGATCTTTTTAAAGAGGCATTTACTCGTGCCGCACAAACCTGTTTTGGCAGTGGCTGGGCGTGGCTTGTGATGGATTCTACAAAAAATCTCCAGGTGTTAACGACTTCTAACCAAGATTCCCCTTTGAGTAAGGGGCTTATTCCCTTGCTGTGCATTGATGTATGGGAACATGCTTACTACCTTAAGTATCAGAACCGGCGAGCAGAATTCATCACTGCGTGGTGGCAGGTAGTTAATTGGGATTTTATTCAGGAACGGATATCTGTTCTCTAGACTATTTTTGATACGTCTGTCTCTCCTGTGCTGTTGTCTTACTTTTCGTATCTACCGCCAAGATAGCGAGCTAGAAACTTATCTGCTGCAGAAAAAAAGGTGATTCGATTCTTCGGGTTCAGTAGTCCAT
>Ga0172381_10001015_pt1 | contig 34883 bp, 63 predicted proteins | sample Leawel6488metaG_FD_119754 | JGI IMG/M metagenome (GOLD analysis project Ga0172381, IMG submission 119754) | Leachate microbial communities from a municipal landfill in Southern Ontario, Canada - Leachate well 64-88 metaG | ecosystem: Engineered > Solid waste > Landfill > Unclassified | place... | reverse complement strand
TGAGTGCAATCTGCCTCATAATTGTGTACAATGCAAGAAGGAAATGCGCCGAGTCCCGCAATCCATTATTCACTATAACAATCCAAACGAGACTCTATTATCAAAACTGGACGATTCGTTCAGAGATATGAAAGCGAGGAATGACAAATGGCGACAAAGACGGATGGCAGGAAAAATAATCGATTCGTGAAAAAGGTCGTATCTCCACCGGTGGTTGAAGCTGCGAAAGTTCAAACCCCCGAGGAACGCATAGCTGAATTGGAAGCGACCGTTGCTGAGCAGAAAGAGGCATTGGCGAAAAAAGGGGCAATTCCGGGTTGGTTGATCACTACTCCGAATCCTTTTTACAATGGCATTACAGCGGGAATCAAATTTAAAGCCGGTCGTGGTTTTATTGCCAGCCGGGACGAGAATGCAGAAAAGAAAGCCAAGATGATCTGTGATGATTTTGGCTATGACCGCCGGTTTGTTGAAGATTTCACAAGCGACCCTGAAATGGCGGAAGAAGTTGGCGGGAATTTAACCGAAATTCTTCTCGGGTCACAGGTAAGGTAAATTATGGCTACCCTGATAGAAGCCGCATTGCGGGTTATAAAAAGAATTGCGCCGGTTTATTATGGAACAGCCACCGGCGGATCCACAACCACATTGATCGACACCCTCAACACCGAGCAACAGGGTTTTTACGACAATGGCATAATCTGGCTTCTAACAGGTAGTAATCCTGGCGAATGGGTTGACATTCTTTCTTTTGGTAACGGCACTTTTACTTTCAAGAGTGCCGTTACTCCAACTATCGCGGCAGGTGATAAGTATGCCTGCATTACTTCTGATTGGGAAAGAAAAGATTTACGCAGCGCGGTCAACGAAGCCTGCAAAAGCATTTCAAAGACATTCGCTTCAGACGCCACTTTAACCGTGGTTGCCAACCAGGAAGAATATACCCTTCCTTCTGGCGTTTCTGATGTGCGTAGAATTGAAGTCGCTGAAAATACCACTTCCCCATACAGTTATGTCACTAATCCATATTGGAATGAAGTAGCCGGAAAAATCTATTTCCACCCTGATCATGTTCCCGATGCGGCAGCCGGCAATAAAATAAGATTATGGTACGCCAAAGAACATGCTGATCTTGACGATACCACTTCTCTTTACTGGTCTATTGACGATATGCAATGGGCTGCGGTAATTTATTTGCTGCAACAGAAAAACACCAAAAGTATGGATGATGATTGGGTCAAAGACCTGTACGATAAGGCACAGATCGAGAATGCCATCGCCATGCGCCGGTTGAAAAGACCGCCTTCACGCCATGTTTATCCCATAGGACCGTTCGGATGAGAAAAGTCGTAGCCAATCCCGAAGAAAAACGTAGAAATTATCACGTATCTTTGACGGATAATATTACTTCTATTGGACTGGTTATTACCGATGCGGCCGGTCATGCCAGGCCCAAAAGCATGAGCCGCAATCCGGCTCAACGGACGGCTTTGAAAACCCGTTCCGGTGAGATGAAATTCGATTCTTTCAATGAACCATGGTCGCCGATTGCGCAGGAAAGTTGGATAAAAGGACGTGGTAATCTTGAATTCGATAAAGATACATCTCGTTTCCTTGACTCATTCAGGGCAAATACTCAATATGGATATTTCAGTAATGGGCCACTTGATACTTACGCCACAGGGATAAGAACGGTCAGTGAGGAATTGCCTGGATCGGTAAAGTTTATTCCCATCAAGGCGGGTGATTACCTGTTTTTTGCAACAAAAAGAAATATCGTTACCATGACGGCGAAATACCTTTATTTGATATTGAAACGAAAAGGTACTCCGCCGGCAGATTTAACGATAACAATTCGGTCTGATACTGCCGGTTTGCCTGATGCGGTATTAAAGACCATCACGATCACCACGGCGGATATTACCGATGTGGTGAGTGAATATCGCCGGATGGAAATACCTTCAACGTATGGATTTACGACCGGCACGCCAATCTGGATCGAGTTAACCACAACCGATGCCGATGAAGATAATTACTGGTCGGTGGGTGCCTTCGATAAAGCTGTGTCAACGGCTAAGAGTTCAGCCGATGGAATAACCTGGGTAAATGCGCCTTATGAAATTTATTTCCGCGTAACTCCCGCCGATGATGCGGATGTGCAATGCAAACAATTCAAATATCGGTATGCCGAATATATTGCCATGTCGATCAATGGCGCGGCAACTAATTTGTATATGAACGGCGACCGTGGGATGGCGGACAGCAATGTTGGTCATTTGGATCAGGTGATCGATTCTGTAAAAGCATGGGCAACTGATAAATATAAGGGGTGCGTGGTAAAGATCATCGCCGGACCTGGTTCAACAGAATGGACTAACTGGCGGTTGATTACTTCCAATGACGACTCTCATTTGAATGTTTCTCCGAATTGGGTTGAAACCCATACAGCCGCAACGGAATACCTGATATTGGGTTCTGATGATTTTGTGCAAATTACCACAACCGGAAAGTTGACAAAACCGGTTGACTACGACCCGTTGGTGATTAATAACTTTGTCTATTTCCCGCAGGGTGATGCGACCAATCTTCAGAGAATGGTGTGGAATGCCACGACCGCCGTACATGATATTGTTGATGATGGCACAAACAAAGCACAGATATTACAGCAATGCCGGGACGCAACCAACGGACTTGAAATATGGCGCGGGCAAAACTCTGATGCGACCGGATTGATAAGTGTGTCAAAAGCACCTGTCGTAGATTCGGGTGATCTTACTTTCGCCGCAGTAATTCCACTAAAGGACGAAAGGGGGCGCATTACAGGCATTGAGGAATATGGGGATACCACAAAGGTTCCCTGGGTAATGCGTGAAGGTTCTATTTATCAGATAGTTGGTGGTAAGCCAGACGAAATTCCATTGCGTGAAATTGCTACCATGATGGATACGAGTAACGGTCGGGCGCATCTGGTTCATAATGTCTACCTCTATTTCAATTACGGTCAGGGCATCGAGCGATATTACGATAAAACACTGGACGATGTTGGCCCTAACCGCGATCAGGGACTTCCAGCAAACCGTAAAGGCGTTGTTTCCTGCATGGTTGGTTATCCTGGCAGATATTTTATTGCTATAGATGCTGGCGCTACCGGCTATTCTTCTGTGCTGGTCAATAATCTTACGGGCATCCATGAGGTTTATCGTGCTCCGGCAATCGGGCAGCGCATCCGTTCTATGGACTTCCAGACCGTTCCGGGCGCATTGACTGACAGATTATGGGTAAACGTGGGCAATGACATTATTTCCTTGAATTTCCCCTCCGGTGGACTTGACCCATTGAACGACACCGCCTGCCGGTATGTTTGGGAATCGACCATCACCGGTTCGCGCATGTACGTCAGCATGTATGACGTGATCAAATTCTTCCGTTCCTTCAAGTTATTTGCCGATGGTCTTTCCGATGGGCAAACCGTTGAAATGGATTACCGCATGGATGAAGATACGGCATGGTCAACCTGTCCCGGTGCTTTCGATGGGGATGTAAGAGAATTATTCCCAATCGAGAATTACGGAGTTAATGGCATTTCTCTGTCTTACCGTTTGCGGATACTGACAGACGATTCGAGCAAGACGGTGCGTGGCAAAGCATTGGTCTTGAATAACATTTCCCGCGTTCCGGTCAAATACAGTTATGGATTGCCTTATCGCGTGGTGGAATATGACGTGGATTTGCATGGAAAACAAGACACGATGGGTGTTGAAGAAAAGCAACAGATCATTGATGATTGGGCAACCCAATTAACGCCATTGGTAATGAATTGCCAGTACAAACTATTTGACAATAAGGTGGTATTTATTGATCCCATTCCCCTCAATCCACTTGCCGAAAAACAAGACCGTTATCTCGGTAAATTGGTGATCGTAGAAATCTAATGCCTACCAAAATGCCCAAAGTTCCCAAGATGATTAGAAGGCGGTCGAAGAAGGTTGAAGTGCGCGTACCGGCAAAGACCTATCTGGACAAAGCAGAACCGGAGGTCATTACCCAAATTCAAGGGCAAGATCCGGGAAGTCCGCAGGAATGGCGTTATGCCATGGGATTGGATTACCTGAAGATACGTTATTACTATCAATATGAAGTATTACAACGGGCAGGTGTTCGCGGCAGCCAGAGACTTGATTTTCTTTTGAAAACAGCACCATTACCCACGCCGGTCTATATTCAAAGTTACTGGCATGAAGGCACACGGGAAGCAGAAAGTAAGTTCAAGATTGCCGCGTTGATGGCGGAATATCGTGGTGTATTTGCCGAACCGATTGAGGTGGATGGGCGCAAGATAAATTGTGTTCAGGATGCCGTTGAGGACATCATGTTAAGAGGATTGAGGGCATAATGGGCGATTACGAAGAACGCGAATACGACTTTCCCACCATGATAAAGGGTGATAACTTTTATTGGTCAATGCAGATAAAAGACGATGCCAATAATGTTATGACCGGATTGACCGGCGCGACCGTAAGTTTGATTGCCAAGTCGTTTCCGGGAGGTCCGGTACTGAAAGATTTCTCTGCCAATTGTACATTGACAGTTGCAATTGCCACACTGGTTTTTGATCTATCAGCCGCAGACACAGGTGCGCTTACCTGGTCTGATGCGGTATACAAACTGAAAATAACTCTTTTGAGTGGTGCGGTAAAGACCTATCTTTATGGCACCATGAAAGTAGATTTGGGATAAGGACGGTTTATTATGGGCAAATACGCTCCTGACGCGACACTGGATGGTGGATTGAATTACATTGACGGCGCGGATTTCATGTCTGTATGCTCAACCCAACCCACAACTTATGATCAAGCCAGAACGACCTATATGTTGGCAGAAGTGGCGATGGCGGCCGGAGATATTGTGATTGCGGATGATACCAATGGGCGCAAGGCGACCATGGCGGCAAAATCATATGTACCTGTTACTAATTCCGGCACGGCGCAGCATATCGCATTGACCAAAGCCGGGGATACCACGTTGCGTCTTGTGACCACCTGCACAAGTCAAGCCCTAACCGCTGGTGGAACAGTGGATATTCCAGCCTGGAAAGCCAACTGCACTGATCCAACCTAAACCATGCCCACGTTTTCCCTGGTTTATCCGCCCGCGCATAATGATACATACGTTAAAGCCACCTCAAAGGCTTCAACGTCTTATTGGCCGTATTATGCGACCGACCCTGCCAAGTCATTAACCGGTTCGTTTACGTCAAACAGTTGGGACGCGGCGGCGGCAACCAATCAGAGATTTCATATTGACCTGGGTTCTGCGAAGATAGTTACTAAGGTCTATTACGAGAACGGGCATTCATCTGGTGGGTATACAAACATCGGCGCGAAGGTGTTTACTATGTGGGGATCGAACACAGACTCCGCGTTCGCTGAACTGACTTACGGGACAGACACAAACTGGACGCAATTAACCACAGAAGTTTCCCAATTTGACCAACACGCCGCCGCAGATTCGGCTGACCCGAAGTATTTCTTGGTTACGAACACCACCGCCTATAGGTATTACGCCTTCAAAATTTCAACCAACTGGGGCGGGGCTGGCGAGATGAATTTGCGCCGCATCGTCCTGATGACAACAGATGTAATCACGTTAACCGTAGCCGATATGACACTGGCGCAGGTATTGGATAGTATTGTTTTAACCCAACACAACGCACTTGCCGTTCAGGATATGACGCTGGCACAAGTATTGGATAATTTGACATTGGGACCGCATTCGCCAATAACGCTGCTAGTTCAGAATATTGTTTTAGGTATGTATCTGGATAATGTCCCGAACCTGAGCTTAGCCAAACTGAAAACATTGGGAATAAAAGAATACAATTTCCCAACCATTGAAAAAGGCGATAGTTATGAGTGGGAAACAAACCTTACTGATGATATGGGCAATATCCTTTTGGGATTGACGGCTGCGACAATTTCCTGCATCGTAAAATCGCAATACGATCATTCCATTCTGGCGGATTTTTCATCAAAATTTACCCTGACATCGGGAACGGGGAAGTTGTCGTTCAACTTGACTCCTGCTGATACATCCGCAATTACATGGGCAAAAGGTATATACTGGTTAAAGATAAACTATGCGTCCGGCGTTACAAGAACCATTCAATACGGTGAAATGCCCGTGGATTTAGGATGATGAAATGAAACTTTACATTACGGAATATGAAACCGTTGTCGGAAACATCGTTGAAAAAAACAAGATCAATATTACGATCAATGAGTTTGATACGGGTAACGTCCTGAAAGCATTGGTAAGTGGGGTAGGTAGCTTATTGGTTGGTAATGCTGCCGGCTCTCTGGCTGATTTCCCGTGGGTTGCCGATGGATACGTATTGACCGCTGATGCAGCCGAAGCACTCAAATTAAAGTGGAAGGCCCCCACAACCGTTGAAGCTACCATGACCAATCGAAGCGGTGTGGATATGGAAGCTGGCACAGTTTGTATCTTGCATTCCACGGCCAGTTCGGTTACCACAACCACGATTGCCAGTGATCGGCGTGTTCTTTGCATAACTGCTGAAGCAATCCCAGACCTGAATACTGGTCGGGTTATTTTCTACGGGAAAGCCACGGTAAAGGTGACCGGTGCTGTGGCGGTTGGCCAATGGTTGGTTTCTTCTACTTCCGCGAGCAGGGCAAAGGCATCTGGATATACCAAACCGATTGGCGCGATTGGTATGGCAATAACCGCGAATGCCAGCGGAAATAGCACAGTCAGTTGTATTCTGGCATTCGACTGGTATTTGACATTGAGTTCCGGCAAGGGTTATTTACAGGGTAATTACGCGGCATCAACACTCAATCAGATATTGAATTTCATTACAGAAACAACGGCGGGCGGAACAGCTTTGCCCGGGAATCAATCAAATACGATGGGATTAGTCAGCCCATCCACGGGTTATTTGATAGCCACGGCTTCCTATAAAACACCATTTGCCACAGATACACCAGCCGCAGCCGCCAGCGCGAATATGGTGACGGCGCTTACCCTTGAAGGGTCGAGTGGGGTAGCCAATTCAACAAAGGGATTTACGGCGGGCGGTTATGTAGGTGGGTCTGCTTCCCAAGCGCATAAAATTACTTTTGCCACAGATACAGCCAGTCTGGTTGCCGGAGCCAATCTTTCGGTCGCAAGATATGACGTACCTGGAATCACGGACACAAATAATGGTTATTTTATAGGTGGTTATGCAGCGGCGGTTTCTGTGATCGCAGATAAGTTGGCATTCGCAACTGAAACGACTGGCGCGGTTGCAAGCGCTAATCTGGCGACCGCAAGGACTCAGGCGGGAGCCATCAGCAATATCGGCTCATTTGGATATATAGAAGGTGGTTTTGAGGCGGCGAAATCAAACAAAGTAGCCAAAACGCTTTATGCCACAGATACCACTTCTTCATCGAGTACACTGGCAACTGCCATAGCCAAACCAGGTGGGTTGTCTGCCGCGAATGGTGGCTATTCCTGCGGTGGATCAAATGATGGGAGCGCTACAGGTATTACCACTGCTGTTGAAAGTGTTTCTTTTGCAACGGATGTGTTTGCGGCATTAGCGGGAGCGGCATTGCCAACCGCGCAAACATCCAGCGCGGCCATGAGCACGATAAACTAGAAAGGGAAAAATGGACGAACTTGTAAAACGCGAAAATGAAATGCTGGAATCTATTGAAGGACTTCGGGAAGATATTGATGCCATCCAGCAAAACCGGTCTAATTTTCAACTAAAGAACTTCATTGTTGCCCAACACCAAACTCCGGGCAGACAAAGGATGCAATGTATTGACGAATTACAGGCTAGATTATTCAATATTCGGTATATGCAGTTGGATGCCGAAAAATTGAATATCGAAATTGAAGAACTCGAAAGTGGTGGAGCCCGCAAACGACTGACGACATTTGAAGAAAGATTGCGCCAAGTTGATATTGAAAAGAAAAAACTTCAACTTGCGAAGGATGAACTATTTCGGTTGAATCAAGTAAGAGAAGCGGAATGCCTGTATGCCATCGCCCAATCCCTGCCGAAATACACCCGCAAACAGTATGAGGAAGAAGAACCCCTTTACTGGGCATTGCGCTTGAATGAGCAGATCGAATTATCCAACGACAGGGGCAATATCCAGGCATTGAAACAGATCAATCGCGGGGTATTGACGAAGCCTTTAACACAAAGCCAAAAAGTAGAAGGGACAAGAACGGTAAATGCCATACTTGAAGATAAGCCGGAAGAAACACTGGCCGTTCCTGATTGGAGTGGCAGCGGAAAGAAAAAGGCGAAAAAATGAACTATCCATACCCGTTAGGTCGTAATCAAAACACATATGATCCGAAGGATTTATTGCTCAGGGAAATGATCCTTCGCGTCCCAACTGATATAGTTGACATGGAGTGGGATTATCCAGGACCAGCTACTGATCAGGGCGTTACGCCTCACTGCGTAGGATTTGCCGGCGCAAATTTTCTTATCAATCTGCCAACATTCACGCCTCAAACCAATGCTGATGGCGATAGATATTATTACAAAAGCGTTGAATATGATGGCAATCCCAACTCCGAAAACGGTTCAACATCTCGTTCTCTGGCAAAAACACTGGTTTTCTATGGAGCCATAAACGCGTATGCGTTTATCTATGACCAGAAAACCTTTGATTTCTGGTTGCGGACGAAAGGTCCAATTATTTGCGGCACTAACTGGACTGAAGGAATGTTCTTCCCGGATGTAAACTATATTATTCACACAACTGGCAACGTTGTGGGCGGGCATGAATATGAGGTAAATGCCATAAGGGGCGACGATACATATGGTTTGTATCGCATCCAGAATAGTTGGGGGGACGGGTACGGAGATCATGGAGCGGTATGGATTCCTAAGAAAGAGTTTTGGGATAACTTCAAATATGGCGGGGATGCCTTAACTGCCATTGAACTCGATCCGGTCATTCCCCTACCCGAACCCGATCCCGAACCAGAGAAGCCTGGTTGTTTATCAAAGATCGTAGGATTATTCAAATGATAGATAACTTTGAATATGTACCAGGTCCGAGAAATGTCATTGAAATAGCCGAACGTATTCTGCAAAAGTTTCGGCATATTAATCCAATCTGGAATCCGAGATATTTCAAAGTGGATTATCCGGTATTCTCGCATCCGGTCAACATGAAGGGGGTGTGGATAAGTCAGCACTTTGGGGTAAATCCGCAGAATTATAGACCTATGAATGGGCATGATGGAATGGATTATGCTCTTTATACAGGTGGTGGTGTGATGGGGCCAGTTGAGACAATGGATATCACCGATCTGTTATTGAAAACGGGTGGTTATGGACGGCAAGCCTGGGCGATTGATCCGATGGGACATCGTTATATCTTTGGTCATCTGCACGAATTCTTATGTAAAAAAGGGCAGGTGGTCAAACGTGGAGAGGTATTTGCCCTGTCCGGCGGTGGACTGGAAGATCCATACAGGGGATATTCTACTGGACCGCACTTACATTGGGAGTGGCGGCCTGTGTGGGCTTCTGCAGGAAATGGTTATGGTGGTGCTGTAGATCAAGAACCTTACATTACCTTTGGTGAAGTAACGCCCGTTCCGTTGCCTGTTCCTGAGCCTTTGTTTTGGATGGTTGTTAATACCGATGGATTGCGTTCAAGAACATCGGGTAAAATAACCTGGAATAATCTGACCGGCAAAAAATATGCAAAAGGCACGCGAATTCCGGTCTATGAAAGCGACATTCTTGATGGCAGATTATTTGCTAAAATATCAGCAACCAATAAAGAGTATTTATGCTATAAAGAGAATCAAACAAACCACATGACCAAAGAGTGAGGAAAACATGGCGAACGAGACCACTGATAGTTTAATTCTGAGTACTCTTGTAAAGATGGAAGGGCGGATGGCAATATTCGAGAAACTTATTCCTTCAATCGAAGGGATGTATCACGATCTGTATGTTGGGAATGGGGAACATCCCCTTCGGGACACTGTAAGGGAATTACAAGCCGACAAAGATGCTGCCAAAAAAGCCAAAGAAAATTGCGCCGAAGAAAAGAAGGATTTCTCAACAAAAGTGAAACTTCAATTTGTCGGCGCGATGATTGCTTTTGGCTTTGGTCAATACGGATTATCCGCATTGATAAACTGGATCGCTGGAATGATGAAATGAACGAAGATGGGGTTTCATTGAAAGAACACTTCGAGTCGCGCATTGTTGCATTGGAAAAGGCAACGACCATAGCCGCTATCAACATGGAGAAGCGGCTAGATGGTATGAACGAATTTCGTGCGCAATTGGAAAACCAGGCGAATACTTTCATTTCTCGGAATGAATATGCTGTGATGATGGATAGAATACAGCAGGACATAAAAAACCTGCAAATATCAAAGGCGAATCTGGAAGGAAAGGCTTCCCAGCAGTCAGTTTTGGTTGCCTATTTGATCTCAATTATAAGTTTGTGTATCGCACTTATCTCATTTTTTGGCAAGTGATGTATAATAATTTGTGTGCGTTCCACCCGATAGACAGACTGACCTGCCCTTTCCAGGCCAGTTTGTCATTTAAAGCAACATCTCCCATTTCTGGAAGATGTTGCCTGTCAGTTCGAAGCGCTCTCACTAAAGTAATATCATTATAGACATTGACTCATCCAGAGTCAAGTTATCCGCTTATGCGTTCTCCCAAAATATAATTAGCGACCGTTTTACCATTTTCGTTCATCACGTAAATTGTGCCCTCTGAAACATGCGTCATAACGGCGCTTTTCGGTTCTTGGTATTCGACATGACCATTCATGCCGCCGTCCTGTTTGCCAGGATCATAAATTACCCTTAGTACCTCTTCGATAATTTCTACCCCACTCGGAAATATAACTTTCATTGTCAACATAATATTCTCCTTTTTCTAGTTCTGCTTCTTCTGGACGAGTCGTATCTATTATATGATAAGTTAAGACGAAAGTCACTTGTTTCCTGTAACTAATTAGACTATATTCAATCCATGGAAACATTACGAAAACTTACTTTTTGGATCGCATTTTGGTACTACCGGATGAAGCACTTTGTCCAGGGAAAGGTTAAATGAATGAGCGAGAAGATAACATCACTTGCAAGATTAAGGGAACTTGCAATAGAGAAACGATCTATAACAACGAATTGGGCATCACCACATTTCAAGTGCAAGCCTGCGGCATTTGTTTTAAATATGACCGGCAGCATAATTCTAAGGATGATTGAATCTGGAATGTACGTTTATGAAAAGAAAGGTTAAATGAATGATTGTAAGCATCCGAAAGAAAACATAATTGAAGTTGAAGTTCCGGTTCCCAAGATTTATGGCATTGTCAGAACTAGTCTTGAACCGGTGATGTATCATTGGTATTGTACTCTTTGCCACGAAGAAGTAAGTCCTCCGAACTGGCACGAAAAGATAATTGACGATTTACCAAAATGAAAGGAAATAATGAATATTAAATTGATAAAGGCTCTCACTAAATTGTTAAAAGAGTTGAACAAAACGCCATACGATCCCACGAACAAGAAAGAGGAAGTAACCTCGGATGTCTTATACAGACTACATATCGCAGTAGGGAAAGGATAAACATGCCTGAAGAAAAAGCATTGGCAAAAGCGCCAAAACAATCTCTGCGCGAATATATGCGCAGTCCAGAGATAACTACCCGATTCGCTGAAATTGTCGGAAAGAGTAATGCCAATTCCTACATTTCCAGTGTTTTGATCGCAGTATCCGGTAATGAGGATTTGCAAAAATGCGAGGTGATATCCATCGTTTCATCCGCATTGAGATCGGCAACTTTGCAACTATCAGTTGATCCTGCCACCGGATACGCCTATCTTGTGCCTTATGGAAATCAGGCAACATTGATCGTTGGTTACAAAGGTCTTTACCAGATGGCAATTCGGACAGGCAAATATCGGGCAATCAATGTTTTTGAAGTATGGGAAGGTGAGACTGCGGTAGAAGATCGTTTTACCGGATTCTGGTCGATTGAAGGAACTCCCAAGAACAAAGAAAAACCTATTGGCATTATGGGTTATTTCGAGATGCTTCCCAATTGGAAACAAGGCCAAAAGGAAGGATACAAGAAATTCCTTTACATGACCATGGCGGAAATCGAAACACACGCCAGGAAATTCTCAAAGAGTTACGATTCTGATCGTAAGGGGAATATCTGGAAAACCAATCGCCGGTCGATGGAAAAGAAAACCGTTCTGCGGTTATTACTGATTCGTTGGGCTGATCTATCCGGTGTTTCTCTGGAAGATGTCGATGCGGACGGAGATTTTCAGAACCTGCCCGAACCTGGCGAGGCTGCACCGAAAGAACCGGTCGATGTAGATAAAACTTTGAAAGAAATGGGTTTTGAGCCTGACAAGAAAGATGTGATTGAGGGAGAATTTGAGCCTGTTGCGAGTTACGATAAGCCAGAGGAACAAAGTGGTTTAATCGAACCAACTGAATATGCTCATGGTGGAACAAACATCCGTCCGCCACGTCCTTATGAGCCGGAATACCTGAAAAAAGCTCTTATTGAAATGGCACAGAAATACCAGAAAGATAAGACACTCATTGGTGCAACAGATCGGGCGACTTTGTTATCCCAAATGAGAATGCTTTTTACTGGCATCGCGAACGACCGGGAACTGGCGACAAATGTATTGAAATTCTTGACCGGCGTAGATTCTGTAACCGCGTTGGAAGATCACGAGGTTTTGGCAATAAAATCCTGGCTGGCAACAACAAAGAACAAGGATGGCGAGCCATTGCCCTGCGCGAATGCAACGGATGAAGCGGAAAAGATCATTGCTTTTTTGAATAAATAAACCAATTCTAAAAGGAGAATGAAATGAATACACAAGATTCACCAATGGCAAAACAAGAACCAGTAGTGTTACAGTCTATAAAAAAGTTACAGGATTCAGTTCAAAAATCATCGTTGCAATTTGCGGATATTGAAGATCGGTTGTTGAAAGTAAGCCATCCGCAAGTGAAAGGCGAAGATAAAGCATATCCGAATTACGGCGTTCCGGTCGCAGATGAAATTCAAGGGATTGCATGTAGTGTTGATGCTCTTATAGAGCGAATGCAATCTGTACTTGATAGGCTGGAATTATAAAAGCGAAAGGAAAATGAAATGGATTCTTCTGAACTGGCACAAAAGATGTTGGAGTGGGAAAAGAACAAACGTGCTTTAGATACTCTTGGATCAGAGATTGAAGCCGAAGTAGTGAAACTCGGTAAGACACAGGTTGTTGGAAGATGTCGGGTAACATATCGCGTTGGGACAACGTCCTATGATTACAAAACACCTGCCTTGACCGCGCCTTCTGAATTGATTGATCGTTTCGCTGTTCCAGTCAACACTGTTGATTGGGGTGCGGTTGCCAATGAAGTGCCTGAAGTTGTGGCAAAGTTTACGACCACCGAATACACCGTTGATTACAAAAGCGTTCTCAAAGAAGCCAACTTGGAACCGCTTGTAGTATCAAGAACAGAACCAACAGCTACGATCAAATTGGAAGATTGACTTCGCTTCTCCCGGCGGTTGAGTGCCGGTTAATTCCGGCACTCTCTTTCAGAAAGGAAACGGAAAATGTTTGAGAAAATAATGGCATTAACCGTAGTTCTTGATCAGGAAATTCAAGAAAAGGAAATCGAACCACTTGTCAATGCCATACGGCAAATGAGAAATGTTATAAAAGTTGAAACAAAACCCGTTGACGAATTAGCCGTAATGGTCGCCGAGTCACGGGTTCGTCTTGAACTTGCTAAGAGAATCTTTCCTATAATTTCCGGGAAAGAAATATGACCAAGCACGTTGAAATCAAGCCAATGGCAATACCGGTTATCAATCATGCGTATGGTATTGATACTGAATTTGACATGACTGAACGTGCCACGACCATGTTTGATGAAATCTCTTATGAGATATTCCGTTGCTCTCATGGGATTGTAAAGTATGAGCAGGATAGTTTCGTAAGGGTAAACGAAATTCCTATGTTTGAAGATCCAAATATCGTTATGGTTGTTCCAAAAAGCATATATATTGCAAAATATAAACCGCTTATTCATTACCTTGACTGGAATAGAGATGTCTCTGTTTTTGATCGGGTAAGTAAAGGATTCAAAGGTGAATTCTGGCTTTACGGTTCATGGTTTGACAACTTCTGCAAAATCAATATAAGGGGATATGGATATATTCCTTCGATGGGAATTCCCTATGAAGAAAAAGTTACTGATATTTTGGAGAATTTCATCTGGAGAATTCAACATTCAATGCGACCGAACGATTGGCCGTATGAAGGCGATCCGCGCAAGTGGCTATCCAGGTTGCCAGAAAAATATTGGGGAAATATTAGGTGAACACTAAAGCCACTGACTACGCCTTTGTTTATGACAATATCGGTCGCTCTATCAAACTGAATAAGGCGAAGGTATGGGTCCTATTCGCAAAGGCAATCGGTTGGGTTATTGGACCTGCCAAGATGCACGGCTCTGAAATGTTCATCGAATATTACGGTAAAAAAGATGGCGGAGAAGAAGAGTTGATCCCCGATTACGCCAGTGATCTTGAAGCGCTAAGGGAATCCTTGAATGAAGGAAAGTTAGTTGTTGGTCCCGAATATTCCTTTTTCGATGAAAGAAACAGAATTCCTACTGGGTGGGCAGTTTATAGAAACTGGTCCGATGTTGGAATAGATTACATTGATCGAGCTGGATCTATCAGGGCATTGGCAATCTCCCAGGATTTGAATGTGGCAATCATGTTGGGATATATGGTGCGAAAGAAGATGCACTTTAATTTGGAGGATATGCAATGAAAGAAATTGCAGAAAAAATTATTATTGAAAATAGAACTTCTCGGCAGACGGAAGATATATTAATTTATGTTTTCTCTGTCTTACACGCAGGAAAAATATCCAATAATGGTAAACAATATTGTTTTCATTCATATTGGGAATTATCCAAAACTCATGTTTCGGTTCTACAAAATGGTAAATCATTCCGTTTTGTGGTCTATGAGGAAGGATAGGTCTGCAATGAGCAAACAGAAACTTGCCTTAGAGGTTGCTAAATTGACTTGGATCATAAAAGAACTGCTGAAATTATTGCCCGTTACCGCGGAGATCAACGAAAAACTAAAGAAAATGGGGATAACCAGATAATGACTTCTATGCCGTGGTTTCGCACTTATTCTGAATTACTTGCAGATAAGAAGATCAAACATATCTCGGAAAAACTACACGAACCCAAAGCACTCGCTATCGGTATTTGGGTCGTAATGCTGGCTATTGCCAATGATTATGAAGAACGTGACGGCAGGTTGATGGTCAATGAAAATATACCGATAACCGTCAACGATCTCGTGGAAGAATCCGGCGTTGATGAAAACACAATGAATGAGCATCTTAACGAATTCAAGACATGGGAAATGATCTCGTGGGACGAATGTATTACGATTCTTAATTGGCACAAACGGCAATTCAAAAGCGATAACAGCACGGCAAGAGTTGAAAGATTCCGCAATAAACCGAAAGAAACTGAACCGGTCGAAGAACCAAAAACAAAAGCAAAGAAACCCAAAAAGCCAAAGGAATACCCTATTCTTGACGATGGGCTTCCAGAATGGGTGCCAGAGCCGCTACGCGCCATTTGTAGGGCTTTTCAAGAGGAAAGTGGTGTAAATACACCTTTGACCTTCGATACTGATTGGAATAAAACCTTATTGGAATTTATTGAATTGAAGGTAACTCCGAGAATAATAACTGAAGCAATTGAAAGGCTACGGAAAAACAAAATGACAGTAGCGAGGCCTGGCGGATTGAAAAGAACGGTTATTTCTATCCTGGCAGAAGCAAAGAGCCGTGAAATAAAATATGATGCCGATGGAAATGAAGTGCAACTTTAGTTACATTTGTCACTATATATTCTAGTGATGCTTAAGTAAGATGAATGAAAGGAAAACAAATGAAAAATCTATGGTGTACGTATATTGACAACATGAGTAAAGATGAGACTCAATATTTGCCTATACCACAGGCAATGCACGCCCTCTGCGACGAGATAGATCGGCGCCTGTCTGCGCTGGAACGTCCCGAGGCGAAACCGGATACCGATGGGCGGGAATGGATACCGTGGGATTGTGCATATCCGAATGACTTGGAAAGATTTTGGGTATGTTTGAAAGGCGGGATTGTAGTCGTTGGTAAGTGGAGAATATGCAAGATGTATTCAAAAGATGGCAATTGGTTCGGCGATCACATAACCCACATCATGCCGTACCATTCCGGTGACCCGAAACCAGAGCCGCCTAAAGGAGATAAGTAATGGGATGCTTTGATGAAGTTATATTGCCATGCCCTGAATGTGGCAAAGTGGTAATTGCACAATCTAAGGGTGGAGATTGCACTCTTGAAACATTCTATTTCGATAATGCCCCGGCGCGGGTTTTAGGATATTTAGTTGACGATGGAACGTATCTATGTGCGAAGTGCGGTACTACATTCAAAGTCGAATCAAGATACGAAATCGTAAAAGTTGAAATGCCGCCGAAAGAGAGCGCGAAATGAATATCATGTATTTTTGTAAAAAATGGGTTCATGGTTTGCAATGCCAGCCATGTATGTATTTACGCTGGCCTAAATTTCAGGCAGGCTATACTGGCAAGTCGGGTGTTGAAGCCAGTCATTATTGCCAATTTCATCACATGAAGGCTGCCGATGTCAAACATTGTCACGAATATAGAGCGAAAAAATGAAATCATACTCAAACGGAACGACTGTTTTTATTGAAATACCGCTTGAAATTCTAAAGTTTGCACAAGAAAACAATCCTACTCGTTCGTGCAAGATTTCCGATCAACAAAAAATGGGTAGGTGGTTTTCAGAAAATATTTTAGAGTTCGGGGACGATGGCGAGCGCGACCCAAAGTTTTACGAACTGATTGATGATATGTTCGACGAAGCAATTGAAAGCGGTGAAAACTGGATCGAATATATTGAGGCAACAGAATGACCGAGCCTAACTGGGACGAGTTAGTCGATGAAGCTGTCAATGCCGCACTGAACGCAGAAGATAGTCACGAATGGCGCGGAAAAATGATAAGCGATGCCAAAACACGACGCGATAATTCCCGCGCCGCCCTCCGTTCTGCCATCTCCGCCGTGGAGCAGGAACTGAAAGAAGCTAAGAATAGAACTGAATATTGTTTTTACGATAAATATACAAGCGGGATACCGTGTCAAGAATGCGGTTGTAATTGCGTAGAGTTTACTATTCCGAATAATTTATGGAATAAGGTAATGCGCCCCGATGGGCATGAAGGCGAAAAGGAATATATCTGCTTTTCATGCTGGAACAAGAAACTGATTGACTGGCTCTCCGCCGTGGAGCAGGAGAGGGACAACTGGGAACGCAAGAGCAAAAATAATGGTCTGGCTGCTGCAATCGCCGCTGAAAGAATGACAGAACTCGAAGCCGAACTGAAAGAGGCAGAGCAGGACGCGAAAAGACTGGCAAAGAAGTCAACTTTAGTTACCGGCGAGTATGAGCGAACATGCATTCATTGTGGAGCAATACAGCATGATTTCGAGAGTGAATGTAACCATAAACCCGACTGCCCGATAACTCTCCATCGTGCCCGCGTAGGCGCGAAATGACTGATAACCCCTTCGATGATCCAGATCCAGAATATACCGATATAACCACGCAGCCGCATTCTATGAAAATGGAAGAGGCATTGCTGGGCGCCTTGCTCATCGATCCGGCTGCGATCAAGAAGGTTGACATTAATACTGACGACTTTTATTCTGTCAGAAATTCGATGATTTTTTCTGCCATAAAAGATGTGAAAACGGTAGATTATCTTACTGTCACAGATAAACTGGAAGAACGAGGGCAATTAGGTGAAGTTGGCGGTGCTGTTTATTTGATGGGATTATTGAATGCGACTCCGACTTCCATGCACGCCGAAGAATACGCCAACAGAATCAGGACCTACTCCAAAAGACGCAGAACGATCGCCCTGGCAAATGAACTGGCAAGATTGGCGTATTCTTCCAAAGAGAATTTTGAAGATGAATTATCTGCTTTTTCATCGAATTTCTATGCGCTGAATAAAGAGAAGTCAGGGGCATCTACCCATATCAGAGATGCCTTATCTTCGCTTTACGATACCATTCTGAAAGCGTCAGAACACCCTAAAGATATTTGGGGTATGGCGACCAATTATAAAGATTGGGATAAGATTCTTGGTGGGCACCAGAAACAGGAAATGATCTTACTTTCAGGCGATCCCGGTGTTGGGAAATCTATATTCACAACTGATCTTGGCTTTGGAATGGCGAAAAACGGTTATCCGGGTATCTTTTATGAAATGGAAATGCGCGGAATACAAATTCTCAATCGCAAACTTTCTGGATATACTGGCGTAGAAGCCAATAAAATGAAATCTGGGAGAATTGCTGATGGAGATTGGCCGCTGATCACAAATGGCATTGAAGAAATGGAATCATTGCCAATATTTATGTCCGATAAACCATCATGGCGGATTGCCGGATTGAGGGCTGATTTAATGCGAATGAAAGAAGATCATGACATTCAATGGGTTGTGGTGGATTACGCCGACTATATTGCAGATCATCAAGATTTAAAACGTTGGGATCGGATTGGAGAAAACTGTAGAAGCCTGAAGATAATGAGTAGGGAAATGGATGTCAATATGCTTGTGATTAATGCCATGACCAAAGACGGCGAGAGAAACCTGGAACCAATAACGGCGGACATGGCAGGAAACGCGCAAGTTGGCTTTGATTGCGACCTTGCAGTGTTTATGAAGCGAGATCGTAAGAACAAAAATGTAGTCAATATTACATTTTCTAAGTACCGCGAGGGAGATTCTAATCGCATTCTTCAATTGGAACTCAAACCAGGAATACCATCTTTCAAGGAAGTACAACGCATTCCATAGTGACAAATGACACTTCTCATGGGATGTACAATTAAAGTGAAAGGATAAATATTATGGCAATTATGACAGATGTGACGAATATCATTGCAGAATCGACCAAAATAGTTACAGATCAAAAAGACAGATTTCTTCAAGAACACGAAGTGGCAACCGCAATTAATGATATAAAAATTGAGTTGATGAAGAAAGTTCATGTCGGCATTGATGTAACGAAGGAACCTGGGCAGACAAGAATTACTGCGGTTCTGATTGTAAGAGGGAAGGTGCTGGATGAAAACCTCTGAGATTCAACAGTTACTTGTCGATAACAAGATTCCGCGTCATTCAGGGAATATGAAAGACAAAGAGCGCGGGAAGGAAGTACTCAAAAAGCACATCCCGGACATGATCGAATATATGAAGGCGGTCGCGGTGCTCACAAAGTGGATTGGAATATAAATGGATACCTTCACACTTGAAAAACTTCAAATTGGTTTCATGCAGAACATCTCTCCCTATCTTTTGGACGCTGATGTTAATATATCCGAGAGAATAGGCCACAATATTGAATGCCAAATTCGAGGGTTCATTTGGGCAGATGAAGCAAAGAGATATGTATTCAAATATCCTGCTGATTGGAAAGAGGCGTTCAAGGAACGTTGGTTTCCAAAATGGGCAAAAAGGAAGTGGCCAGTGGTTTATAAAAACCATGAGATCACAGCCAGAAACATATATCCAGAACTAAAATTGTCGATCCCAAAAGAAACCCACACGGTGGTTTTATCCAGTCTTATGTGGAAGGATAAGTAATGGGTGAAATCTTCTTATCCTTCAGCGTGACAGGAACACCCAGGTCAAAACAATCGTTCCGATATACTGCAAATGGTGGTGGTTATACTCCCCATACGACTAAAGCCTGGCAAAATCAGGTGGGATGGGAAGCGAAGATTGCGATGCAGGGCAAGAATCCGCATTCAGGTCCAGTATCGGTTGATCTGCTGTTCGTAATTCCCGGTACGAAGCAAAAGATGGACTTAGATAATCTCAGCAAGAACGTTTTGGACGGAATGAAAGAGATTGTCTACGCGGACGATAACCAGGTTTTCAGGTTGCTCATTGAAAAGCGGTACACGAAAGATAAAAAGATCGTGCCGCCTTGCGTTCACATAATCGTAAGGAGTCTGCCGGAATGATTATCGAGATATTCTCTGAAAAACGTAGAGACAAGTGGCATTACATTATTGACCGCTTGAATAACCTTCCCCGCCGTGTCAGTCGTAAGCCGAATTATCTACGGAAGCGTATTTTCAGCCACATGGATAACTGCATCAATGCCCATCAAAGAGGGTTGACGTTGAGAGATTTTGAAAACATGCGTTCCATGATAGGTTTAATATGAACTATCTCGAACTTGCCGGCTACATTGCAATTGGTGTGCTGATCCTGCTTATCGGAGCGTGGCTCGTTGTTGATATCCTCATCCCGCTCTTCTGCCGGGCGTTCACGGCGTTTATGAGATGGTACTTGCAAGGAGTTATCAATGGTAAGTAATTTGGCAACTATGAAAGGACTGAAATGAAACTGAAAAAGGCAATGAAAAAGTACGACATACATATTACAAAGGCTGGAGAAAGAAGCCCGTTAGGAAACGAGTGCCGTAACGAACAATATGAAATAGGTCAAAAAAGGATTTCCCAAATTGGTTTAGGAAATTGGCGCAGGTTTGCATGCCATGATGTTCTTTCCGAGTCCGAAGCCGTCGCCTGGTTAGTAGAAGGCGCAAAGAAGCTGTCCCCGATGGAACGGGCTATGCGGAAATACCCGATAAATAAAAAGGACGATTCGGAAGATGCAACATATATTTTGGGTAAACGCCATGTATTCCATTTCCCCGGACGAGATTTTTGGATGGAGTGCGACACGGGCGATGATATGACGAAGTACACCGAGGAAGAAGCCGTGGCGTACCTGCTCGAAGGATACAAGGTAGACGAATTGAAACCGAAAGAGCCGGTAGTGATAAAAATGAAGAGTGTAAATATCTGCAATAGCACATCTAATTTTTCGTTTGAGCCTAATCCGTCGGAAGCGCAGAAAATCTGCGACCAACTCTACCATGCCGGTTATCGTCCGACAAAGGATTAGCCTGCGTACCGGTTGGCTGGCGCTCAATATGTTGGCGCAGGAGATGATCCAGGAGTAATGCCTTTCAATAAGTGGTCAATCGTAATAGAAAACGTGATGTAGGCAATGTATGATTTCGTGGGCTACGAATAGTACAGGGAGAATTCCCGAAGCGCCGGCCGAACCGATAAAAAGACCCCACCTGATGTTTTAGGTGGGGTTATAAATTATTTGGCAACAATCAAACCAATTCAACTGGCATTGCAATCGCACCACCCACAAAACAATCACCACTCCTAGAAATCTTTCCTAATCCAGCCTTGCCAACCTGAATTTCTTTTCCGTTCCGACGTATCTTCAAGTTAAGTGTCCCAGCGGGTTCTGTACCAAAGGGATATTTCCCGTTGATCCAAACACGTCCACTTTTGTCTGCATAAACAGCCCAAGGCAAGGTGTATACCCAACCGTCCTCTTCAAGTAGGTCGTTTATGCCAATTTCCTCTAATTCTTCTGGGATTTTACTTTGCGTCATTATTCACCTTCCTTTCCAATTTGCTCCAATTTTTCTACTGCCCAGTCCACAAATTTCGTGAACGTGTTCCTTTCCTCCGTGGTGCATAAGTCGTGATCGAGATGGTAATTACAGGTTTCCATCAGGTGCCGGATCTTGATTTTATCCCTGGAATAATCTACCAGAGGCTTATCAAAATATTCCTGGCATTTCTCTAGCGTGGCCTGATAAACACCAATATCACGCTTCAGCGTCTCTCCCATGAGAGTTATTGATTCTTTTTGCATACCAGACAATGTGACCAGCATATTGCGGTACTGCTGGTAATAATGGACTGCCAGGGAAACAATCTCACTCTCGCTACAGCCATCTTCAACGCTCATGGCTTTTATCATGGCCAGACAGCCGCCAGAGAGGTAGACATTGTGCATCTTCTTGTTTTCACGTTGGACTCTCATTTTTTACCTCCATCCATAGATGATATGAAAGCAACCAACGAGATCACAAAGATTAGTAAAGTCCAGATCATAGCAGCACCTTGAATTCGACGACCCACACCCACGGGTTGACATCCCATCCGTATCCGCGTTTGGCATTGATGGAGTCCCATAATAACTGATATGATGCCTGATAGGCATTGCTGAAAATTATTTCGTTGTCGCGTGAAACGATTTCTTTTTTTATATGGTCATAGGGATTGCATCCCTCTGCTATTGCGTCCTCTTCTGAAATATCCTGCACCCGCTCTACCCGGATGTTGACGATTTCCAGCATGATACGGGATGCCCACCGCGGCATGAAGATAGAGGGTTTCCACTTAGGGAGAACTGATGTAATCCGATGTTCTCCATGTTGAATTGATTCGCCAACAATGAGCCTAGTTCCACCCGCCCGATATTCCATTACATCTTTATCATCAACATCGAATGTTTTCCGCCACGTTTCCCGCACCCATAGCCTGTCGCCGGGTTGACCATAGGGACAATATGATGCAATTTCCGTCAATGACCGACCCCCGCATTGGCTCCAGTGAAGGCTTGGTTTATTCATATATTCTTGAATTTCTGGTTGCGGCTTGATCACCCTTCTTGTTTGGGTTTTCCGACCGTCAAGAATCGCGCGTACCATTTCAGAACTGAATAAAATCGGTCGCTCTTTCATAACTTCATCCTTTCCATGTAATCTTTGAGGATACTATCGCAGGCAGACATCACCATAGCCTCGCGGATCACATCTTCAAGAGTGCAAACCCGTAAGACCATAGGATAATTCCACAAATCTTTACCGTTTACTTCTTCGTCAAAACGAAGACAGTACATAAATTCCCAAAGGTCTTTTCTGGTCAATTCTCCTGCGTGTTTTTCTGCAGAACGCATGATCGTTTTCATAACTTCGATGACTGGATTTTCCTCAATGCCTTCAATCTGATCCAGGTCTTTCTTTATTGCTTCGGTAAGCTGTTGAATGTTCATAACTACCTTTCATCCAGCATTGTAAGATTCAAGGATAATCGCCGAAACAGATAGATCAATTTCGGTTATGGTTACGTCCCAGTCTCCCCAGGATTCCATGTAATGTGCTGAATCGTGTTTAGCGTGTAGCAATTTCAATGCTTCTTCAGGAGATTCAGCCACAACAACGGCACCTTTATATTCATCCCATCCGATCTTTTCATCCGGTCGTTTTATTAAATAGATACCCATTTCATCCTCCGATAGTCCAGCACAAATACAGAAACGCGGCAAAGAGAAAGCCGCAGAGAAATAGTTTAGCGTTCATCATTCACCTTGCCGTCTAAATATTCCAATAACCGGTCGCCCTGCCATTGCTGTTCGGCAGCCCAAGCGGCAGCCCCAGCGGCATCCCGAGCGGCAGCCCGAGCGGCAGCCCAAGCGGCATCCCGAGCGGCAGCCCGAGCGGCATCCCCAGCGGCATCCCCAGCGGCAGCCCGAGCGGCAGCCCGAGCGGCATCCCAAGCGGCATACCAAGCGGCAGCCCAAACGGCAGCCATTTCCTCACGGGTTATTTGCTTTCGCGCAAATTTCCGAGCGGCATCAATAGATTTACGTGGTCTATCATCATCGGGATATTTGTCCTCGTAAAAATGCAAGATATGTTCCGCGCAATCCGCCGCAAACAAGCGGGGTGTTACCTCGGGGTCATAACACATTCGCTTGATAAGGCGTACCTTGCCACAGACAAATTTGTCGTCTTTGTGTGCAATGACCTTCCCCGATGTTTCAAGCTCAAATATCTGACAATCCTCTTTTAGCCATTGCGGGATTTGATGCGCTAGTACAATGTGATACCCACGTTTGCAGGGCACAAGTTTTGTAAGTTTCGGCATCCACTTGCCGGGATTGTCTCCGTCCGGTAGTGACCAATTCGCATTCCCGCCGTGGCAGGATTTTCCATCAACTAAAATTTTGAAGTAACGCGTCATCATAAACCTTTCTGGCAGTGTATTTGCCCGCTGCCAGGCTGAAAAATTATTACCAACTTGAATGGTAATAAAACTCATCCGATTCGCATTTTATTGCTTCTTCAAGGACTGTTTTGGTATATTCCAGCCCCTCAAAATAATACTCATCAAAATCAGTAGAACCGAAGAAAAAACCAGATTGTGTTGGAAGCAATTTTGCCGCAAGGGCATGGTTTTTCAGAACCTTATTGACCAAAGTCAACAAGGTTTCTATGTTTTCTTTGGAAACATAATACCTTCCGCAATCATCTTCTCCCTTTTGAACGTTGACAACAAACCAGTTGTGAATCGCGTTCTCTTTCCGCCAGTAGGCTGCCTGTTCGACAATGCAAGATACTTTGTTGAAGTTTACCGGAATTTCACGATCTCCAATTTTTATTTCAATTTTCCCGGTAACTTTCTTGAAGTCGAACATTGCTCCAATATAGATGTGTTTCTCCAAATACATATCAAGTCCCATAATTAACAAACGGATTGTCAAATTCTTCCGTAGGTGGAGTGAAATTTTCAGTCCATTTTTCGTCTTTTGGAATTCGCGTTTCTGCGTCCAAATCTTCCTGGGTAATCTCTGGAATTTCCGCCACGGGTTCATTTTCATCCGTTCCAGATTCCACTTCCAGGTTAGATGCAATTGACGCGGCCTGTTCCGCGGCCAATGGATCTGTTTCGGGTCCCTGAATAGCATTCCATTTCCGGTCATATTCTTCAGGAGACATGAACGGCCAATCCCGCGCGCGTTCCAGGTCTCTACCCGTAGGAATTGATTTCAGTAATGCTACCCGACCAGGGCAGGGAATATCAGGGAACTTGCTTACATCAGGGAACGAATCAAGGGGTCTGCTCATACTTTCAACCTTTCTCTAGCCTCATCAGTACCGGTGATCCGGTAGATGTGCGCTCGGCTTCCTTCCTCATAAGTGGGAGCGACCCACCACGCCGATACTCTTTGAACACGCACATTTCGGCATAAATTACTTTAGTTCATTCTTGCCTCCATGTATCAGGTTTTAAGGATGCCGCCCCTCCAAGCGGCATTTCGGCTGTCAGGATTCGATTATGTCTCTGGCTGCTTCTTCCAGGGCAAACCAGGATAACGCATTCGCGACAAGATGATCCTCTTTCCGCATCCGGCCATATAAAGCCCTGCCGATCTCGTCCTGGGTTTCCGCATCATTTGTTAGGCATTTGAAATTGGCAATGAAGAGAATGTAATCTTCGCCTAATTCCTGCGCCGTTTCTTTCACCAGGGCAATAATGGCCGCCCGGTTCTTCTTGAAGAATTCAACTGTATCGCTGTAGTACGTGAAGCCAGAAAATCCAGCATCGGCGCCACTGTGCAACACATCCTCAAACGTAGAACGATCTCCATTAAGTTGTCTTTTTACAGAATCGCGTAATTTTTTATCCATGATCTTTTTCCTTTCGCTTTCATTGTACAAAATTGAATCACGATTTATAGTGCCATTTGTCAGTGAGTTTCATCCTGGAATTCTGCTTTGAGAATCTCTGCGTCCTGCTTTGCGTCCGCTGCATTCATCCGATTTATGCCTGTATATTTCGAATATAAATATAAATTGTCATGGTAAACGCTGATCATCCCTTGATATGTTCTCGGGAATTCACCGTATTCCCGTTTTTGTACTTTAGTGACAATTACCGTTCCCTTATCCATGATTTTATCCTTTCAATTCAGATAATCTTTGTCGGACATAAACTGCTCAATTTCGCGTAGTATTTATACGTCCAGTCCGATAAATTCGCTCTCAAATTGCCCGCATTCTTGACAGTGTGAATACAGGTAGAAACCGGAACCATGACTTAATTTCGTATAGTGCTGCTTTGTCGCTCCACCGCACACTAGGCAAACGCCTTCAGTCTCGATCCCAGTATTCATCTCGATCTTGGCCGTCATTTCCACACGTAATTCTTGTAAAGATTGATCTGTTATTGCCATTATGCTTCCCTCTCTCTATCTTCCAGATCCGGCGATCCGCTCTGTCGAACGCTCTGTAACCTGGATTATTTGATTACCAATTCTCCGCGGCGATCTTCGACCGTGCACTTGTGCACCATATCTGATCCGTCGGTAAGATACGAAACCTCCCAAGAATTATAGGATTTCGACTTGATGGAGATTATCTCTACATCTCGCCGCTCATTAGAAGCAAGCATGTTTCTGACTTGATTAAGAAGGATAGTTTTGTTCATGTGATTTTCCCTTTCGGTGAAAAATTGATTTCTACAAATAATTTAGCACGATATTTGAACTAAAGATACGATTTAAGTCATGTTTATTTAAGACGAATGTCATATCTTTTTTGTGACAAAAAGACCGTTATCGATAATGAAAACCAGTTTCAATAAGGACTGTATATGCCCAGGAAGCGACTTTATGCAATTGCAACTATTTGCATATGCAAGTATTCGCGTTATGAATTCGAAAAGCGGCCAGAAAAGAAGATCAGTAATTGCGTATAGTTGTGTCAATCATGGTTGCGTTAACATGCCTTATCGAAACCATTGAATATGATAGGCATTGTCATATATGCGCATAGTTGTGTGTGTACCTGGCTGCATGATGATAGTAATAATAATAAAATAATGTACCCCCCACTACATCAACATCATCTACCTACACACATCGACATCCACTTATAGGTACTTACAGGCGGGATGAATTTGTAAATCTGATGATCTTTTGCATTAAAAAAAAGGGGGTATACGTCATTTTCTATACGATCTTCAGGGAACCCATAATGAAAAAATATCACAAAAACCTACGTCCTGAGTGTCTCTGTCGTTTCATGTATTTATACGGTGATTTTCATAAAAAATAAAAATCAAAAAAATCTCAAAAAATGGTCATTTTCAGGTGTGATTCCTACGTCCATAGTGTCTGAATCTGTATATGTATCTGTATTAATACATTAACTTAACATAGAATATCTATTAAGAGTTAACTGTAAAAACAAAAATATAAAATATAGTTAATTGAAACGGGCGAGACACTATGGACGGAGAATTGTATTACGTAGAATTACGTGGTAATATGATTATTGAAAGGAGAAAACATGGTAAGAGATTTTATGGATGATTATTTTGAATTGGCAAAGCCTGGCAAAAAGAACGAATGTTGGGAATGGCCGGGGATGATCAATAAGCAGGGTTACGGCGTGGTTTATCGCAACGACTATTTTGGCGATAAGCGCATGATCCGTGTGCATTGGATCGCGTATCTTCTGGTCCAGGCGATACCCGATGGATTGGTTCTGACGCACACCTGCAACAACAAAGCATGTTACAACCCGAACCATATTAAGGCGGTGGAAAGATACGAAACGGCGTGGGAGAGCAAAAAGACACACTGCGTGCGTGGTCATTTGTTGCCAGAACCGAAAATGGTGGGTGGTCGGTGGCGCAGGGTTTGTGAAGAATGCCGCCGGCTGAGACAACGGGAAGCGTACAAGCGCAATAAAGATTCTGAAATTGAAATTATTGCAAATGCTATTCACAACTTGCCAATTGAAAAATAATCTGATATACTGATTTTATGCTGGTCAAGCAGCCCCAAAATAATCAGATAGTTTCCGCTTCATGTCTTGGCTTGACACCTGACATGAGGCGGTTTCAATTTGGAGGACGAAATGAAAAAAGTGCCAATTCCCGAAGAAAATTCAAGTTATGTTGTAACCGGGGAGGATCTGATTGATTTAGCGCATCGTTTCCCTAGGACAGATGTGACGGACTTCGAAGGCAAATTATTGCCTGGGCAAACACGTAGGAGTGAACAACTGAATCGAAAAGCTACGGAATTTGCGGTAGAGATTGTGGCAAATTGCCCGAAGTCCAGAGAACAAGCCATCGCTCTCACGAATCTTGAACAGGCATTATTTTGGGCGCGTTCTGCAATTACCAGAAACGAAATTCCCGAAAAACACGAAAGTTCAACCCAGCGTGTTGAGAATTTTAGAAATCGGAGTTTTAAACAAAAATCCGAAAAACTTGCAGATTAAATAAAACTGTGTATACTCAGATAAACTCATAAATTCAGAAAGGTTGGTTTTCGATGCTTGAATTGACAGAAGTTCAAATTGGTCTGATCGGTATTGTTGGAGCCGGTGTTTTGTGGCTGTTCAAACTCTGGCGGGCAACATCGGGAAATGATGTCGAGCCAGTAACTGCCACATGGGTACTTTTTGGGATCTCACTCGTCCTGGCATTTATTTTTGCCGCACCTGTCTTTCCCATGTTCCCGGTTCTGGCCGGTGATCCCGGCGTGATCTCGACCGCGATTGGATCATGGGTTCTGGCAGTGGTTACGATTGGCACAACTATTCTCGGTTTCGCAACTCTGGTCTATGCGGCACTCGCTAAAATTGTGCTCGATCAGGTTGTCAAGAAAACCCTCCTGAAGGCTCTGAAGGCCAAGAAATGACAATGCCCATGGGAGGTGGTTCTCCAACGGGTGCTGGAATGCCCCCAGGTGCCACAGGAAGCCCACAGACGGGCGGAAATACCGTGGACATGCAACAAGTCCTATTATTCTTCCAACAGACCGTAAAATCGCTTGTAGCGTCTGGTGGTCTCTCGGAAGAACAGGCCATCACCCAGGCAATGCAAATGGTCTCACAGAAATACGGGCCGGAGGCTGCTCAACAGCTTATGATGGCAGCGGAACAGGCTGGTGGTCAGGGCGAGACACAAGCGCCTACTGCTGGCGGTCCAGGGCAATATGGTCCGGCCGCTCCGGGTACTTCCGGGATGGCATGAGCCACAAACTTAAACTAATCGGCAGCATCGAGGCCGTTGCTACAGACCGTAAAGCCGGTTACACCCTGAAGATACGGGTTATAAGGTCTGACGTTGAAACTGACGCCAGACTTTTGGATTTAAGGTATTTCCCATGCGAGTTGACCATGGAGTTTGAGGATGCCTTGACATTAGAGCCGGCAATAGATTATTCTGATATTGACGCGGAGTTTGATCCAGACAAGGAATTGGATGCCGAAGATGATTAAATTTATTGGTACGATCTTGATTATCTTTGCCGTAGTTTGGGTATTTCAGAATATCCATGTTGATATTCTGTTTGCTCTGGCATTGGTGCCGATCCTGGCATTTGCAGATTTTATCTGGCACAAGGAACGAAATTAGGAGGTTGATATGCCGCTCAAAAAAGGTTCCTCAAAAAGCACAATAAGTAAAAATATTAAGACAGAAATTTCCCATGGAAAACCGCAGAAGCAGGCAGTTGCCATCGCTCTCGATATTGCCCGCAAAAGCAAAAAGAAAAAACCATGACCGGCAATTTGTGTGAGGTCGGTCGGGTTCTGGAAAATATCTGGATAACCATGCTTACTCAGAAAAATCCAAAACCCAGTAAACTTGATATTTCATCCGCAAAATCGGCGTATACTAATCATGTAAAACTATGCGAAAAATGTAAAAAACTTACTGGATGATCTATGGACGATGAAACACAAGTTATTGTTATTCCCAATAACGGGATGGCGCCTGTAGATGCCGAGCCGTTGGCAAAGCGCATCAACGAAACGCGCAAGATCAATAAAATGTTGCCGCGTTTTATTGTGGCATTGTCTATTTCAAAATCAACCGCCGAGGCATGTAAAAGGGTGCGCATGTCAGCGGAGTGGTTTTACAATCTCCCGGATGATGTCAAACAAAAAGCGATTGAGCTGGCAGATGAAATGTTTGCCGATCCAATATTCCAGGCCAGAGAGATCATTGGCAACGGGGTTATGGAAGCGGCTGCAAAGAAAATGGAGTTGGTAAATTCGGTTGACGAGAAAATTGCTGATCGGGCATCCACTTACGTTCTGGATCAGGTTTTGGGAAAGGCGCCATCCAATGCCCATAAGCAAGTGCAGGTTGAGATCGTCTCAAATCTTCCCTGGGGTAAAAGTGATAAAGGTTAAGGACATTGACGCAAGGTGGGGGATATGGGTGGACGATGAAGATAATGTGGCGGTCGCTCCCCTGAATGACAAAAGAAAACATGAGCTTTTTGACGATCAATGCGAATGCCAACCGGACACGGAAATTATTGGGGATGTGTTATTGTTAGTGCATAACTCATTTGATTTTCGTGAGATAGCCGAGATACTTAATGATCAAAAAGATCAACTTTGACGAACTCCTGCATTGGCTTCCCAAACAACAGATGGCGTGGCAGGCCATTGCGGATGGATTTAAATATATTTTGTACGGGGGTGCCCGGGGTCCAGGCAAGAGTTACTTCCTGAGATGGGCTGCGATTGCCTGGTTGTTTATGATTTACAAAACGCTCGGATTGCAACACGTCCGGGTTGGTCTGTTTTGTGAGACTTATACCGATTTGCGCGACCGGCAAATTACCAAGATGCGTTTGGAATTCCCATTGTGGATGGGGGAACTCAAAGAGACCAAAGAAGATGGCCTGTGTTACTTTCTCTGTGAAGAAATGGGTTCTGGCATTATTGCTCTACGCAACCTGGACGACCCAACCAAATACCAATCATCAGAATTTGCGGCAATTTTCGTAGATGAACTCACCAAAATACTGAAATCCACCTTTGATGTTCTGCGCGGATCACTGCGTTGGCCGGGAATCAAGAATACGTTATTTCTGGCAGCTACGAACCCTGGTTCAATTGGTCATGCCTGGGTAAAACAACTGTGGATCGACAAAGATTTTCCGCCGGAAATGCAGAAGATCAAACATAAATTCAAATTTATTCAGGCATTGCCGGCAGATAATCCCTATCTGGATGAAGGTTACTGGGAAGATTTGAATTCCCAACCAGAAGATGTGCGCCGGGCATGGGTGGAAGGCGACTGGACCATCTTTTCTGGACAGGCATTCCCCAATTGGCGCACTCACAAGCACGTAATCGACCCTTTAACCCCGCCGGACAATTGGTTGCATTGGAGAAGTCTGGACTGGGGCTATGCAGACCCATTTTGTTGCCTGTGGTTTGCTAAAAATCCGATAAATGGGCGTACCATCGTCTATAAAGAGGCATATTTCAAGGATATGACCGATGATATGCAGGCAAAAACAATAAAAGACATGACTTTGCCCAATGAAAACATCATTTACACCCTGGCAGACCCTTCCATGTGGGCAAGAAAGAGTTTGGGAGCCGTTGTAACCACCACCGCGCAGGAATTTGCGAAATACGGCGTGTATTTATCCAAAGCAGACAATAACCGGTTGCAGGGCAAGCGTAAATTCGACCGGTTATTGAATGATATGCCCGATGGGATACCCGGAATACTCTTTACCAGCAATTGCGCGAACTGTATCAGGACCATTCCATCCCTTGCCAGAAGTGAAAGAAACCCGGAAGATGTTGACCCGAGAGGGGAAGATCATGCCTGGGCTTCGGTCATGTATGGATTGAGTAATTTCGTACTAACAACACCGCCCAAAAAACCGTATAATAATCCGTGGATAAAGAGTAACGATCCACTGATGGAAAGCAGGGACAATGCCAACAAACTCTGGTAATAGTGTTTACGATTTCGAAGAGTGCAAAACTCTTTTTACCGAAGCGGCTGCCCAATTCAGCACCCGCAAAACAATCTTTGACGCTCAGGAGAAAATGTTCTTCCTAAAGGACGATGATCTGCCCACAGCCACACATATCCGCAAGGTCATTGCGCCAGATCCACGTAATTATGTTTTGGGGGCCACCCGCCTTATGACCGCCACGCGCGCCCGTTGGGAAGTCCCCCGCCTTTTGAACGCCGATTCTCTGTCAGATATTGCAAGTAACATCGAGCGGGCTTGCGATGCCATCCTGACAATCTCTGGCCAGATCACCAATCGCCCGGTAGAGGTTGAAGCGGCTCTGTCCGCTTTTTTGTATGGCGAAGTCCAGTTGAAGATCATCAACACCAAAGCACTTATGGCAAACCTGAAAGGCGCAAAACTGGAACGGGCAAAGTATGTCAATTCAAGAACGCCTTTACTTTTGCAGGTGGTAAATCCAAAGATCGGTTATCCGCTTTTTGATATTGACGGACTTTCTGTTTATGCTTCAGAAGAAAATGTCATGGTCAATTATCTGCGCTCCCGTTTTGGTGAAGATAAATTGCCTGGTAAAAAACTTACCGAAAAGATAACCTTTTACGAATTGTGGAGCGATACCACACACTGTTGTTGGGCAGCCGGTGAAGTTGATCCGTTCATTCTGGAAGAAAACAAACTCGGTTATATTCCGATAGTCAGTGAGATCGTGGAAGGTTCGGATTTCTTTGTGGAAGAAACCCAACCATCCCGGCAGCCGTTGATGTTTACCTACGCCGAATCGGGATTGTGGAAAGCGCAGAACATGGCATTAACCATCATGTCTAGTCTGGCTCTTTCCGTGGCTGCTACTCCCATGATGAAATTTGAAATGGCACAACCAGGGGATGAGGTTGAAGTGGAAACCGACATGATCCCATGGGGGATCGTAAAGGTTCCGCCAGGTGGAAAATTTGACAGCCTGATCAAACAGATCATCGACCCCAGTATTATCAAGATCAATGAGCTTGCCGAACAAAAAGGCATGGAATCATCCATCTACCGGCAGGCATTGGGAGAACCACTTGGCAACAATGCGCCGTTCTCCATGGTCAGCCTATTATCTTCTGCCGGACGGTTGCCGTTGGTGCCTTATCAGCGGTGTATCAACCACGTTCTCGGCAAGGCCATGTTCACCGGATTGCAGATGTGCAAGGCCGGTGGAGTTTCAAAGACAAAAATCTCTGGCGCGGAAGGCGTGGTCGAAATTGATTTCAAGACCCTGCCGGATAACTTTGTTCTGGAAGCCAACTTGCAAATTTCAGTACCCCAGGATGAACGCGAGAACGTGGCTATCGCAGTACAGGCAACGGCCGGCGATAATCCTTTGGTCTCTCTGGAATACGCCCGCAAACAATGGCTCAACATCGGCCAGTCCGATGTAATGCAGACCGACATCTGGAAAGAGAAACGATTATCATTGATGAACCAGTTAGACCTTCAGGCGCAGGCGGAACAGGCCAAGCAAAATGCCTTGAATGCCGCATCCAATCCTAATTCAGGAACGCCTCCGGAGATAAAGAATCCCTCTATGACACCGCAATCGCAAAATGGAGTCCCGGGAATCGCAGCCACTTCACCGCAACCAATTGGCACTTTTGGTAAGAATGAGACCGGTGTGGTATGACCAAACTTACCTTACGCGATCTGGAAGATGCCCGCCTTCTGGCAGAAGCAACCTACGCGAAATTCCTACAGGATTTCGATAAGGAAGTCAATCAACCGGACGTTGACTTGAAGAACGCAGTTTCTTTCAAGTCGTTGAATCCGGAAACAAAAGAACAATGGAAAAAGGTCGATCCCGAATCTTATAAATTGGCAGAACAAAAATACGGCGGTTCAAAATGATTAAATTGAATTTTCTTGAAAATATTTTCTGGCCTTTGATATGAAAGCGCGTTTAATATTTTCTTTGTGCGTTACCGCCTCTAAGTGTCTTGGATTAACACAACTTTTATTATTACATAAATGGTCTATCTCTAAATCTTTTGGGATTTCATCTTTGAATATCAGATAAGATAAACGATGAGCAAGAATAGTTTTGTTATTTCGGCCAAGTATCCCATAACCAGTTGGGGTTTTAGAACCCAGCCATTCCCAACATTCATCGGGTTGATGGTTATTGATATTTTGAAAAAATATATCTGTAAGGCTTATAAACGATCTTATTACCGTCATTATAACCTCCTGAAACAAAACCCCACCAACTTGCATTTGCCTTCTTTGTTCAGGAGTCAGCAGTTTACGCAAATTGGCGGGGGTTTGTTAGCAAATAAAAAAACTGCATGGACGCCTGAACGGTTTTATTATAGCATAAAATGTTTATTATCGTTATACTTTATTAAAATATTCAACGTTCTAAATAGAAACGAGGTGTAATTATGCCTGGAATGGGTGATTTACGAAGATACGAGGGTACGGGTTATGTTGCGCCTGCTTATGTTGCGCCGAAAACTTCTGTTGCCGAAGAAGAAACTGGCGGGGGCGGTGGCGGAAGTCCTGGTTGGCTGCAACAGGCTATTCAGGGTCCGCAATGGGCTTCTGAAAGCAATAGAATCGCATCGGAACGCGATCGTCAATTAAGAAATATAAAGACTCCGGGCGGCGGATTAACATACCCAAGTGAAGGCAGGAAAGTATCTATTGGAATTGGCGGGAAAGCTGGCGGTCGTACCATTATGCCCATGCGAGTAGACCCGAACACTGGTGCCGCAGAATACGCCGGTGGAACGATAGTTGATGCGAATGGGTTTGAACTTCCCTCTGGTTCAATATCGCCAGAAATTCCTAGAATGGGTGCACCGTCAAACTCCTATCTCCAAAGTGTTGTGAATCCTGGTGTTGCGGTAGCCAGTAATGATGCCGGGTTTCCAGCTCAGGGACAGGAAAATAAACCAACAAATGTTCCAGTACAGTCCCCTTCATGGATGTTCAGCAACAACAGATCGGTCTATGGCGTTGATGAACCAATTCCAGCATGGAGACCTACTGACTGGGTTAATCCTTCTAATCCTAATCCTCCAGTTGTTCCGCCGGTTGAACCTGAGCCGATAATTCCCGGAACGGAAGCAACTGCGCCCATAGGTCAAACTATTGCGGCTATGAACGAGACCAGGAATCCAGATACCGTTCTGGCTTCTTATCGTATGCAACACACAAAACCTGGTTCACCTGAAT
>Ga0172381_10001014_pt1 | contig 34885 bp, 62 predicted proteins | sample Leawel6488metaG_FD_119754 | JGI IMG/M metagenome (GOLD analysis project Ga0172381, IMG submission 119754) | Leachate microbial communities from a municipal landfill in Southern Ontario, Canada - Leachate well 64-88 metaG | ecosystem: Engineered > Solid waste > Landfill > Unclassified | place... | reverse complement strand
TTTTTTCTATAATATCAATAATATTGTCTTGTAAATTTCTTTCCATATCATTATATATTTTTCTATAAAATGATGCTGGTTTATCTACATAATCAATATCTTCAGAATTTTCATATAACTTTAAATATTTCATTATAAATGTTTCTTTTTTCTTATATATTAATTTTTATATATAAGAAAAAAGAATAAATAATATGGCATATTTTTCATTAAGTAGTATAACAGGATGTACAAATACTACGGGCGAAACATTTTACGAAGCAAAATATAATAATTCTATAATATCAGAAGTTTATAAAAAAGATTATATGTCGAATTTCATACAATATTATAGTGTTGTGTGTGTATTTGGTAATAATAAAACTCAATTTGATTTTATATCAAAAGCTGATAGAGATACATTTTATAATAGTCTTTAGAATAATCCGATATCATTATTATCAAATATCCAAGAATATTCATCTATAACATCTTTTCTAAGTAGATGTTTTGATTTTATCAATTCTTCTGGATACTTATCTGCAATAAGTTTTATTATTTGTTTATCTTCGAATAATATATAAAAATCTGATACATATTTTTCTAAATGCCACCAAAAACCATTTTTACTATGTATAGAATCTTTGAATATTTCGTGTTTTTTGATTATATCAAATACAATTTTTTTAATTTCATCTATATTCAATAATTTAACAAAATCGATAAGCTTTTCTTTTTTGAAAGGATCTCTTCTATTAAAATCTGATATTTTATTTGACACTTGATGTAATCCAGTCACAAAATCTTTATATAATAATTCAATATCAACATATATAGGATCATAATCTACTCTTTTTTCATTATATTCAACAAATTCTGGTTCAATATCTAACAAATGTCTATAATCATCTTTTATATCATCATTCAAATAATCTAATATATTATTTAATTGATTTCCCATTTTCAATGCAATTTCTTCCTGGAATAATGTATTTTCTAATAAATCTTCAAACCATTTATCATGTTCTTCATAAATCCACAGATAAAAATCTTTATATGATTTATATGAATTTACATATTCATTAAAATAATCTTCTATCTCATCTCTTAATGATACAATAATATTTATATAATTTTTGAAATCAATACCATATTGATTTTTTATAAGTTTCAAAAGTTTACTCATATCTTGATATGACACTTCATATCTAACACTAAATTCAGATAAATCTATTTTTTCTTTATTAAAAGATTCAAATATTTTTAAGTATTTCATAATTATTCTATATATTAATTTTTATTATTATAAATATTGTTGTATATTTGCATATGAAAAATAAAATAGATACACAAAAATATCCAATAGATACAATATTTGAATCAGATGATATTTGTTTTAGAGTTGTTGATTATGAGAAAACGTTATCAGATGATGGTGATGATCATTATGAAGTTTGTTTTGATGAAGAATATAATTGTAAAGTATGGACTAAACAAAGTTGTTTAGATAAAATGAAATTAAAATAATTAATATGAAAACATTGCTTTGGCTTGATGATCTGAGAGATCCAAAAACACAAAATTGGTTAGAAAATTATGCACCAGAATTCATGAATGATGGTGAAGTTATATGGGTTAAATCATATAATGAATTTGTTAATTGGATAGATATTTATGGCTTACCAACTAAAATTGCATTTGATAATGATTTAGGTGATGCAACACCAGATGAAAAAGAAGGTTATGATTGTGCAAAATATATTGTAGAATATTGTATGGACAATAATGTGAGTTTACCATTTTGGACTATACAAAGTGCTAACCCAGTTGCCAGAGTTCACATCGATTCATTATTAAGAAATTTTTTGAAAAGATTTTAATAATTTGCACAATAACACAATAATTGTTATTGTGCATTTTTTTTGTTATTATTCAACAATTCAAATATATAGATAGAATAAACTTTTGTTTATTTGTTTTATATAATGTTTTATGAACATATTTAACAATAAAAAAGAATTAGAAAACATAGGGTATATCCCAGATGATTCATTAATCAATGCTGATTGTTTTGATGTATTTCCTTATATTAAAGATAAAAGTATTGATGCTATCATTTGTGATCTTCCCTATGGTTGATTGGTACAACAAAGTGTAAATGGGATTCAGTATTACCATTGGAAAAATTATGGAAAGAATATAAACGAATCATAAAAGATAGAGGTGTTATAATACTTTTTGCACAAACACCATTTGATAAGGTTTTAGGTTGTTCTAATTTAGAATGGTTAAAATATGAATGGATATGGGAAAAAACACAAGCATCAGGACATTTCAATGCTAAGTTGATGCCAATGAAAGCTCATGAAAATATATTAATTTTTTATAAAAAAACACCAAAATATTATCCACAAAAAACAGATGGACACGAACCAGTACATACATATACTAAAAAAGCAGATGTTTGTAATAAAACAGAATTGTATGGTAAAGTAAAAGTAGATATATCTGGTGGTGGAGAAACAGATAGATATCCAAGAAGTATTCAAGTTTTTGCATCTGATAAACAAAAAACAAAATTAGATGGCACAATTCATCCAACACAGAAACCACTTGCACTTTTGGAATATTTGATAAAAACATACACAGATGAAGGTGATTTAGTGTTAGATAATACTATGGGTTCTGGTACGACAAATTTAGGATGTAAGAATTTGAATAGAAAATCGATAGGTATAGAAAAAGAAAAGAGATATTTTGATATAACAATAAAAAGAATAAATAAATAAAATGGCAAAATTATATTTTAGATATTCAGCTATGGGTGCTGGAAAAAGTCTTGATTTATTAAAGGTAGCATTTAACTATGAACAACGTGGTCAAAATGTTGCATTATTCACAACAAATAAAGATGATAGATTTGGTGAAGGTGTTATCGCATCTAGAATAGGTATTAAAAAAGAAGCAATATTATTTGATGATAATACAGATATTTTCAATGAAGTTATTCATTTAGAAAATAAAAACAAAAAGATAAATTGTGTATTAATAGATGAATGTCAATTTCTAAATAAAGAACAAGTTTTGAATTTAACATTTATTGTAGATAAATTAGAAATACCTGTTATATGTTATGGTATAAGAACTGATTTCAAAGGTGAATTATTTGAAGGTAGTGCATCATTATTTGCTCTTGCTGATAATATAGAAGAAATAAAAACCATTTGTCATTGTGGTAGAAAAGCCATCATGAATGCTAGAATAAAAAATGGTAAAATTATAAAAGATGGTGAACAAGTAGAAATAGGTGATTCGTCATATGTTTCATTATGTAGAGAACATTATAATAGTGGTATATTAGATCCGAAAAAATCATCATATGATGAAGAAGATTAATATATATAATATATGATATCTATAAATGGAAATATTAATATAAAACAATTATCAATGATTACAAGTAAATCTATAAATGTAGATTTAACTAAATTACTTCATGGAAAAATTCTTTTATTGACAAAATTACATATGTCAAAATATGAAATAGATAATTTACCATATTATGAATTTGAATATTTATTAAATGAATTAGAATCAATAGAATTTGTTAATGATTATAAAAGAAAACAAAGAATTAAAAAATTAAATTCTTTATAATACTTGACATAAACATTATTTTGCTATATATTTGTAGAAAATAAATATATGAAAACATTAGTTATACATCCATTTGATATTACAACAGGTTTTTTAGAAGATATATATATCGACAAAGATTGGACTGTTGTTGATTGGAATCCATCAAAATGTGGTTTGAAAAATCTTATTAAAGAACACGATAGAATTATTATGTTAGGTCATGGTACAGAAGATGGCTTATTAGGATATAATAGATTTGTTATTAATAGTGAATTAGTATATTTACTTCGTGAAAAATTATGTGTTTGCATTTGGTGTAATGCTGATAAATTTGTCGAAAAATATAGTTTGAAAGGTTTTTATACTGGTATGATAATTTCTGAATATGAAGAAGCTATTATGTTTTGTGTAAATGCAACAAATACAGAAATATATAATTCCAATGTTTTATTTGCAAAAGCAATTAAAGATTCAATAGATGATGATAATATGTTAAGTAAATCAAAATTAATATATGATGGTAATACTGAAATAATTAATTTTAATAAAAACAATTTATTCGAAAACATTTGATTTTAATATAAACTTGTTGTATATTTGTAAAAAAAATAAATAAAATGACTGAAGAATTGAGATTTAATCACGATCATTATATGAAAGTATATCGTGCAAGAAAAGAAAAAGGTTTACCAATGTTTGACGATTTATATCCAGAACATGGTAGAATATTTGGTCATGAATTAGAAGGCAAAAAACTTTTTAATAATGAAAAACAAAAAGAATATATTATTCAATCTGTACATAAACATTGGTATAAAGGTTGGTATTATATGATACTCGCATATTCTTTAAGTGAAACAAAATGTGAATTTTTGATAACAGATACAATTGATGGTAAAACATATGGTAGATCTCATGCACCATTAATGTGGGAAAATATTAATTGTATCGATGAAACGATGTTGAAAAGTATTGGTGAAACAAGATTAAAATATACATTATTATGATAGAAGAAACATTTTATGTGAAATCTAATGAAAGATATGAAAAAGTAAAATCTTTTATTAGAACAAATATGCCAACTGCAAGATTTAAAAGAAACCCATATTTATGTTTTGATAATAAATGGTGTTTTGATATATCGTATGAAATAGAAGATATAAATAAACTAAGCAAATTATTAAATGAGTTTTATTATGAAGATAATAAACCAGTTGAAAAAGTTAAATTAATAGATAAAATTAAAAGATTTTTTAAAATATGATAAAAGATTTAAAAGAAATAGGTTTCTACACATTGTCTGATGAACGAGTAGCAAATACTTCAGAAACTTCACAAATGAAAAGATGTGAAATGATTATAACAGAATATTGTAATTTTTCCTGCCCTTATTGTCGAGGACTTAAAGATGAAATCTATGGTGATAGAAAAATAAAAGAACTTTCTTTTGATGAAATCAAAAGAAATATTGATTATTGGTGTGAAAATGAACCATTAGAAAATATTCGTTTTTCTGGTGGTGAACCAACATTACACAAAAACATTGTCGACATTGTTGAATATGCTAAATCAAAAGGTATAAAAAGAATTGCAATATCTACAAATGGTTCTAATAAAATAGAATTATATGAAAGATTAATTACTGCTGGTGTGAATGATTTTTCTATATCATTGGATGCATGTTGTGCCGAAGATGGTGACAAAATGGCTGGTGATAAAAAAGGATCATGGGAAATTGTTGTGAAAAACATAGAATTGATATCAAAATTAACATATGTTACGGTTGGTGTAGTATTAACACCAGAAAATATTGACAAAACTATTGACACAATTAGATTTGCTGATAAACTAGGAGTCGCTGATATACGAATCATATCTGCAGCACAATATAATGGTTCAATACCAAGATTATATGAAGTTGAAGAAGAAATAAAAGAAAGACACCCTATATTGAAATATAGAATCAATCACTTTGCAGAAGGTGTTAATGTCAGAGGTATGTTAGAAACGGATTCACCGAAATGTGCAATAATATTAGATGATTCTGTTATAGCTGGTGATGTACATTTTTCATGTGTTATAGCAATGAGAGAGGGCGCTAACCCTATTGGTAAAGTTGGTCCAAATATGAGACAAGAACGAATCGAATGGTTCAAAAAACACAATAGTTTAAAAGATCCTATTTGTAAAAAAAATTGTCTTGATGTTTGTATATCACACAATAACAGATTCAGAGAAATAAATAAATCAAAAGATAATTTTATATTTGATTGAATAATCTAAATGTGTGTTTTCATTTTTAATATATAAAAATAAAAACTTATGGTAGTATATAAAACAACAAATAATATTAATGGTAAAATTTATGTAGGACAAGATTTACACAATAATCCTAAATATTTAGGTTCTGGTAAAATTTTTAAACAATCATTAAAAAAGTATGGTATTGAAAATTTCACAAAAGAAATATTAGAATATTGTAAAACAAAAGAAGAATTAAATGAAAAAGAAATATATTGGATAGAAGAATTAAAATCGAGAGAAAGACACATTGGTTATAATATATGTAGTGGTGGTGTGTATGGTAATACTATAAGCAATAATCCAAATAAAGAAGAAATTTGTAAAAAATATCATTGGCAAATAAAGGCAAAAAACGGACAATTGAACAAAGGCAAAGTATTAGCGAATCACAAAAAGGACGTATAATATCAGAAGAAACAAAACAAAAAATGAGTAAAACAAGAAAAGAAAGAAATATAAAAAATAGTGAAAAAAATATAGAAATAACAAAGAAAAGATAATTATAGTGGTGAAAATAATATTAATGCTAAAACATTTTATTTAATATCTCCAGATGAAAAACATTTTACTGTAATAGGTCAATTACCAACATTTTGTATCGAAAATAATATTAATGTTAATGTTTTAAGAAATTATATAAATAAAGGAAAAATACCAAAAATAAATAGATATGAAACAGAATTAAGAAACAATACTATTGGATGGGAAATAAAAACCGACTTGAATATAATAGGCGAATATGATAAATATTTTTATATTTTAAAAAATCCAGATGAAGTAGAATTCATAATATTTCACGGTTTAAGAAAATTTTGTAAAGATAATATATTACATTATGATAGCTTTATATTAAACATGAATAAAGGAAAGATAAAATACCCATTAAGATTATTTACAATAGAAAGAATAAATACAACAAATTGGCAAATAATAAAAATAGAATCAAAAAATAAATAAAAAACAACAAAATATGACAAAAGAAGAAGAAAAATTAGAAAAAGTCAATTATCTTACAAACACACTAAATTTGCCATTTGAATACATTAATGATATGTCTGATGAAGATATTAATTTAATTTTCAAAATGTCAAAAGAAATTGATGATGAAGGTAAAAATTTACTTAAACAAACAAGTGAAATTACAGAAAATAGTGAAATATTACCATTGGCTAATAAACCTAATGAAGATATTATTAGATTAAATACTAGTGATGGTACTGAAATATTAAGATTTGATTGTAATGGTGACATTTACGTAAAAGGTAATTTGGCGGAAAATGACAAATAGTTGTTGATGGTTTTAGAGATTTTTTGAAAAGTTATGGATTTTAATTAATAAAAAATGAGTAAAAAAGATGACAAATATGGTAATTATTACCAAGAATTAGTAAAATATGAGGATGGTATATATTTTAATGATATACAAAAGACAAATAAACTTGTCAAAAAAATGTTTGATTGTGGTGTAACTGAAGTCTATGTGGATGTTAAAGATGGTACTGATTATAGTGATACGTTATTTTTTGGAACCGATAAGTACACAAATTTCAAAGAACTAATGTCAATTATAATGACTATTAGACCTGATGAATTTTCAGAAGAAACACCTTATCATTATAGAATGTGGTTTGATTAATTAAAAAATATAATATTATGAAAATTATTAAAATTATTAAAAAAGGTAATATTGAACCTAAATCAATTAAAGAAAAATGTAGTAAATGTAAAACTGTATTTGAATATACAAATGCTGATGTTAAACCAGATTTTAGAGATGGTGATTATGTTGAATGTCCTGTTTGTGGTTCATTTATTTCTGCAAAAAGAACATTTGGTGATATCATAATCGATAGTATATCACATAATACATTTGATAGAAGTAGAGATTGTTAAAGATTTTTTAAGAATTCATCAATATCAGAAAAAGATTTTAATCTATATAATAAAATATTATTTTTTATACAATAATTATTTTTTATAGTATCATTCTTTTTTTGATATTTTAATCTTTCATCACCACCAAAATGTTTTATTGATTCTCTGTGTTGAATGCCATCACATTCAATCAATATATTCAATTTTTGTAAATAAAAATCAAATGGTAATGGTAATATATTCCTACAATCATCAAACCTATAATCTGATATAAAATCAATATTGTTTGTTTCTAATTTATTTCTAAAATATAATTCCAATTTAGAATTTCTACAAATTTTACAACCATGTCCTTGTAGGTGTATTGATGCCTTTTGTTCGAATTTACCATGAATTGGACATATTATTGTCACATTATCTTTTTTTGTAACATAATTAACCAATGAATAATCATATGTATTATTATGTATTTTTATTGATTTTTCTATAAAATCTTTTGTATTTGATTTTTTATTTAAAGAATAACAATTTGGACAACCTTGTCCACGTAAATGAGCACCTGGTTTTTGTGAAAATATACCATGTTCTTTACACATAATATCAACTTTTATATCATTCTTTACATAATACACATTAGAATAATCATATTTGTAACCATGTATTTTTATTGATTTTTCTATAAATTTGTCATTACCTAATGTATTTGTTGGATCACATTTTGGACAACCACAACCACTTAATTTGTGTGTATCTGGTGTTTGTTCAAATTCACCATGAATTGGACAAATTATTATTAATTTTGTTTTTGATGAAACATAAATACTTTTCGAATAATCATACTTATTATTATGAATAATATTACATATATCAATAAAATCATTTATTGTTAATTTATTAGGCATAAGTTATTTTTATTTTAATCTATATATTAAAATAAAACAATCAAAAACTTGAACAAAATATAGAGGTATGAATTAACTTGAAATAAATTGAAAATAAATTTGGTTATTAATAAATAATCATTTATATTTGTAAAATAAACTTAAAAAAAATACAATATGGAATTTGAAGAAGATGATATTAAAACATCAGTAAAAAGTAATTCTAATACACCAATGTTAGATACATATGGTGTAAATATTACAAAGTTAGCATCTGAAGGTAAAATAGACACCGTAGTTGGTAGAGAAAAAGAAATTGATAGGATTGCTCAAATTTTAACTCGAAGAAAAAAGAACAATCCAATTCTTATTGGTGAACCAGGTGTTGGTAAATCTGCTATTGCCTGGGGATTAGCATTAAAGATTGTAAAAAAAGAAGTTAGTAGAACCCTTATTGGAAAAAGTGTATATGAATTAGACATCGCATCAATGGTTAGTGGCTCGAAATATCGTGGACAATTCGAAGAAAGAATAAAAGCCTTGATTTCAGAATTATCAAAAAATAGAGATATTATTCTATTTATTGATGAAATTCATACTATTGTTGGTGCAGGTGGTGCATCAGGATCATTAGATGCGGCAAATATGATGAAGCCTGCATTAGCTAGAGGCGAAATTCAATGTATTGGTGCAACAACTCTAAATGAGTATAAAAAACACATTGAAAAAGATGGTGCATTAGAAAGAAGATTTCAAAAAGTAATTGTTGAACCAACTTCAGTTGAAGAATCTATTACTATACTTAAAAATATAAAAGAACATTATGAAAAACATCACAATGTTATTTATACAGACGAAGCTATTGAAGCATGTGTAAAATTGACAGATAGATATTTAACAGATAGACATTTACCAGATAAAGCCATTGATGCATTAGATGAAGCAGGATCAAGAGTTCATATAAATAATATTGTTGTACCAGAATATATTAAAGATATCGAAATGTCACTCGAAGATGTTAGAAATTCAAAATTCGATTTTGTTAAAAATCAAAATTTTGAAGAAGCGGCTAAATTAAGAGATTCTGAAAAAAAGATTGTAATTAGTTTATCTGATGCTAATAAGAAATGGCAAGAAGATTTATCAAATAATAAAACAATGGTTACAGAATCAGATATTGAATGTGTTGTTTCAATGATGACTGGAGTACCATTACAAAGAATTGGACAAGATGAAAATATTCGTTTATCAAAAATAAATGAAGAACTTCAGAATGGTGTTATTGGACAAGATGAAGCCATTAAAAAAGTTGCAAGTGCTATAAAAAGAAATCGTGTAGGATTAAAAGACCCAAATAAACCAATTGGTTCATTTATATTCTTAGGACCAACTGGTGTTGGTAAAACACAATTATCTAAAGTTTTAGCAAAATATCTTTTTGGTTCACATGATTCATTAATTCGCGTTGATATGAGTGAATATATGGAAAAATTTAATGTATCTCGTTTAGTTGGTGCTGCACCAGGATATGTTGGATATGAAGAAGGTGGACAATTAACTGAAAAAGTTCGAAGAAAACCATATTCAATTGTATTATTTGATGAAATAGAAAAAGCACATCCAGATATTTTTAATATATTATTACAAATATTGGATGAAGGACACATAACTGATAGTCTTGGTAGAAAAGTTGATTTCAAAAATACTATTATTATTATGACATCAAATGTTGGTGCTCGTGATATTACAGATTTTAATAAATCTGTCGGATTTTCTTCAAAAAGTTCTTCAGAACAAATGACAGAACATTCAAAAGGTATTATTGAAAAAGCATTGAAAAAAACATTCGCACCAGAATTCTTAAATAGAATTGATGATGTTATACAATTTAATTCTTTAGATAAAGTTGCGATTTCTAAAATTATTGATATCGAATTGAAAGGTTTATTTGATAGAATAAAAGAAATGAATTATGATATAACCATTTCTGAAAAAGCAAAAGATTATATAATTGAAAATGGTTATGATTTGAAATTTGGTGCTAGACCACTTAAAAGAGCAATACAAAAATATGTTGAAGATCCTCTTGCTGAATTTATTATATCAGGACAAGCAACAAGTAATATGATTATTGATATCGAAAATGATGAAATTGTTGTAAAAAACGTTGAAAAAACAGTATCAAAAAGAAAGAAAAAAGATTTATAATATATGGAAATAATAACTGACGATGTAAGTGATGATGAATGGATAACTATTGTGAAATATAATAATTCAAAATGCAGAAGATATGTCAGTTATTATAATCCACGTATTATTTGGACTACAAAACCAAATTCAAAAATTAATACGGATATTTTAGAAAGTGAGTTCAAAGATGTGTATAAAAAATATGAAAGAATAAAGAAATTAAATTCATTATGACAAAATTAAAAATATATGATTGTTCATTAAATTCTTTTGCACCTAAACACAGAACTGAAAGTTTAGGTCCAAAAGAAAATGATCTTATGTTTGATTTGAAAAGATATCAAGATTATTTAGATGTCATATTTGTCGATGATTATAAATTAGCTGATAGAATTATCACTAATACTACATATACACCAGAAATTATTAATTGGTCTAAAAAAAAATTCTATACCATTAATAAAAAGAATGGATGGTGTTTTTTGGAGATATGATTTAATAGATAGAAATATACCACTAAATGAAGCAGCATATCAATCAGATATTGTTATATTTATAAGTAAATTTAGTCAAGATTCATATCACAAATTATATGGTGATAATTTAAAAAATGAATGTGTGATATTGAATAATGTTGATGAAACAATATTCAAACCAGATGAATTTGGAATAAGAAGAAAATATATAAAAATATGGGGTACAAGTGCAACTAATTGGTGTCGTGATGAAAAAAGACCATCAGATTTATTGAAATTTGCTGATATGATATCAGATGATGAACGAATATTGACTATTGGTAAATCATTGGAAATAAATCACCCTAAGATAATTGGAAGAGGTTATTTTACTGATTATGATGAATTATCTGAAGAAATAAATTGTGTAGATGCATGGGTTAATTTTTCATATAGATATGCTGCACCAAAAACTGTATTACAAGCAATAAGTTGCGGAAAACCTGTCTTATATGCAAATTCTGGTGGATTACAAGAATTGGTTGGTGACTATGGTATTGCGATAGATGATAATAAAGAAATTGATTTTTCTCATAATAATTATGAATTAGATTTCAATATCGTAATGGAAAAATGTGAATTATTCAAAAGAAATTACGAAAAAAACTTATTCAAAAAACCAGAAAAGAAAAAATATATTGATACATTAAAAGATTATATAAACATTATTAAAAACCATGAAAATATTTAAAAACTATATAAAAGAATACAGAAGGCTAAAATATTTAGCTTACCATGATTCTTTGACTGGTTTATTGAATAGAAACTGGTTATATGATAATGCGAAATATATTTATTTAGATTATGTTTATTTCATAGATATAAATGATTTACACCAAGTAAATAAAAAAGGACATCATATTGGTGATGAATATATTAAAGATGTAGTAAAATCAATAGTATTAATAAAAGGTGAAATATTAGTTAGATATGCTGGCGATGAATTTTTATTATTTTCTGATAGAATATCAGCAATTAATACTAATAAAAATATAACTGTTGGTGTATCAGAAATAAGCAAAACATTTAATTGTGTAGAGGAAGAAGTATGGATATCTATACACAAAGCAGATAAATTAATGTTAGAAAATAAAATAAAGAAAATATGAAAAAAATCGCAATAATAACTGGTGCTGGAATTTCACAAGAAAGTGGAATAGAAACATATAGAGACAAAGGTGGATTATGGACAAAATATGATCCATCTTTATATGCCTCTATTAGAGGTTGGACCATCATAAGAGATGAAATGAATGAATTCTATAATGAAAGACGAAAAGAATTAGGTAATGTATTACCAAATAAAGCACATATTGGTTTAGTTGAGCTTGAAAAATATTATAATGTATCGATCATAACACAAAATGTTGATGACTTACATCAACGTGCAGGTAGTTCTAATATATTACATTTACATGGTGAACTTAGAAAAATAAGAAAAGATCAAGATGTGTTTTATAAAATAAATGCAGATGATTCACAATGGATTGATATAGAATACAATTCATTAAACTTAGAAGAAAAACCAGACTATAGACCAGCTGTTGTGTTTTTTGGTGAAGACGTACCAATGATATCTAAAGCACAAAAAATATGTAATGATGCTGATATTATTGTCGTTATCGGAACAAGTTTACAAGTATATCCAGCTGCTGGATTAATAAGGAATAGTTTAGGTAAACCAACATATATCATTGATCCAGACGATGTTAATATAATTGGTGATGTAACACATTATAAAACAACGGCAACAAAAGGTGTCAAGAAATTATTGAAAGAATTGTGTAAAAAAGTTATATAATAACTTTTTTACATAATTCCAATAATGATTTTCTATCTTCTAATCCATTAGTACCACCATTTATACGTTTAGTTAAAGTTAATACATCATCTTTATCAGCTATTAAATTTAATTTATTTTTATTCCAAAACCAACCAGCACTTAATGATGCATATTCATATGTTTCTAATAGTTCTGGTTTTTTAATAAAATCGATACCTGTATCTTTTGATAATGATGTATAGTTCTGTTTACCAGTTAGTTGCAAGAATCCCCTACCTTTATATCTGAAGCCATCGCCAGATTTTTCATCACCATTTCCCATTCTACTACCATATACTTTATTTGCAATCTTTTCTTGATTTCTTGCATATGGTGTTGCAGATTCTAATGTTGGAAAATATTTTTTAAATACTTTATTCAAACCATCAGCAGAATAGTTTAGGTTTTCTTTCACTGCTTTGAATTTACCACTTTCATGTAATATTTGTGATAAGAAATGACATATTCTTAATGTTGTATTTATTTCATATTTTTTCATAGTATCATTAAGTCCATTTGTAATTTTTAATAATGTATTATCATCTAATATACCTGTCAATTTTTTTATTTGTTCTGTTGTTACCATAATATAATTTTATTTTTATATATTAAAATTTGTATATCATCAAAAAATATATTATATTTACAAAATAATAATAAATTAAAAAATATGAGTAGTCATACATCAAATAAAGCTGTAATAACAGCATTAGTAGGTAATACTTTAATATCTATAATAAAATATATCGTTGCATTCATAACAGGATCAGCTGGTATGTTGGCTGAATCAGTTCACTCAACAGCAGATTGTTTCAATCAAATATTTCTTTTAATTGGTGTAAAACGTTCAAAGAAAGATAAAGATGAAGAACATTCAATTGGTTATGGTAGAGAAGAATTTTTCTGGGGATTATTAGTTGCATTATTTTTATTTTTTGTCGGTGCTTGTTTTTCTATTTATGAAGGTATACACAAATTAAATAATCCTGAAAAAATTGATCATGTCTGGTTATCATTAGTAGTTTTGATTATATCGATTATAATTGAATTTACATCATTTAATGTTGCTTATAAAGAATTTAGAAAAACAACAAAAGGTTCATTCATAAATGGATTAAAAAAATCAGTAGCAGTCAATTTAATAGTAATATTATTAGAAGATTTTGCTGCATTGTCTGGTTTAGTATTGGTATTTATTACTACATGTTTATCTATTTATATACCAATCTTTGATGCTATTGGTAGTATATTAGTAGGAATCTTATTATTATTAGTTGCTATTTTTATGACAGATGAATTAAGAAAATTGATTGTTGGTGAATCGATGAGTCGAGAAAAATGTCAAAAAATAAAAGAAATTGCTCGTTCATATAATAAAGTAAACCACATAAATAAAATACAAACTATGTCAATGGGTAGAAGTCAATATATGGTTTTATTATCAATTGATTTTGAAGATGATATGAGTGTTTATGATACTGAAGATATTATTGAACAAATAAAAATTGATGTTAAATCTGAATTACCAGAAATAGATACATTTTATATTGAAGCAAAAGATGCAAATAGAAATAATAAAATATAAATATGGTTATCATAACAATATTTGATAAATTTGAAATAAAATTAAATATATCAATTTGTACATTCAATAAACATGTAAAAGAAATTCAAGATATAATTGGTTTATATTGTTTTGAATTTCCTACAAAATACACTGTCGATAGAATAGAAGAACATATTGGTATATTAAAATTAAATGAAAAAGATAGACTATATAAATTAAATTCATTATATGATAAAGAATAAAAAATGTGAATTGTGTGGTAGAGAAGATACATATCTAAATTTCCATCACTTAATTCCAAAAATGGTTCATAATAGAAGAAAATATGAACGTGATTTTGAAAAAGATTATTTGAATGAAAATGGTATTTGGATTTGTAAGAGTCATTGTCACAAAACATTACACGAATTCTTTACAGAAAAAGAATTAGCTGAAAATTATAATACAATTGAAAAAATACTTGAAAATGAAAAGTTTCAAAACTATATAAAATGGCATAAAAAACAAAAAAATGTTAGATAATGGCAACAATTTATAAAATAAAAATAGAAACGGTTAGTCCTTTTTGTAATTATAATGAAAAGTATATGACTGAAATGTTTGAAAAATTTCTAAAAGAATATAGAGATCCGAAACATGGACATAGATTTGAAAATACTAAAATTGAAATAGAAAGAAAATGAGACAATTACCAGAAATAGTCAATAAATATATCAGTGATAATGAATTAAATGTAATTCTAAATCATTATAATGAAACACATCGGTACTATCATAATATCGATCATATTATTGATATGATAGAATCTGCATTATTTCAAGATGAAAATTTTAATAATATAAATGTCGATGAAGATTTATTATTGGCTATTTTATATCATGATATTATATATGATCCAAAAAGTAAAAATAATGAACAAAAATCCGCAGATTTATTCAAAAAATATCATCCAGATAATGATGAAGTATATAATGCGATATTAGAAACGGATAATCACATGCCAACAACAATTTTATCTGAAATATTATCAAAATTAGATTTAGAAATATTATATCAAGATTATAATACTTTCGTTGAATATGAAGATAAAATATTCAAAGAATATCAATTTGTAGATTATAAGACATATAAAGAAAAAAGAATTCAAATACTTCAAGATTTTGCTGTAGAATCAGTATTTATTGATTATGTTAGAAATAAGAAACCAAAAATTGCAGTATATGCAGGTTCCTTTAATGGTTTTCATAAAGGACATTTAGATATATTAGAAAAATCTGAAGCAATTTTTGACAAAGTTATTATTGCAAGAGGCATAAATCCAAGTAAAACAAATGAATTAGTTGAATTACCAAAAAGTATTCAATATAGACAAATTGAAACATATTCTGGGTTATTAACAGTTTTTATTGATTCACTTAGTTATGATGTGACACTAGTAAGAGGTTTGAGAAATGCCACTGATTTAGAATATGAAAAAAATCAATATAGATATTTGAAAGATTTGAAACCAGATATTAAAGTCATTTCAATTCTATCTGATGTCGAATATGAACATATTAGTAGTTCTGCTATTAGAATGTTAGAAAAATATGGTAAAGGAAAAAATTATTTAATATAAATATTATGTATTTAACAGCTTGGATAAAAGGTGATTTAGTTAGATTACCAAATAAAGAAGAATTTAGATTAACATCAGATGGTTATGAATTGAAACCTGGTAAAATATATTGTGATACTGATAGAGGTGAACCTATATCATATTTAGAATTAATAGAAGATGCATATCTAGTAGAAACTGGTAGTGGTAGAAAAAACACAAAATATTAAAATTATGTATAAAAATGAATTAGTTGATTTAATCAACAAAGGTTGGGATATAAATTTCTGGAATCAACCAAAAAGATTGGATGATGGTTTTCAAGTTCGTGTTTGTTGGAAAGCAGAATACAAAAATAAAAAATATGATTGTGAGTGGGAAGGATTTGTAGATGCCATTGATTGTTATAAAGATTTTATAAAATTTACAAATAATTTACAATGTTAGAAGTTGCAATCACTGGTGGTATTTGTTCAGGAAAATCTACAGTATGTAGATTTATAGAAGAAAAATTCAACTATCCTGTTTTTTATAGTGATGATGAAGCTAAACATTTGGCAAATACTAATTATGAACTAATAAATAGAATAAAATCTATATTTGGTAATGATTCTTATATAAATAATACATATAATACAAGATATATTGCAAATATTGTATTTAATGATAATGAAAAATTAAATATTCTAAATGAAATATTTAGAAATTTTGTTAAAGATTCATATGAAAATTTTAAGAAAAATTCTAAATCAGATATTATATTTTATGAATCAGCACTTATATTTGAACATAATACACAAAGTAGATTTGATTATGTAATAGGTGTCTATGTCGATTTAGATATAGTTAGGGAACGATTGAAATTAAGAAATGGTTTATGTGATGATGAAATAAATAATCGTCTTAGAAATCAAATGGAACCAAAAGAAAAAATAAAATTATCTAACTTTATTATAAATACAAATGATAATAAATGGGATGAACAAATAACAAATGTAATTAAAAAAATAGAGGGGAAATTATAGATTCATAAATAGAGGGGAAATTATAGATTCATAATATGTATCATGATCTTGCACTTTATATAATAAAATCGTTTTGATATGACTTGGTATATTCTTTATGATTTGCTAAATGATCTGCTTTTTTATTACCATATACATTACAATGTGCTTTTATCCAAGATATATTAACAATTGTATTTGTAGAATTTAATTCTTCTATGTTTTCCATTATTTTATCACAAATAGTAGTATATTTTTTCTTTTTGCATAAGCTATTCATCATTTTGAATGCAATCAAATTATCAGTATAGATATTTATTTCATCTACATCTGAAGATTTGTATTTTCTTGTAATAAATTTTAATGATTTGTAAATGGCATATAATTCGAATAATAGAATGCCAATTTTTCCGCTATATTTCTGTTGAACTGTTTCAGTGTCGAATATTCCTTTTTCAAAATATTCTTTTTCACCATTATTATAATCAATGGCATAAATACCTATACCAAATATTTCTGGTGTTGTGCTATGTTTATAAGATGCATCTGTGAAAATATCTATTGAATTCATATATTATCGTTTTAATGTTTTACAAATATACAGCAAAACAAAAACGATGTCAAGAAAAAATGATATTATTTATTAATAATATCATTATATTCATCAATCAATTTAATAGTTCTTCTTATCAAGAATACAAAAAATATATTAACAAGTGGTAATAATGATATATATAATATCATTTTTTTATATTTATCAAATTCTATGTATTTTTCTAATACATTTTTTTGTTTTTCATCTGATAATTTAAACATAATTAAAAAATAATTGTGTTTATTTATCAAATATCTATAACAAACAATTGATATGAATATGTATATTATTATTGAATCTAATATTATTTTCATTATTTTATTTCTTTTTTCATTATTTTAATATTCATCAACTATTTCTTGTGGTGCTTCAAATATTAATAATCTATCTGATATATCTGTTAATCCAAATTCATTGTCTGTACGTAACTCTTCTTTTATATTATTTATATCTAATTCTGTTGGTTTATCCCAAAATCCGACAAAATGTACAATATCATCTAACCAAAAACATACCTGTTTGTAAATTTTCATTCATTGAATCAAGTACAACAATACCATATTTTATTTCTGAAGAATCAAATTCTTCATATTTTTCTATATTTTTCATTAGTCAAATTTCAATTTTATATTATTTAATTGTAAATAATCTGTCATTGGTTTACCATTACCATCTTTTGGAACAACTTTGCCATTAGTTTGAAAAAATATTTTAACACCATCACTACCAACTAAATGTGATGCTGCAATCAGTCCACTTATTGTTACAAGATGCATACCTATTTTTATGCCACCATATACTGGTATATTATATTTTGATATTAGTGGTTTCAAATATTCATAATTTTTTCGCATTAATTCATTCATTGCCCAGTTTTGTAAAACATGATTCTTCAAGAATACGTCTTTAGGTATACTAGATAATCCAATTTCTTTTCTGGCTATGTCACCCATTTGGTACATGCCCCAATATTGAGTTGTTCTAAGTGCACCTTCATTATAATTTCTTGTAGATTCAAGTAAAGATAATGATAACATAAAATTTATATTTTCTTTAGGTATTGGATTTGAAAATATATCATTTTCTATATCTGTTATTTCTTTTTCAACGATAAGATTATTTACCATCGGTCTCATATATAATTTATATGTGAAATTCATAGTATATATAATGGACATCGTAATTATTAATGTTTTCAATATATATTTCCAACGATATCTTAAAAATAATAATATTTTTCTTTTTGTTATATATTTAACCATTGGCCAAACTTGGTGCATATACCAAGCCAATGTTTCTATTTTATAATCTAATTCTTTATCGGTTGGTATTTTATCATTATTTGATGTTAATAATAATAAATTTTGGATAAATTTTGGATATTTATTTTTTCTTATATTTTCATTTAATTTGCTCATATGTTAAAATTAATTAAAATGGACTTTTTGTTGTTATTGTACCATTTGCTAGTTCATAATATATTTTACCATCAACAGAATACACTAATGGTATTCCTAATTTTTTGTTTTCTTTTTGAATATATTTTATAGCTTTATTGCCTATTGTTTCTATTTCGAAACCTTTCAAATATAAATTCAAATCATTAAATTTTTTTACTTCCATACATTTAACTAATAATATTTTCAAAATATTTTTCGGCAAAATCTTTTGTTATTTTAAGTTTTTTTATTTTTTTATCAGGTGATTCATACATAACATCTAACATTATTGTTTCACATATTGAACGAAGTCCTCTTGCACCTAATTTGAATTCAATAGCTTTATCTACTATAAAATTATATGCATCTTCTTCAAATTCTAATTTTATATTATCTATTTTGAATAATTCAACATATTGTTTTATGATAGAATTTTTTGGTTCTGTTAATATTCTTCTTAAAGCATCTTTATCAAGTGGTTTTAAGTGGGTTATAATTGGAATACGACCAATTATTTCTGGAATAAGACCAAATGATCTCAAATCTTGTGGATTTATATGTTTCAAGAAATCGTTATTATCTATTTTTTGTAATTTTTCTTTTGTACCAAATCCAACAACATTTTTATTATATCTTTTCGCTATGGTTTTTTCTATACCTTCAAATGCACCACCACATATAAATAATATATTTTTTGTATTTACTGCAATACATTTCTGATCTGGGTGTTTTCTACCACCTTGTGGTGGAACATTTACAACTGAACCTTCTAATAATTTCAAAAGTGCTTGTTGCACTCCTTCTCCTGACACATCACGAGAAATCGATGGATTACCACCTTTGCGTCCAATTTTATCAATTTCATCAATAAATACAATACCTCTTTCAGTTTTATCAACATCATAATCAGCATCTTGTAATAGTCGAACTAATAAACTTTCAACATCTTCACCAACATAACCAGCTTGTGTCAATACTGTTGCATCAACAATTGCAAATGGAACATCAAGTAATTTTGCTATTGTTTTGGCTAATAGTGTTTTACCTGTACCTGTTTCACCAACTAACATAATATTAGATTTTTCTATATCAACATCATCATTAGGTGTTTGATTAACTCGTTTATAATGATTATAAACTGCGACTGATAATGTTTTTTTAGCATCATCTTGACCAATTACATATTTATCAAGATGTTCTTTAATTTGACTTGGTGTTTTTGTAATATCTATCTTTTTAATAACTTGTTTTTTATTAATGATATTTTCTTTAACAATAATTTGTGCTTGTTCAGCACATTCATTACAAATATAAGCATTTATACCTGATATAAGTAAATCAACTTCTTTTTTCGTTCTTCCACAAAACGAGCATTTATTTTCATTCATGTTTATTATATCTATATTTAGACGTTTTGTTTATTTTATAATTTTCATATTATCTAATTAAAAAGATTGAACCAAAATGTGTTTTTTTTTCGAAACCATTATATAAACCTAAACAGAAACCACCTTTATAACTAGATATATCATAATGCACTTCAGTTATTTTCCATATATATACATCAGATGGTAATATTTTACCACCTAAATAACCATCCCATGATTCAGATGGTGTTCCATCAATTAATTTATTTGAATACCAAACTTGATTACCTCTTGAATCAAATATCCAAATTTCATATTCTAATAAATTTGTACCAAGTGGTTTGAATAATCTAACACCAATTGGTGTACAGTTTGGTGCAATAGCATTTGGTACAAATAGTGTTTCTTCAACATAATCAGCTTTATATGTAGAATCTATTTTTTGTAATTCTGATTCAGATATAGAATCATTTATTTGTGCATTAACAAACATTGTTATTAATACAAATAATATTGTCATTATTTTTTTCATAATATTATTTATTTTCAGGTATTAAATTATTGATATATATCCAATCTTGTGAAAAAATAGGCGAACCTTCTGATACCCATTCATTTCTACCATTTTCTAATTGTTTTTTTACAATCATTCGTCCTCTTTTCAATTTGTTATCATAATCATTCCAATTGATTCCTTTTTGAAAAATCATTTCTTGCATTTGATCAGTATTTTTGAATTCTAATTCTTTGTGACTATATAATGATTGTGCAACAGATGATATACTATTTCTTGTTGTGTCTTGTTGTCTCCAAAGAAAATAATTAGCAACTTCTGATTTTGTTGGTAATGTAAATACTCTTGAATCAAATTCAGCAACAGACATATGTGATATAATATTATATATATCAGTGATACAAAAATCATTTATTAAATCATTATTTTTATCTATATTTCTAAGAATTCTTAAATGATTGAATTTAGATGTTGCCATTGATGCAGAAACAGATACTATTTTTTGTACAGAACCATCAAACCACATAGATGTATTTAATTCATCAAAATCAGTAACTAAAATAGATATTTCATCTGATTGAACAAATGCGCATTTGACACCTTGTATTTTTTCACATAAATATACAGCAGTATTATCCATATCATCTATTAATCCCATATCAAAAGGTCGTTCTAAACCTCTTGTGTAATTCTTAAAAGATCTACCATCAATTCTGATAATGTTATAAACTCTTCTTGTTAGATATGTTTTACTTCTGTCTTCGTAATTTTTTTTCATACGATCACCTAGACTATCTTTATTCTTTTTCATAATTTCTTTTTTGTAAATTTATTATATTTATTTGAATTTCCATTTATAATTTTTATATTTATTTTTAATACCTCTGCAACATTCTGATATAGATGATTGATTATAACCCAATTCTATATTTATTAAATGTCCACTTTCCCATTCTCTTATCATATTATCATCTAAATCATATTGTACTATTCTTTTTTTATTATCTACTGGTTTCCAAAATATATTATTATTATTGAAATAATTTTTTATACATTTTATATGAACATTATATTTTATACTTAATTTATATATACTTATATTATTATTCATAAAATCATGTTTTATATTATCATAATGTTTTTCATAATGTTTTATTCCATTTAATTCTATATTTTTATTTTTAATTGGTATATAATCCCATTTGTGACTATAATCTTTTATTGGGCATTCACCAATATCTTTCAAGAAATCTTTAACCAGTAATCTTGGTATTCTTACTAGATATTCTTCTTTTTGTTTTTTCATTATATTTGCACTATATTTATTTAATGAATTACACAAAAACAATACATCATCTTTTGTGAATGCATTTGTATGTAATTTTATATACATATTCTTAGCATCCAATTGACCATCACCTATATACCAAAATAAAAGAACCGTATTATCTATAATAATATTTTTTGGTACTATTTTTATATTATCTATATAATATTGGTAATAATATTCAGTAAAGAATGGTAAACACTTTGTTCTAAAATGATAATTGACATATGTTTTATTTGTTCTTTTATCATATATTTCTGAACGTTTTATTTCTTTATAATTATCTGTACAATATTCTTTAAAATATTTATGTACAAATTCTACATGTTGTTTAGATGATGATAAATAATTAAAACATGCATTTTTACAATTTTTATGCATATACAAACAACCATCACCTAATAAACAACCATTAATAACACTTTGTATATTTGTGAAACACATTTTATTAATTTTCTTTTTCACATATATATTAAATATCGATTGTCATAATTTTTAATTTTTAATTAATTCATTTCTATACATTGCACAAATAATATTTTTCATATGTGTGTAAATTACATTTGGCATACCAAAATTTATCATTGTATTCAACCGACATTTTATATCTTTGAACAAAAGTTGTAAAAGATATTTGTATTTACTGCTATCATCAATTTTATGTAATTCTTTTAATAAAATTCGATATTCTGTCAATAGTGTAATACATTTGATTGTGTATTTGTATTCATTATCATTTAGTATATCAACTAATGAATACAATACTGGATATTGGTTAACATCACCAATAGTATCTGTTGTTATTTTTTTGTTCTTCATTTTCTATTTATTATAATTAAAAAACCAATATATATTATATATGATAATATAATTCCTATTGCAATACCCCATAATTCTAAAGGCATTACAATATCCATTTTTCTAAGTATTTCTAACATTGTTTATAATGTTTTTTGAAATCATCATTTGTCATTGTGAATAAATGTAAGAAATTATCACCAGATTTATATTTTTTTGTGTGGTATGTTTCTACCTCAGATTTACATATCCAATCACCATCATTTAATTTCAACTTATGATCGTACATACAATCAATATATGGTCCATCTGGTGTGTTATCCCATCTACATGTAGTACTACTTTTACCAATTAATATTTCGATATCTTCGAATTTTTTACCATTAAAATATTGTTCGGCATATATCTTTTCTCTACTTTTATATCTTTTCATATTATTTTCTTTTTCTAACATATCATCAACAAATATAATATCTTTTTCTAAAATATTATCCATAATAAGACAAGATTTTTCTGAAGTGTCAACATAATTTATAATGCCTTTAGGGTATTCAAATATCGTTGTCAATAATTTCATATCTTCTCCACATGAACATTTCAATTTTCCTTTATGAATATGTTCATATTCAAATCCAATACTTCTCTGTTCTTTATCAGTTACTATATGTTTCATTTTAATAAAATGTTCTTCTTTACACTCTAAACAACGAACTCTTATTTTATTATTAAATTTTATCATAATTATTTATATTTTTTAAGAACATTCTACGCTTTGATGAATAAAATTTTTTAAGATCAGTTTTCGATTTTCCAATCATTAATTTTTCCATGATTTAGGTGTTCCAGACATTTTATCTGCTCTACTACTTCTACTTTCACCATTATGTGATGTTAAATTATTTGTTTTCATATTTTTAATTAATTATTAACAAATATAATACTTTTTTTAATAAATATTAAAAAAAGAATGAAAATTTTATGAAATAGATAAAATTTGTGATTAAATATTTAATATATAATAAAAAAGAAAATTATATATGGAAATTTGGAAAACAATGGAATCACCATATGAAAAATATGCAATTTCTAATAATGGTAATATTAAAAATAACAATACTGGATATAATTTTAATCTAAATAATAAAGAACTTGGTTATATTAGAATATCTTTAACAAATGGTCACAAAAATCATAAAGGCTTTTTAGTTCATAGATTAGTGGCTAAATATTTTTTAGATAATTATACAGATGATTGTGTAGTACATCATAAAGATGGAAATGTAATAAATAATAATATTTCTAATTTAGAGTGTATGACAATTTGTGAAAATAATAATAATAAAATTTTTACAAATTATGGTAAAAAATTTAGAAAAATATCACAATATGATATTTATGGTAATTTAATTAAAATTTGGTATAGATGTAAAGATATTGGTGATGTTAGTAAAAAAGGTATTTATGATGCATTAAAAAATGGAAAATTATATAATGGATATTATTGGAAATATTATGAAGATGATATTGAAAATGAAAAATGGAAAATATTAAAAATTGATAATATTGATATTGAAATATCTTCATATGGTAGAATAAAATTAAATTCTGGTAAAATTACATATGGTACAAAAAGTATTCAAGGATATTATAGTGTATTTTTCAGAAAAAATAAATCATATAGAGTTCATAGATTAGTGTGTATGGTTTTTAAACCATTAAATAATTATGATGATTTATATGTTAATCATATTGATGAAAATAAATCTAATAATCATATTGATAATTTAGAATGGGTGTATCCTTCTGATAATGTTAAAAAATATTATGAATTAAATTCTAATAAATTTAGAAATATCCGAAGAAGAAAGGTTATTAGAATAGATATTAATGGTAATGAAGTTGAATATGGTTCATTAGAAGAAGCTGCATTAATGAATAATATCAAAAATAAAGGAAATATAGTTTTAGTGTGTCAAAATAAAAGACATACCGCAAATGGTTATAGATGGATATATAAAGATTAATTATTTAATCTTTTGGTCCATATATAAAAACATTACCCATTTATAATATTATATGTATTTAAAAATATTTTTCTTTTAACTATCCAAACATCTGTTTTATCTTCACGATTTCTACAAATAAAATCACCTATATCTGCACGTTGTATATATTTTTTTGTATCTAATATAGATACTTCTTCACCCCATTGTCCAAAAATGAAAAATTCCTCATTACTAAAATATAAATCGACACCACTACATGATACATCTTTTGTTATTTCAATACATTCGACAGAATTATCTGGTCTTGGTTCACATATCATCCAACCGTCTTTGTCGACATCAATGATATTATATTTTTGAATTAATTTTTTTGGCATCTGTTGCCAAATATCATTACTATCACCAAGACAAATAACAGAACCATCACCAAGTGGTTCTTTTCCTTCTAATGTATCAATCAAAAACTTAGATAAAACACTTCTATCAACCATCAAAGATATTGATGGTTTAGCTTTAATGTTCTTAGTTTTCTTTGCAATATTCCAATTACTTATTTTATCTATTTCTATTTTTTTCATCTTAAATTTTATCTAATCCTTGTTCTAAATAATAATCCATTAAAAACGCACCACACGAACTTCCGATATCTAGTCCTGGCGGTATATAATATTCATGACTAATACTATATTTATCCAAATATTTTCTAAAAATATTCAACTTTTCTTTATTAGATGCGTGATAATCAATTGATTCCTTTTCGTTGAAGAATAAAAATTTAACATTCATATTTTTATCTTTCAAGAAATTTGACAATAGTATTGCATCTTGTTCAGTATCATTAATACCACTTATTAATGTATAATGTATTTCTACTGCATTGCCTGTAACTTTTTTATAAAAATCAACAGCGGATAATGATGGTATAATATCTAATGATTTTGGCATCCAATCTTTTCTAATCAAGTCAAATGTGTAATGTAAAGATAAATGTATTTTAACTGGTAAATTATAATCTTTTATTAAAAATGTTAATTTGAAAAATTCTTCTGCTGATTTTTCTGGTATTGATGTAGCTATTGCAAATCTAACAAAAGGTATTTTATATTTTTCATCATTTTCTAATTCATGTTTTATAGATGTCATCATATCAATAATGTTTTGAACATTATATAATACTTCTCCACAACCCATTATTGATATCAATAATGTTCTTTTGTAAGATTCTAATTTCAAATCATTAACAATATATAATATACTATCTAATAATTCAATATCTGTTAAATTTCTGCATTTAATCTTACCAACATATTCCAATGTATGACAAAATTTACAACCAACAGTACACATAGATTGTGCAGGTATGCAAATTATATCTTTACCATCATCTTTATTTATATAAGAAAATTCGATAATTAATTTATCATCTGTTTTAAAAATATATTTTATAACATTGTCTGTTTTAGATTGTACTGTTTTTATAAATTCCATAATATTCATTTTATTTTTTACAAATATACATCAAAAAAATATGATTTCCAAATTTAATATATAATGAATATGGAAAAAATTAAAGACTTTGACACATTTATATTCGAAAATTATGATTTAGTTTCCGAAAAAATAGATTTTAAGAATGCAATTGAAAGATTAAAAAAATCATTCAATAAAAAAGAAATTGCAAAAAATATTGTAGTTAGTTTATTATCAATAATGACTTATTCACAAGTTACTAATTATATCAATAAACAAGATATACCACCAGTTGAGAAAAAAGTATTGATAGATGAATTGAAAACAACACAAATATCGAATGATACAAAAACATTAGATAAGATAGAAACGAAGAAGACTATACACAAAAATAGTAAAGAAATGCATCTATCACAAAATGGATGGGATCATATAAGAAATGAAGAAGGATTTAATGGTGTTGCATATAAATTGGGTGATGGTAAAATAACTATAGGATATGGTCATGCAGAAGATATTGGTCATTCAAAATATAAAGTTGGTGATAGAATATCAAAATCTGAAGCAAATAAAATATTCATAGAAGATATAAATTTTGCAGCATCTGGTGTTAAAAGAATATTAAAAGAATGGAGTGAACAAGGAATTTATATAAAATTAACACAAAAACAATATGATGTATTAGTTTCATTATCATTTAATATGGGTATTGAAGGATTAAGAACATCAGAATTTATACAAAAAGTTAAACAAAATAAATTAGATGCCGCAGCTAAATTAATAACAATGACAGGAATAAATGATAAATATCCTGGTTTAGAAACAAGACGTGAAAAAGAAAAAGAAATGTTTATGTCATAAAACAAAAAAAGATTACAATTAATTGTAATCTTTTTTTAATATTTATTCTTCTATTTTTAATCCTGAATTTTTTTCATAAAATTTGACTACTTCATCATATGACCAAAATGTGTGTATTTCATAATGTTTTTTTCCATCTTCACTTTCAAACATTAGTTCTAATACTTTCCATTTATTTGTTTTTTCATCTAACTTTGGTAATTTGTATGTCATATTTTAATATTATTTTTTGTACCATTGAGGTAATTATTTGAAATATATATTAAAATACATCAATGCGTTTTTAATATGATGTATTATTATCAATATATTTTATTTATACTGCTAACCATATATCAAATACTATTGTTGTTCTTGTTTTTCTACATTTAACGTGATATCTACTATAACCCAATTCGATTATAGTAGGATATTTACCAGTTTCTTTTATAGTATATTCAGACTTTAAAGAACCAAACAAACCATTATTGGTTTGTTTGGTTTCTTCATATTTTTTGAAGTATTCACTTACAATAAGTGAACGAATTTTATGTGTTAATACACAAAAATCATTTATTTTTATTATCATTATCTTCTCATAATATCATCAATAAGACCATATGTTTTAGCTTCTTCTGAAGTCATCCAATAATCTCTTTCACAATCTGTATAAATTTTATCATATGATTGTCCACTATGATCGACTAATATATCATATAATTCTTTTTTCAATTTTACAATTTCATTTGCAGTTGTTACGATATCAGTTGCTTGACCTTCCGCACCACCTAATGGTTGATGAATCATCACTCTCGAATGTTTTAGTGCAATTCTTTTTCCTTTTGCACCACCAGCCAAAAGAACTGCTCCCATTGATGCTGCCATACCTGTACAAATCGTTGACACATCAGCTTGAATATATTGCATTGTATCATATATACCAAGTCCGCTATATACCTGACCACCAGGACTATTAATATACATTTGTATATCTTTATTTGAATCCACTGATTCTAAAAAAAGAAGTTGTGCTTGAATAATATTTGCGACTGTATCATCAATACCACAACCCAAAAACACAATTCTATCTACCATAAGTCTATCAAATACAGACATAGTGGCAACATTAAGAGATCTTTCTTCAATAATATTAGGTGACATATAACCTTTCATTTTCGAATCAAAACTATGTAATGTCATAGAGTTTATACCTAGATGTTTCGTTGCATACTTATTAAATTCATTCATATTTTTATTTATTTAAATTATTTATTCTACAAATATATAATATTTTTATATAAAAGTTATCTTTTTGACTAAATATTTTTAATATATAAACCAAAATAAACAAAACATCTATGATAAATTATATTTATGGTTTATATGAAATTGGTAAAGAAGAAATTAAATATATTGGAAAAACAAATAATATAGATAAACGATTAAAAGAACATATAAAAGATTCTTTGAAAAATAATTCAACACCAAAACAAAAATGGATAAAATCTATTATTGATTCTGGTTCAAATATTGATATTAAAATATTAAAAAAAGTTGGTGATAATTGGGAAAATGAAGAAATAGATATGATATCATCATATAAAAATTTGACAAATGTATCAAAAGGTGGATTTGGAGGTAAAGGATTTACATATACTATTGATTATTGTGATTGTAAAGATATTATAAAAGATTTAGAATTGAAATCAATAAGACAATGGCGAATATATTCAAATTTATTACCAGAATTTATACCAAAAAATCCGAGTGAAACATATAAAAATAGAGGTTGGATTTCATGGGGTGATTTTTTAGGAACTGGTAGAAAACAAGATAATTTATTATCTATTGACTATGTATCATATGATGATGCTAAAGAATGGATAAAATCAAATTATAATAATATCAATACAATAAAAGAATGGAAAAAAGTAAAAAAAGAATTACCAATATTTATACCTAAAAGACCTGAAAGATACTATATAAATAAAAATAGAGGATGGATATCGTGGGGCGATTTTTTAGGAACTGGTAGAATAGCTAATCGAAATAAAAAATTCATTTCATATCAAGAATCATCTAATTTTGCAAAATCAAATAATATAATATCAAGAACACAATGGTATAAATTTCAATTACCATCTAATATACCATCTAATCCAGATAAAGAATATGATGTATGGATATCATGGGGTGAATTTTTAGGAACTGGTAGAAAACAAGATAATATTTTATCTAATGATTATTTATTATATGATGATGCTAAAGAATATATTAAAAATAATTTATCGTATATAAAAAATGGTACAGAATATTTGAATATTGGAAAAAATGGTAATATACCAAATATATTACCAAATCACCCAGAATTATATTATATTAGAAAAAATAGAGGTTGGAAAGGATGGAAAGATTTTCTTACTAAATAAATTATTTTTTTTCTATATCTCTTGTAAATAAAACATCTATTTTTTGTAAATTATTTGCTAAATCTCTTGCGAATTCACTTTCTTTATTATATTTACCATTTTTCCAATCTTCCAAGTAATTTATTATTAAATCAATTTTTTCATCTACATCATCTGATGGCGAATATTTTTTTACAATTTTTACAATCATCATATTTTTCAAATGTTTTTATATTTTTCATATTCAATTATTTTTTCATATATATATTATTTTTTAAAAATAAAAAACTTTTAATGATTATTATGTATATAAAAATAAAAAGAAATAATATCATGGCATATTTAATAGAAAAGAAATATTTATCTATAGATAATAATATATGTGAAGATTGGAAAATAAAATCTAATCAAATATCAGAATATGTTGCTCGAATAGAGTGTATAAATATGTTAGAAAAAGAACCAGGTACGTATAGAATAAGAAATACATATAATGGTAAGATATCATTAATAATAACTTCAGAAAAATAAATTAATATTATGAGTATAACAGAAAAACCAAAAGAAAGGAATTTGTTTTTATCAAAACAAGTTAATCAAGATAGTATAAGTGATTTAACAAAAAAAATAATAGAAATAAGTGAACATGATTCATATATTAAAAAATTATATAAATTAGACGATTTAGAATATAAACCAAAACCAATAAAAATATATATTGATTCATATGGTGGACAAGTATATCAATGTCTTGGATTACTTAATATAATGGGTTCTAGTAAGACACCAATACATACTATAGTAACTGGTTGTGCTATGAGTTGTGGATTCATTATTGCGATTTGTGGTCATAAAAGATTTGGATATAAACGTTCTACGTATTTATATCATCAAGTTAGTTCAGGTTCAGTAGGTAAAATAAAAGATATGGAAGAAGATCTTATTGAAACACAACGACTACAAAAAGAAATAGAAGAAATAACATTAGAAAAAACAAAAATATCAAGAAAAAAATTAAGTAAAATATATAAACAAAAAATTGATTGGTATATAACATCAAAAGAGGCAGAAGAATTAAATATTATAGATGAAATATTATAAAATATTTGTTTTTTCATTTATTTTGTTGTATATTTGTATATAAGTAATTAAATAACATATTAATATCATTGTCATGGAAAATTTAATAGAAAAATGTAAAGAATTCGCAATAAAAAAACACGATTGTCCAGAACCTCAACATTATGGTAATTCATTATATTCATATCATCTATCAGGAGTAGTTGATGTGGCATTAAGATATATTCATCTTATACCAGAAAGAGATAGAGCAAATGTATTATCCGCATGTTGGTTACATGATATTTGTGAAGATACAGATATTACGCCATCAAGTTTAGAAAGACGATATAATAAAGATATTGCTTGGATTGTTTATCGAGTATCAAACGAATTCGGATGGACAAGAGAAGAAAAATTGTTCAAAACATTACCTAAAATATGGCCTTGTGATAAAGCAATTTTTGTTAAACTTTGTGATAGAATATTTAATACAACATCATCAAAAAATGGATTAGATGATAGAAGTGCAGAAATGTATAAAACATATACTGAAGAATATATTATTTTTAGACAATCACTTAAAGTGAGAGATTTATATCAAGATATGTGGAATGAACTTGATAATTTAAATACACATTAAAAAATGAAAAAATTCATAACAATAGGAGATATACATGGTCGTGATAATTGGATAGACTTTGAAGATATTAAAATTCTTAGTAATACTCCAAATATTATTACAGATTTTGATATGTATATTTTCGTTGGTGATTATACAGATTCATATACAGAAACTAATGCACAAATAAAAGAAAATTTATTAAAATTAATACAATTCAAAAAAAATTATCCAGATAATGTTATATTATTATTAGGTAATCACGATTTACATTATATGTTTGCTGATGATAATTTTCGTTGTAGTGGTATAAGACCAGAAATGTTTTTTGATTTGAATGAAATATTTAATGATAATAAAGAATTGTTCCAAGTCGCATATCAATATAATAATTATATTTGGACACATGCTGGACTACATATAGGTTGGTATACAATGGAATTTCCATTTAATAGTCCAAATATAGCTGATGATTTGAATGATGCATTTAGATATAAAGAAAAAACACTATTTGATTGTGGTATGAGAAGAGGCGGGTTCAAAAAACAAGGTGGACCATTTTGGGCTGATAAACTCGAAACTTGGCAAAAACCAATAAGAGGCTATCATCAAATAGTTGGTCACACACCTGTTAATGAACCAATTACGAATTTTCCTTATAAACGAAAAGATACTTCTGTAACATATGTTGATTGTGTTGAAAAAAATAAATATTATATTTTAGAAATAGATTAATGAATAAACTAATAGTAAGAGTAGATATAATAGATAATAATATATATCTATGCAAAGGTGTTAAAATAGAAAATGGTATGATTATTTCTGATGGTAAAAAATTATCATTTCCTATTAATCGTAGTCGTGGCGAATTGGATGGTGCTGGTTGTAATAATTATGAACAAGTAGTATCAAGCAATGATCAAAATATTGATGTGTTACGATTAGGTGACTATTTTAAAAATAACAATAATATACCAAAGATTCTTTTATTGGATTATGATAATAAAACAAAATCAATAAAATTCGATATCAATAAAAACATTATTGTCAGTGAACCAAGAATGTTTAATATATCAGAAGTATATGATTTGTGTCAATTAGCATTAGCAACACCATGTGATAGCAGTAAATATGCTGATAATTGGTGTAATGAATATATACTTAATTCAGAAGAAATAAAATAAAATTATAATGAAAACAGAAATAATACCAGTGATTCATATGCTGAATCAAAATCAAGTTTTAACAAATGTTAAAACTTGTATAGAATGTGGAATAAAAAAAATATTTTTAATAAATCATCAAGTATCAGAAGAAGAATTGATTGATTGTGCAAATAGAGTTAAACAAGAATATACAAATCTTTGGATTGGTATTAATATATTAGGCATATCAACAGAAAGTGCAATAAATAAAAATTTACCATTTGATGGTTTATGGTGTGATGCTACAATATCATCTGAAGATTCTAAAAAATATAGAAATTTCAAAGGTATGTTTTTTGGTGGACTATCATTCAAATATCAACCTCAACCAAAAGACCTAAAAATCGCATGTGATGATGCGACATTATCAACTGATGTTGCAACAACAAGTGGTGTAGGTACAGGCAAAGCCGCAAATGTCGATAAAATAAAAACTATTAGAGAATATTTAGGTAATCATCCTATGGCAATTGCATCTGGTGTATCTTCTGAAAATATACATAATTATAAAGATATAGTTGATTATTTATTGGTTGCATCAAGTATAACATCGTCAAATGAAATGATATATAAAGAAAAATTGATGGAATTATTATTAAAATTATAAAAAAAATTTTTTTTCATAATATATTGTTTTTCATTATGTTATATAAAGATGTGATGTTTTTGATATAGATATAATACATAAAATATCGTAAAAATGTAAAAAATAGAAAAAAATGAATAAAAAACATCAATATATATCTAAAAATATAAATATGTTATTATGTATTCATTAAATGATGGTATCGTTACAAATTGGTAATCAATATATTAAAAAATAAATACAAAAACATTTGGAAAACGAAAAAAGTTGCCATATATTTGTAAAACGAAATTAAATAAATAAAAAGTAAAAATTTTGAAAAAAAGTTAAACTTTTTTAAGAATATGATATAAAAGATTAAAATAAATACAAAAATATTTGGAAAACGAAAAAAGTTGCCATATATTTGTAAAACGAAATTAAATAAATAAAAAGTAAAATAATAAGATAATAAATAGAAATAATGAAAAAGAATTTTAGAAATATGACAGATATTAATTGTACCATTAAAGTATGGGCTGTGGAGACAGCAACAGGCTTTAGAGGAGATGAAAGCTGTGGTAGTTTTAAAATTAAAAGTATAGAAAGTTAATGATTATACTTTAATAAAAAAATAAAACGTAAAACCACGGTTCAGATAAAAATTGAATCGTGGTTTTTTTTTGTTATAAATGTTACTAATTCAATAAATAGAATTAGAATTAAAAAAGTTCTTTGACATATTGGTAATTTAGAAAGAAATATTTTTCACTGGGTTTTAGTATCTGGAAAATACAAAACCTTTAAATGTTCGTGGAGAAAATTCCAGAAGTAACCCGAACAGTTTATGAAATGGATAAGTTACACCGATTTAATATTCTGTGATTTGATCACTTTATAAATTTATATTAACATATGAATTTATAAGAAATCAAATTCCGAGATGTTGTAGGTTTGAAAATGATACAAATCGGGTAAGTAAAAGGCTTACTTTCATAATCTATTGTCAGATAGTTTAATGTAAAACATACAGTTTCGATTGTATTTACTGGTTCATAACCAGTTCTGACAACAAATGGACATATAGCTCAGAGGTAGAGCGTTCCCCTGTTAAGGGAAGGGTCGGGATATCGTAATTCTCTTTGTCCGCAAAATTATTATAGTAATATTTTTAATGGTCGATAACATTCATTGTTAATTATTTTCATTTTTTTATTTTATATATAAAATAAAAAATAAATATGAAAGATTTAAAAAATACTAAAAAAATATCAGATGAATTAATAATGAAAATTAA
>Ga0172381_10001013_pt1 | contig 34921 bp, 38 predicted proteins | sample Leawel6488metaG_FD_119754 | JGI IMG/M metagenome (GOLD analysis project Ga0172381, IMG submission 119754) | Leachate microbial communities from a municipal landfill in Southern Ontario, Canada - Leachate well 64-88 metaG | ecosystem: Engineered > Solid waste > Landfill > Unclassified | place... | reverse complement strand
TGTCATATCTCATCACTCCAATCTTGTATGTATTCAACTAGCTCAATAAGCCAGCCGTACAGCCTTTTTAATTTTGTCATTCCGTTTCCTCATAAATATTCTCTCAATTATTCTTAATATCCATGCGCCAAGCAAGAGATAGAGCATCAGTCCGCCAACAATCAAAACTACAAAGAAGTTTGTGAACCTGTTCATCTGTTCATCACCTTACTAGTCAATTTTAAAATCCCGACACCCGCAAGCGCGAAAAAAATCGGCGTTGCGAATCCGAAAAGGTAGATGATGATGTGGGTGGTCATGGTTAGTATTTGATAATAAAGGTTATTCCTAAACTTTGCGGTTCGGAAGAGTTTCCCGTCCGTGGAGTTCCGTTGACTCCGGTTGTTATTCCCGCCGCTCTAAATGGCTTGCTTACGTCACAACCACTCCCCACTGGAGGAAAACGATCCGTATTAGTAGATGTATTTTCATAAAAAGGCTGTCCTCCTGCTGATACAACAGCATGATAGTGTCCCTGAAACTTATCCTGATAATAGGTTCCCAAAGTTGCTGTATAAGCGGTACTGCTTGCATCCACCCCTGCCGCCCTTGTGGTTGTCCCCGCGCCCTTCGGGAACACGCCCCGGAAATCAGGCAAGTTCATATTCGTTGTTGCGCCACCGTAAGTAGTCCCGATCACAGCAAACAAGTCGGGATATTGATTTGTCCCTACCGTTGCGCCGTTGCAAAGCAACCAGCCCGACGGAGCCGCCGCCCCACCATACATCTGGATACAACCCGCCGGAACAGTCATCGGCAAACTGCGAGAATCCAAAACCGAATTGACATTCGTCAGGCTGAAATTATTCCCATTAACATTCGCACCGACGGGGTTTGTGATTGCGTTGTTGACGCGAGTGTTAAGTGAGTTTGTCGCCGCACTCCAATCTGCCGCCGCGATATTGCCAAGTGCAAGGGCGTTGGTTGCATCCGGGGCGGTAAGATTGGTCAACCCTCCACCGTCGCCGTAAAATTTATATGTGTTCGTTAACGGGCCCGTCATTATATCCCCTGCCCGTTTGACCGCCGCGTTCGCTGTAGTGTTTATTGCATTCGTCGCCTCCTGCCACGTCGCCGATGCAACTCCGCCCAAGGCCGTGGCATTCGTGGCATTGACATTGGTCAACCCCGCTCCATTACCATAAATCGGATTCGGGAAAACATTTGAGCCGGGATAAATTATTCCGAGGTTTGTCCCATCGAGGGATACGCTCCATTTTGTTTTATCAACTGCCCCGGCCTTCCAGATATGGGAATTGGTGTAAGTGTAGTATTGATAAACAACGGTAACATCGCCGGTACTCGACGGCATACCGGGCGCGCCATCAATGTGCGGGTAAAATCCAGTGGCCACTGTCCCGGCCAAAATCCAGTATGCCTCGTTGCCGGCTATATCTGGGGCTATTGCCCGGTCGCTATTATTATATACGTTATAATAGCCGTTTGTTGACTGCCAGGCGCGCTGGCCTTGTTGCTCGGCGATCTCAATGTAGATACCGTTTGCCGCAGGCAGGACAGCCCCGGACGCAAGCAGATTTGTAACCGTAAGCGGTGAGTCGTAATATATCCAAGAGATTTCTTGCGTAGCACCAACACCAGACCAACCAGAGAGATTGGCAGAGGTATTTGTAATATATCCTTGCGCGGCCACGTCCGCCAGTGTTGCCTTTCCATTCCAGTTTGTACGATCAGCAGTGGAAACGTGAATAAGAGTATTGGTTACATGAGTTGTGATCTGTCCCTGATAGTTTGATGGGTCATTGGCGGGATAGGCCATACTAGCTTTTGCTACGGTGGTCGTATATGTTTCATCATTCGTTCCAACTGCTCCAATCTCGGCGGGTGTAGGCCAATTTAAAATGCGCGTAAATGCATAATTATTAATTTGATTTAATAAATTTGGTGATAAATGACAAAATTCTGATGATGGACGTTGGGGAAAGCCAACTGAATTTGTAGAAAGTGAACATAATGCGGCATATCCTGATACCATTCCAACTGTATTGCTTTCAGATTCTACATAAACTACGTCAACGGTTACATTAATAGTTCCTGTGGCAACAATATTCGTGATTTGCCAAACATCGCAATCGCCATTTATCGCCTCTGTAAAAACTAGATTACTTACCGCAATATTTGTACCAATAAAACCAACTACGGATAAATCATAAAAATTACCACTTATACGATAACTTTGATTTGCAACCTGTTCAGAATAATCCTTAATATCAATCTCACCCTGTAGAAGTGGTTGCGAAGCAAATGCTAAAACATCAACAAGAATCAAAAATATTGTCAATATTCTTTTCATTTTTTACCAATTAAAAACACAAATATTATAATTGATTGCTTGAAGCCCATAAACATTTTCTGTATTAAAATTAACTAGATCATCAGGACGACAAGATGCGCCGGCAATTATATTACCATTATCACTCCGATAGGCTTGAAATATAGCAGGATGTCGCGTCATGGCAGTTGTATTCATTAAATCCTCTGCTAATACAACCTTAAATGATGATCCTAGCGATAGACCATTCCATTTGATAACAGCTGACATTATTTGCACACCAGAAGGAATTGTAAATGTATAAGTTGTAGTTGCTAATGTTGCGGTAATATTTGTTCCTGTTGCCAATACAAAAACATTAGAAGACGAATCTGCAAAATATCTAAACATAATTCCTCCAAGATTATTAATTTGATCCTGTAAAGAGTTTGTTGCTGTCTGTAAATTTCCAACGGCTGTGTTTAAATTTCCAGTAGCAGTATTCAGATTTCCAATCGCAGTATTTAATGTTCCGGTTGCTACTTGCAATGTTGCAACATTTCCTGTTGCACTTGTCGCATCAGTTGACGCTTTTTCCCAACGTGTAGTTCCTGCCGCGTTTATATTATATGCGACCGAAGCAAGAAACGTTGGTTCATTTGTCAAAAATCCAATGTCATTGTTGAATAACGAAAGATTAGTTGATAGACCGGCAATATCATTATTATACTGTGATAAATTTGTCCATGTACCCGCAGAACCGTTAGTTAAAGCCGTATATGCGGCATTTGTATATCCTTCAACCGCCGCCATTCGTGCGGCTATTGCTATGTTGGTAGTCGCTTGTGCTGTATGCAATGCCTGAAATCCTACATTTGTATTGACCTGTGCATTAAATAACGCCTGAAAAGCGGCATTAGTATTAACTATTGTTGCTGTGTAAGCATTATAAGTTGTCAATAAAACATATGCCTCCGCCATACCCGATGTTCCAATAACCCATGGCGGATCAATCCAGTTTGGATGAACATAGACTTGTCCTACAGAAGCATTGGTGGTTATTCGTTGAAAGTAGTTAGTTTCGTTTAAATATAATGACCACGTTATTGGTAATTTACCTTGCGCCAATGAACGATAAATATTTGTTGACGTACTTTCATAAGAAAGTAACTCACCATAATAATTCCCGGGTGGCGGAATATTTGTTCGCGCAATACTCCATGTTACGTTCGTTCCTGAAACCGTTATACTTGTTGCAGGTACATCCAGATATATTGTTCCCTGTATTGGCTTGGTTATTCTAAACACGCAATTAACGCCAGTCAAACTTGTATTGTAACGAAATACAAATTTTTGATTGTCGTAACCCGAAAGTTGTAAATTAAAATCGTTAAATGAACCGTCGCATACGTTTGCCAATACCAGATTTACCGTATTAGTCTTTTCGGTTACTATGGCAAAAGTTGTGCAAGTAGTTATTAAACCAACCATTAAAACTGAAAGTAATTTTTTCATAGTATCCTTATATCAAATTTTACGCATCTTGGCAATCAATTTATAATTAAATTGCGATATTTTTCTTTCATTCTTTTAACAATTCTATTTGCTTCTTTGCTATCCTTGATAGTATTAACCCATTTACTAAATTCATCTGGTTTAACTTGTTTTTTTCTTATTTGTCCTGCCAAAATATCAAGATGAATATCGTTAAGTTGTCTAAGATTATTTTCTTCAGTATCCCGTTCTATTAGTTCAGATTTAATTAATGAATTAGGTTTGTCTTTCTTATCAGGATATTGTAATTTAATACCACGTTTTATAGCTTCTTTTTTATCATCTTCTGTTAAATCTGTAGTAAAGGTTGTTTTCATATACCGACGTAATAAAGGAATTTCAGACATTAATGTGAATAAACGTTGCATAACAGTATCATCATCTGCTGTTTCCATTGGAGATTGTAGTCCACCCAAAATTTGAATAAATGGATTATTAGGAATAAGTTTTTTTGTAGACACTCTTAATCGTTCTGGCGATAATCCGGTTATTTCTCCTGTTTTTCTCCATGCTTCTGGCGTGGTTGCATATTGTTCAAACTTAGAATCAACTTTGCGTCCTTCCCAAATGTCTTTGTTAGACCAAAAATCTTTATTAGAAATATACCCTAAAAGTGCAGATATGATAGGTGGCAAAGAAGTTTGTACATCTGCTGGCATAAAATTGCCAAGAGCCATGCCAATTCGTTTATAGGACACTTTTCCCGTCAGATATTTATTAGCAAGTTCTTGCCCTATAATAGAAAATAGTTGTTGTCCCTGATCTTTAGGAACAGGAATATAAAAAAATCGTCTATTCCCATTTCTGTCTTTTTTATTAATTGGAGTAGTAAAAATAAATTTACTTACTTTTTCGGCATCAGGAACAGAATCATTAGCTTCTTTGTTCATATAATGATTCATCATTTCTATCACTGCGCCAAGTCCTATTAGTTGAGCAACTTTATAAATTGCAACTTTGGGATTAGTCTTAAAAGTATCTAATACATTACGAGTTCCCTGAACACTGGCATTTAAATACGGAACAAATGTATCTAATGTTTTAATAACTGAACCGCCCTGTGAAAAATCTAGTGCAGTACGGGCAATATACGTTGCTTCTTTCTTGCTCTTGCCATTTTTTATTGCACGTTCTCGCAAAGCTATACGAGTTAATAATTCGGATGTATTTCCTAACCAACCTGCCACGTTTTCAACTTGACGTAACGCTTCGTTTCTAATTGAACTGTAACCACTTTTATTTTTACCTAATCGTCCTTGCGAACTAAGAAAACTCATTCCACCGCCTTCATTGACATATTCTTTCGCCCTACCAGTTCTTTTAACTACATCCGGTAATACAGTAATTATATCGGATAATTGCTGTGTCCAAGCAATCGGTAAATGTTTGCTATATTCTTGTTGTGTGAACCAATAATGAAACATATCTCTTGGCACGTTATAAAGTGCAAATTCAGGGTTATATCCTGTAGCCATTGCTTTAACTACTTTTACACCAGTAAGCCATTGAAGCACATTGGCAGTTTGCGCCTTTATATGAGGATCAGATTCAATCCAATATTTCATTATATCTGTATCGCCAACCATTGTTTTTGGTTTGCCATCTATCATAACTGATATTCTAGTCTGTTCTGGAGATAAAGATTTTTCTGCTTCGGATTCAGTCTCAATCTTTATACCTATAATGTTTTCTTTATTTTCCTGTGCATATTTATAAAGTTCTTTATTTGCTTCGTTTTTAGCTATTCTTGCGTCAATACGACTTATTGTATCGGCAAGTAAATAAGACGTATCATTTATCAATGATTTATCACTTCCAGTATCAAGCGTTTCTAAACCACTATCAGAAACTGAAATCTTTTTTGTTCCTACAGTTATATCCACACTAGGATCAATATACTGAATAAATTTACGTGGAGAAAAATTAGGATGATTTTTAACTAAATAAGCATGAGTATCTTTATCAATTAATCCCTTATTCAACAACTTATCAATCTGACTTCGCATGGTTTCATTCCACCGTTTTTGAGCGATTTCCATTGCTTTATATTCAGTAGGATATTGTTTTTTAACTTCTTCTAACCACGTTCTGTTTTCTTTTGCACCAAGTCCCCCGGGGCTTTTAATTATCTCTGGCAATTCTCCTTCGGCAAATAATTCCTTCTGTGTTCCTCGCTTTTCACGCATAAGATTAGATACTTCTATAGTACGATTCGCTTGAATAAAATCATTGAACATTTCGTCCATTTTATGAGGGATGTTTTCTTTGATATAAGTTTCAGCATCATTAAATTCATCTTTTGATTTTTCACGCCAACCGCGACTCAATACTTTGGCAATAACAACATCTTTACCATTATTTTCCATTAATCTACGAGTAATAGGAATATCTGTCCCAAAAACTGCGGAAGAAACATCGTCTCTTATTTTAGACATTGTTATCTTATATTTATTTTTAACATCTTCCCGTTGTTTATTAAACATTGATTGAGTTTTAGAAACATCATCAATTTGTTCGGTTTTAATTTCTAATGGTTTTTCAAATCCAATAGCACCCATACGATTTCGCAATCCGCGTTTGCGTTTTAATTCTGCGGAAACAGGCATTTCGCTTAATAATTTTTCTTTCTTTTCTTCGTTCTTGGTTTCTTCTCGTTTAATCGCCATTTGTTTATCTTGTTTATTTCTAAAAACCGATGGCTCAAGACCAAGTTCTTGCAAACGTTTATTTAAGTCCATTGTTTCTTTAACTTGTTGCGTGCCTGTTTGTCTTAAAGTAATTGGTGTAATATCATTCTGTTCTACCGTTTCTTCTATACCGGTTTTATCGTTTTTAATACGAAAATATTGTTCACCATTTTCACGTTCAATATCTGATTGAGGTAATTTTTCTAAAATAGTATTAACTTGTGGAGACTTGCCTATTTTAACTTTAGAATTAACTGAAAGTAATGCCCCCGCCTCGGCTTCTGGTTTAGTAGGAATACCCGTAGTTTCAGGCGCACCCGAAACAGGGGTTTCTGCGACTTCTTTAGTCGCCTTCGGTGTTGTTGGAGCGGACGGGGGCAAAGGGGGTTGCTCTGATATAGGTTCACCAGTTTTGACGGCTTCTAGGGGCATTTCTGACACTTTTTCTGGCGGTTTTGAAGGTTCTACTGCTCTCTCGCCCTGTGGCGGCGTGATTTGGTCGGTTCCCACCCTGTTTTTCTCAATGTTCCGTACACGTAAGCGTTCTTCCTCTCCTCCGACCAGTTTTTGTTCGCTACTTGGCTTTTCAGTTTCCGTTCTAATTCCTTCGGCATATTGTTCTCCTTTCGTTGGGGATTGTAACTTCCATGATTCATAATTTAACTCAAAATTCTCAGGGTCTTTTTTCCAAATAGATTTCGTTTTTTCGTCAATATTCAAACTATCAATTAGTTTTTCGTATTGATTAACAATATTATTGACATTATCCTTGTTGCTGTTTATCCACTCAAAATATTTTGGGATACTACCAAATTGTTCCTCAAAATTATAACTTGTCCATTCGTCTGCCTTTCGCATACTTTTAGCACGAGCATATTTAACAAAACTTTCAAATTCTTTTGCAGTTTTGAATTGTCTTGTCTTGTCAGCAATAACATAATAAGAAATAGGATGCTCCAACAATGGTTTTAGTTCATCTATTACCGCTAATTCTTTTACAGATGTATTAACCATTTCCGTTGGTGGTTCTTTAGTTAATTGCGCTTTTTTACTCTGCCAATCATTTGCTACAGTTTTGGCCGCATCCATTACAGTTTCTTCGCCAGCATTAACCGCATCGGCATGTTTGCGAAGTGTTGCACCGTTGGCATCCTGATCACTGATATAATCTCCTATTTCCTTTTTAGGTATTCCAGATTCTTTAAGAATATTAACTTCAACGGCATTGACACTTTGTTTTTGAGATACTTCTTTTCCTTTTGCCAATTCTTCCGTTGCTACTGTCTTCTCCCACTCCATCCTCATTTCAGGTGATACTTTCTTTATACTATCAAGAATTTCAGGCGGTAATTCGTTATATAAAGATTTAACTTTATTAATCTGTTGCGGCGTTTTTGCTCTAGCCAATAATCCAAACGCACCTTCAAGTAAAAGAGCAGGCGTTAATGTCGTAGTTAATTCCTCTTTCCATTTATCCGGTTCTCCCTTTTCTATTGCCTTGTTTTTAGCCTCCGTAACCGCCTGCCCTATTTTACCAGTGAATAAATCCACGCCAAAATTTAATGCCGTATTGACTAACTTAGCAGACCAATTCTTTGCCATACGGCCAGCCGGAATAGGTGTAAGCATAAATAGTCCCGCACCCGTAGCGGCTTTCGCTCTGTCAATCGTATCGCCTTCTGTAGTTGCGTAAGTTATTCCTGCCAATTTAGCCGCCGCTTTTAATGATTCTTTAACCGTTGACGCTTCCCCAAAAAGTTTTAATGCCCCTAATCCTGTCAATGCTACCGCTGAACTTAAAAACTCATCGCCAATATTCTGCGCTACTTCCGCCGCCATTCCACCTTCCTTGCGTATCTCATCGCCAATTTGTTTGCGATACAAAGCGGTATCTAAAGTCAACTGATCAAGTTTTTCGCGTGATTTTTGCTCCACACCTTCAATATCATAGCCTATTGTATTTGCAATTTTATTGCGGACATTTTTTATAAACTGCGGTGTAGGTATTTTCCTATTTAAATCCTCCACTCCTTTAATCGTTGACAATCCCATTTGAAGTAACGTTCCAAACGCAGATTGCGTTGATAGATAAGCCGATGTTTTCCATTGTTCTTTGAAAGCCTCTACTGGCGAAATCAAAGGAGGTTCTTGTTTTGGTTTAGACGGTTTCAATTCACCAGTTGTTAAATCAACTTCTTGCGGTAACTCTCCAACCTTACTTGCCGGTTGCCATCCTTTTGCCGTTAGAGTTTCTCTCTTTTCAGGCACACGCATTTGTGTTTCGGGTTCAGGTATATCCAAATATTCTCGGTAATACCCCATCTGTATCGGATCAATCGGTTCACCTTTATCAATCTTGGATTGCAAGTCATTAATAAGTTGTTGTTCATGTTGACGCATTTGATCAGCAGTTATAAAATCTTGCGTTTGCGCCAGACGTTGTTCCATTGACGTTGGTTTGATTAACTTGGCGCGTTCGGTTTTTGTGCTGACAAATTCCGGTTCTTTCATATTCCTATATGACAACGTAGGAATATCAATAGACAGGTCTTCTGGCTCTTTAATATATTCAGACGCAACTCCAAAAGTCTGTTGGCTTTCAGATTCTAATTCGTCTGGCTCTTTGATGTATTGACTTAAAACCATTTTATACTTCCGTCTAGATTTTGTTTCCACCATCGCTGTTGTTTTTCAGACCAATATGCGCCTTGTTCGGGCGGTGTTTCGCCTTCATTTTTATTCTGCGGAGTATAATTTTGCATCTGTGATGTTATACTTTTCCGCATACCACTTTGTGCCTGATCAAATTCATCTTTGGCCTGTTGATACTCATACGGGTTTTTGAACTTAAACAAATCCCATGTTGTTTCCTGTTTGGTAAGCATATCAACTAAATCGTTATATCTGTCTTGTTTGCTCTTATCGGTTTCTATTTGAGCACGTGCATTAAGAATAGCGATTGCATTAGCCAATGATTGTTTTGCCTGTTCTTTGTTTTGTGCAACGCGGTTAATGTTTTTGACTTCTTCAAGTGCATTTCGTTCATCGGCCTTTAATTTATCACGATCAGTATTCAGTTTTGCCGCCAGTTCCATCTGTGATTTACGTAAATCATTTTGCAAATTCAACGTTGCTTCTCTAAAATCCTGTGCCTTGAAGAATCGTTTATTAACATCATCGGCATGTTTTTCAGCCAATGCCGTGCGTCGTTCAGTCTGTTGTAGAGCCACGTCGCGTTGCGTTACACGCTGTTCTTCCATTGCTGTTTTCGGAGATCGTCTTGCGGCTTTCGCCTGTGCTAATGCCGCCTGTTTCGTTACCAGATCAAGTTCCGCTTCAGTCTGAATCTTCGGCATAGCATACTTCAATTCTTCGGCTGATTGAACATCTTCTAATGACTGTGGAATATATTCACCTTCCATCGTTTGTTTTTGACCAATAGGCACAAAAGAAGTTTTGCCAGTAATATCGGTTTTGGTACGGTATCTAGGTATTGCCGATCCACCTTTAGTTGTTGTTGCCTGCCGATTACTTGCAGTAGATATTGGCGCGCCAGCACCCACAACCGACCAACTGCCTCCCTGTGGCACACGTTGCGTTCCCGTTGTTCTATTACGATTTTGCAATTTTTGCACCTTCTGAAATTGACCAACGTAGTCCATATAATTGTCAAACATCATTTTGCTACCTTGTCCTAACTGGTCATATTCTTCGGGCGAAAGCAAGCGTTTGAACATGTCAAATGTTTCGGGTATTTGTGCCAAGCCGCCACCGGGGGTATCTGTTCTATAGGGTAAATCGTATATGCTCATGTGTTCTCCTTGTTACCAATATTTATTTGTACAATATTGAAAATTATATTCATATTTAACTAAACGACCTGAAAATGTAGTCGGAAAAAAGAATCCTACCTTTTTACTTATTCCAACCGATGTAGGAATTGCAATGTCCATATATGGATAACTATTTTCCAAAGCCAAAGCTTCGTCTTCATCCCATCCAATATTAGCATTGTAATATATTTGTCCAGCATTTGTTGTTATATAAATATCAGAAGACGGGAAAATATAATATGTATTTGTATCTGTCATTCCCGCTCCTTCTTCCCATTCACAATAAACTTCATAATTTGAAGCAGAAATTATATTATTAATAGATGGTTTAAAATAAAAATTATTATCCATGGTTACCTTAGCAGAAAGTTGTGTAGATATGAATATATTTGTATTATATTCCGAAACAGACCATTGATAAGTTCCATATCTTTTATACATACTAACAGCATAAGTAGTATAAAGTTGTCCAAGTAAAGGATTTTGAGGCCCATAACTACTCACTCCATAGATATTATTGGTACGTAATTCTACTATAAAATAATGTCCGAATGATCCGCTCACATAAGAATTTGTAGATTCTGTAATATATTCTAAAATATTAGTAGATTCATTTCTATACCAAAGCCATTTTGCACAATTTTTTACATCATCAGAACTTAAAGATTTTGCAACTGTTCCTGTAAAATAACTACTCCATGTTGCCGAAGCATTTTTTTCTATCCAAGGTGGTTGATTTGTAAATATTTCTGGAAACATATATAATTCTCTATCCCAATAATTGACCCCAAACACATTTCCAATAAAATCAGCACTATATTCAGCATGTGGACCTATAGCATCATCCCATTGACGATATAAAATATCTCCTATTTTATCACGTAATCCATAAAAAGGAAAATTATATTGAGCATCTACGGTTCTTAAAGACGCAGGATAATTAGTATTTATGGAAATATTTATTACTGGATTTGTATGAACAATAGTATTCAATGCCTGTAAAACTTTATATCGTTCTTGTAAAGTATCCGTATAAATCTGTTGAACATATGGAGTAAATTGATTAATTCCATCGCCAATATCTAATTTGTCCCATAATCCTGTTACGGTATAATTCTGAAATAAAATAGGAAATCCATTCGAGGTAATTATCGTATCTGGATCGGTAAAATATGATACAAGTTGTGTAATTGTTGTATCCAAACTATCCATCATGTTTTTATCAATATAATATCCAAAAGCATTCGTTACATTTTCGGCAACACCATTTGTATTTATCCATGACCTAACAAAACTCGGCGGATTAACACGATATAAAATTGGATTATTAGTATATTGTGTTGCCAAACATCGTTCATAAGTTCCCAACGCAATCGGAATAAGATCAATCTGCTGAACATGATGACGTGTATTCACGGCCACATAAATAGTTGTACCAGTCAATACAATGCCAGTCAAGGCCACCCATCCATACTTAATTTGTTGCCAAGAAAATGCCATATTACACCGTAGCAAAAGTTCCCGGAATCATAACGTTTCCAATATGTCCTATTTTTGATAACGTTGCCTTGCCACTTACCAGAGTCCATGTATGCAAAATTCGCCGATAAGTTAGCGCATCCATAACTGGTCTTGTCGCACTCCCTAAAATAACTGGTGTGTTTCCGCTTCCATAAACATACTGAATGTAAATATAAAATGTTCCTGCACCTGTTACGGTTATGTTCGCGGTTGCTACTGCTTTATATGCCAGCATACTATCCTGTAATTCACCAGCATTTACCGCTACTACCGCCGTTGTGGGCGTTACAAATCCAAATTCATAGTCAGCATAACTTACCGTAGAAGAAGTTCCCCCTTCTGTCCCATCAAAACCATTTACATTAAACCACGGCCCACGTGCCACCACACCCATTCCCGGACTTGGTGTTACTTTCCTCCGCCGTAGAAACTTATCTCCAAGTCCCATATCGTTCACTTCCCAAAATATCAACGCCTTTACGCATTTACGTATCTTGGCCACTTCGGAACGAAGGCTATCTAAAGGGTCTTTTTTAGTCCGATAATTAAACACGCTCATTTTATTCCTTACGACACACTCTCAAAATATACTTGCATGGCATTGTCCTCGCAATAAGTTTCCGTTGACAATGTTACTTCTGGCACAATACTTACTGTAACTACACCAGCTACCGCAGTTGCATTTGCAGTAACTCTATACGTATCCCCGCCAATAGAAAACTTAGCATTGGCATAAATAGTTTCCGTTGTGTTTCTAAATCCAGATAGTTTTATAGTAGTATCCATTTCTGCCGGTGGCGTATCAGCATCGGTTAAAATCATACCTGCATATTGAATAGTTCTATATTTCGCCGTTGCCGTTGTCGCTCTTGCAAACAACGTCCGATACATTGAATATGAACCGTCCTGTTCACGTTCATACCAGTTTTCTTGAATAACTGGTGTATCATATCCACTAATTGAAACATCAAATGCCACAGAAGTTGTATAAGGATATAAACTAGCAATAGACGTTGATGCAATATTCATCCATCGTGAAGTTTCAATAACCGTACCACGGGCATAATACATCCACGCATTTTCATTTTGTTCTTCTATCTCATAGTTATGTTTAACTACAAACTTATTAGAAGCCGACAATGTAGTAAAAAATCCATCACCCAACGTTTGAATAATTACATCAGAACCTTCAAGACTTTGACCACTTGCCGGACGACTTTCATTTTTAATAACACGAAACGTACCGGAAACCAATTTACCATTAACTACTGGATTAGTAACGCTTTTTGTAGCATTAAGTGCAACCAATATATCTTCGGTATTAGTCCTTGCAATTCCATAAATTGCCCGAACTAATATTGTAGCAGACGGATTCTGCGGATCATCACTATATGATTCTTTTACCCATAAGCTATTCGCTATTGCAGTTTGCCATTTGTTTGCCATAAATCATTCCTTGATCCTAACTCCGGTATGATCCTGTACGCCACGCTTCTTTTTCTCCTGGAGCAGACGCAGTTCCAGATTGATTAAAAGCAGATAAATATTCATCATAAGCAGACTGATTAGTAGAATAACGTTGTATATCATTAAACGCATCGCGCAAACTCATATAACGTTTATTTTGTTCCGGTGTTAATGGAATACCTCTTGCTAACCTCATTGCAAAACTATCTAATTTATCTTTAATTCCTGAAGAAACTGTCCCAAGATATTCCGTGCGTGATTCTGTATCCATATCTCTCATTGTACTCATCATGTTCCATAAGAATGGAGTAACATTTGGAGTAGTAGTCTTCTGCGTTTGTGATTGCGTTACGTTTTCTTGTGTTTGTAACGGAATTCTATTTGGCGTTGGATTAGGAGTACGCGGCAATATACTCGGATGAATATTTATTTGTGCGCCTTCTGCCGTTGTTCCGACTACATTCTGCCACGGTTGTGAAGTATCAATATTGCTACCATATTGCCTCAATGATCGTTGCATATTTGGTAATCCTAATTGATCGGCCGGTATCGGCGATATATATTGACTGCCAGTAGGTTTTGGTATTTGCGTTGCTTCGTCGTATAAATTTTTATATGCCATATTATTTTCCTTTCTAATTTTATTTATTTGAATATCCCATCACTCCACCAGTTTTAAGATGGCAACTGATTGAATTGATATATAATCCTGCACTCATTGCAGTAATCCGCATGGCAAATTTCCTACAGGCTAAAACATTATTCAACGGTAACAATGCCAATCCATTGTCATTTGCTGGTCGGATTGTAAATTGCTTTTCGGTTTTCCAAGAGTCATTTATTTTAACATCAATATTTATTGTTGCCGAATCAGAAACGTTGTATTGATATACTAAACCAATTTTATCAACAACTAACGGCTCGCCTTCCTGTCCCACCAACGTCCGACTTGTAAATCTAAATCCACTGGTATTATAATCATACAATCCTGTTTGTTCGCCAACTTGAATAATAAACTTCGTCGCATCGGTATATCCAATTATACGTCGTTTTTCAAAGTCTGCCCGTAACGAAGTAACCGTCCCACTGGAAAACGCCCCAAGATTATTTCGTATTGGCAACGTTAGTTCAGTAATTTGCTGACCATCATAAGCAAACGCACCATGAGTATTCACCCATATCAACACATTATCCATTGCCAATACATTTGCCGCGACGGGCAAGCCACTAGCCTGTTTAAGATATTCGGTAACAAAGTTGTTTCCAGAATTATCCGCATTGCGTATAATGTAAATATGATCGGATTTGAACACAGCCATACTGTTGCCGAAAGGAACTACGTTTGTAATTACGGATGATTCATAATCACAAGGAACATAACCTAAAGATTGAATAAAATAATGAGTATCGTATCCGTATGCACCATAATAAAGTATATTACTTCCGGCACTCGTTACATAACCCCATAACCTATTATGAGCAAAACGCCATGTGCAAGTTGCAGGCGCATACGTCGGAGCAAAAACAGTTGATATACCTGTCCACACAGAACCGGATGACGGCGCAGAATCGTAGTATAAATAACCGTTTTTATCTAAACCAATCCCATAAGAGTCTGGCGTTTGTCCGTCCGATAATGATTCAGGCGCGGCATCTTTTGCCAACGTAACGGGAAATTTTTGTGCTATTGGCACCCATTCTGCATCTAGTGTTCCACGAATTGCCATTAGACACTCCTTCTTGTATATGAATCACTGTCAAGATTAAATGTCATACTACCAAATTCTGCCGCATCATCCCTTGCCGCCCGATTCATTAAACGTTGTATATCACCATCACTGATTTGTAATTCCGTAACCGATGAATACCCATCATTTTGCAAACGTCTAAAAATCATTGTCCGTAACAACTCGTGATATTTAGTCGGAATCGTTATATCATCACTCGTCTCTTCTATTTCCGCTGGCAACTTATAATACAAAAACGACATCGTATATGCCACGTCAGGAATTGGGGACAGATAAAGGTTGGAACCCATAATGTAGGCATAAGTTGGCTCGCCAGTAGAAGAACCATCCTCATAAAAATTAGCCTGCCATTCGTCAACATTCATTAATTGAATTTCGTTGGCAGTATAACCAGACGTGGTATTCATTAATCCACCACGAATACGATATGGAGAACAGAAATCAGATGGCAGTGTAATCGTGCGTACATTTATCGTGGCGGTTAGCGTAGTAGATGTTCGCAGAAATCCCCAGTTATGGGTAACGGCAATTTCGTTTTGAGCATCATTTAGTGCAGACCAAAAATCATCAGCAAATCGCGCATTGTCCTGCGATTGTGAAAATTTATATAATGCACTTTGGAGCAAAGTTTGTGCTGTTGCCATAAATGCTCCTATTTTGCTTCATAAGTTAAAAAGGCCTTAATTGTCTGTGAACTTGCCCCAACGGTTGCGCCAGTAGCAACTAGATATATATATTCGTCATTTAACAAAACCTTACCACTCACACAATTTGTTCCAATTACATTTCCACTTCTATTTGTGGCTATCTGAACATTCTCAAATAATGTAGTAGTTTTTCCCGACAATTCGTTGGATGCAAACATTTTTACCCACGGAACACTTGTAGAAACTCCACAGACAATATCTAGTCGTTCTGCATATCCCGTAATTTTACCGGATACATCCTGACTGATTGTAGCATTTGTAGATACAGGACTGATCTTTAAAGTAACCAAGTCAAAACTTCCCGCAAATAACCATCCTGTTTCTAAAAGTAAAATTGATAGAAAAGTAAATAGAATTTTCATTATATCCCTTCCTCGTTGAGGGGTAGAGCCACCTACCCCTCACAGAGTTTATTATTAATTTAAGGATTACTTGCGGTTGCGTTTGTCATAACTGCCCCACCGCCAGTAATAGACGTTGACGCAGTTGCGTTAGTCGCAAACAATGGTAATGTAGAACTACTTGCTGTAGCATTGGTCATAACCGCCGCACCGCCTGTTACACTCACTAGCACTACAGCGTTACTCGCCAAGTCAGGCGTGATCCCAGCCGTTGCATTAGTCCATGCAGATGCTGTAGTAACAACAACGTTTGTTACCACCAAAGCCGTGTCATTCGTCAGTTGATACGTTTGTAGTGTTAGTGATATTACAAAGTTTCCTGTCGCCGGAGTTAATGTTGCCGTTGGTGTCACCAAATTATTTGCGCCACTTGCTGTTACCGCACCTGTTTCCTTCGTTACTGTAATTGTCGGCGTAACAGCACTGGGAGCTTGTGGTGTAATTGTCGTTCCCGCCGTAATTACTCCAGTCTGTTTTGTTACAGTAATCGGAACACCAGAAGCACCAGAACAACTACCAGTTAAGACTCCACTAAAGTTAATGTTCTTGCCAACTGTCAGGTTCGTTCCGACCGTTAATCCATTTCCAACAACCACACTGCCAGTTACTTTTGCTGTTCCACCAGTAATTGATCCGGTAACATTAGCATTACCAGAAATATCAGCGTCAGCTACATTAAGATCACCTACAAAATACGGCGCAAATATTCCTCCGTCATCATGTACACCGGCAGTAGGCGAAGATTCTGTTCCAACCCATAAGGCAACATTGGTATGAGCCGCACTACAAATTGATGCTATTCCAACCATAACCAAAAAAGCCAAAACTTTTTTGTATGGGCCACTTCCAACACGTCCATCACCGTCAATATCCGCACCCATTTTTTCTTCCATCCAATCCTTTATCTTGCGAACTGTAAAAGCAATACTATCCACTTTTTTTCGCAAATCATCACCTTTACCTTTTACATCTTTCGTCTCTTCAACTTTTTCTACCTTACTTTCATTTTCTTTACTCATTTTCTTTCTCCCATTTGAGGGGTAGGCCGTCAAGATATTATCCTGACGGCCCTAACCTTTTAGTTGTATTTCGTTCTACTTATTTTCGTCTTACGGTACTCCGTCAGTTCCGTAAATCTGATACCAGTCATATGGAGCATGACTTAACCGGCACGTTATTGTCCACATTTTGCTACCGTTACGCGCGGTAACTTCTGCCACAACATCCGGTTCTTGGCGCATGTAAAACCGCACAGGTTTATCTTCGCCAACAACCCACCATGCCGTAGTAGAAGTAAGGTAATGCCCGATGAAATAATCCAATCCGCGAGTACGAATTGCGTTGATTTCGTTAGTTGATTTATATGGAGTCTCAATAGACTTCAATATTTCAATCGCTGTCCGCTCTAAAGCAGGTGGAATAATCAGCAATTTCGGCATCACCCTAACCGGGTTATTCTCGTGGTCTTTAAGACCAGAGAAATTATTAACTGCCGCCCAAAGCGAATCCGCTCCAAGCGTAACATCAGTGGATGGGCGATTCTGTTGCGCTGATCCGCCAGCACCTGTAAAAGTAGCATGGCTCGTAGCACAAAGAGTTTCACTAGCCGTATCACTCGGCCCCACCGTACTTACAGTGAACGAATTATTCAGATCATACGCGCCTTGCGTTTCAATCCGATGTGCCATCGCTTTTCCCATACTGCCAGCCGTCTGTTCAATAACAGGGAATCGCGCATCATCCATTGCCTCACGCGATGCAATCAATGTGAACCCATATTTAACATGAGTCCATGTACGAACCGGCCCCTGTTTGAATCCTGTTTCGGGGGCATTTTCATACTCACCTAACATATTCGGCATCGGCAATTCGCCGTACAATCCAATTTTTTCATACTGATTCTTTGATCCAAGAACTTCACACCACCGATTTTTCTCTTCGGGATGGGCGTTAAGATATTGATAAAATACCTTATTTATCCTTGCATCATAGAGATTACTAACATTTCCTGATAAAATAGCCATAGTTTATTTCTCCTTAATTAGGTCTGCAAAACATTAGATTGTTTGCTACCAATGAATCTCACGATAACGCGAGGGTTAATATCACCTACAGCATCTATCAATCCGACGCACTCAACGATTGAGGGATTATCGGTCGTTCCCGCCGTAGTAGTATCCACATACCAATCATTACTGGAAGCAACGAGTGAATAATTCGTTCCAATTTCGGTACCAAGTAACGTATAAGCATCGGTACCGTTAATGAACGAACCTTCAAACAAATTATAATCGTTTGCTTCGTAATATGGAACTTTGGTTCCCGCCGTTCCGCTTGCATCTTGAGCGGCTACACCAACAATTCGAGTCGTATCAGTGCCACCAGCCCATATCTCTAATTCTTTCGTACTGCCATCATAGACAAGTGGCGCACCGGCTTTATATGTCTGGCTAGATTCTTCACCTGGCGCACGATCCCATATAATTCCTTCTTTGCCTTCGTGTCTATAAATTGACAACGTTCGCATAACTTTTGTTGCCATAATCTATATCTCCTTGTTAATTATTTAAACAGTAGGTTCGCTAATAGCTTCCCTACTTGTATGTTCTTCGCTACCATCAGACTCAACAACCAGACCAGATTTCTTATTCATGGAACGGGCTTCTGCTTTTGCTGAATCTTCGGCCTTCACGTATTTTTGGGCTTCTGTTTTTATCCGGGCATTAACCATGTGTTTCGGGCAACACATTAAAATTCTATTTCCTCTAACTTTAAATTGTCCATCTCCGCATTTAGATGCTTCTAGTGGATTGCCAATGATAGTTTCCTTGCCATTTGCAGGAACATAACCTCTCATGGCAAAATGGTTCATTTCAATCTCGTCATCTTTGCGTCCCCATTTGTATTCAAGTTCATCATTTTTATTACCAACCCACCAAGGATCAACCGTAGTAAAATCCGCAACAACATCTGCTTTTTTAACTTTAGTATTTATATTTGCCATTTGAAAACTCCTTAACCATTAATATATTTCGGACGATTCTGTTTAGCCATTTCTCTTGCTTTGGCAGGATCAGCCCAATCGGCCAATTCTTTCTTTGACGCAAAGTGATCTTTTGCCATGTCTATTACAGTTCTATCATTAACCCAATCAGGCAACTTTGTTCCTCTTTGTGCTGTCGTTGAACCACCAATATCACCAGCCAAATCCCTTTCACGATTCACTTTATTATTAACATCTTCACGTCTTGCATTTTCAGTTGCGGTTCCACGTCCCATCCATTCAATCTTTTGTTCAAAAGTAAGATTGGAAAGATCGGGTCGTTCCTGTTCTAAATTTTCTACTGCACGTAATAGTTTTGCCTTTTCAGGGTCTAATGAAACTGAACGTTTGAACGCTCTGTTTTCCGCTTCGGCAAGACGTTTTTCGTAGTCTTGTCTTTCCAAATCACGGTCAAACGCCACGTCTCTTACTATCTTTTTAATGGCTTCTTTTGGATCGTCTTCAAATTTTTTGGCGACATCTTCAAGATATTCATCAAAAGTTTTACGAGGCACATCAACCGATGGTTGAGATTTCTCAACATTTCTTGTCCTACTAATATATTCCTGATTATCTTTGAGCCGTTTTTCCAATGCAATCTTGGCTTCTTCGGCCTCCCTCACTTTTGTCTGCAACGCTTCTTTTTCTTTTTCATACTGTTGTTGCAATTCGGCCACTTTATCTTCGGGTTTTACCTCTGATTTTATCTCATCGGGCAAAACATCCTGTTGCTGATCTGTATTTACAGACATTTCAGGCATTTTTTCTTGAGCTACGGGTTGCTCTTTTTTTTCGTCGGGCATTTTCGTTTCTCCTTTTTAGCCTACAACGGGTTCGGCTGATTGTGCAGGCACGGACAATCCTGCGTTATTGTTCCCCATTTGGGCGGAAATATTTTGACCAGATTCCTCTCCAAGCGTGGGGGCAGTAGAATTCGCCGACTGCCCGTTTATAGTCGGGAAAGAATTTCCTGCCCCCATCGCGGTTTCTGATTTTTTCAACTGTTCTGTCTGCATGATATGTTGACGAATAAAATTAATATTCGGATTGGGCGGGTCTTCGCGTTGCGCTTGCCATTCAGCTTGGCGATGAATCGGATCATGAATATCGTGTAATTCGCCCCTTTCCGGCTCTTCCCATTGTCCATATACCAACATCGCATTGTTTTCCCACAATGCCGCTTTGATTGCCTGATCTTTGGCCGGAATAACTATAAACTCCGCTGGATTTTCAATACCCATAGTTTTGGCAATTCGCAACTGTATCCTTGAACGCGCCGTTGCATCTTGAGTCATTCCAAGCATCTGCATTAATCCCTGTATTTTTTCAGTTTTATTCATTACTTCCATAACGCCACGTAATTCAACGTTGTAAATATCATTAAGTTCAAACTGAAATTCCTCGCCTACTTTGCCAACCTGATCAATTATGTCAGGCAAAGTCATAAACACATGAACATACTGCGAAAACCGTCGCATATATTCACCAATCAAAGCATCCTCAATAGAAGCCATATCGCTGAATATTGGCGTAGTTGCCGCTACTTTTGCGCCCATATATTCACTGGCCGATGTGCGTCCACCCATTGCCGCGCCTATCACGGCATCCGTTGTATTCATTATTTCCCGGACTTTACTTTCACAATAGGAAACCGAATTCATAATTGTGCCAGTCATATCGGCAATTTGAAGTTCCATTAATGCCGTGCGAACATCTCCTTCAACAGGAATTATATTAGAATGTCCAAAATTATAATTATCAAGTTTAACGCGAATAGGATCATAAACAATAGGTCGTCTAATATTCTTTGAACGATTGTCAATCATCTGATTAACAGCAACACAAACTTGGTCGTAGTATGTTTCAACCTTTTCGCCAAGACTGATCGGATACATACCAATGTCATCTTGTGTCTGGTGTGCCACTAAAACAGGAACGCCGTTAGGGAATATATTATCTCGTATTTCAATAATATCGCCAGAATCGGGATCGCCTAAAATACGAACTCTATATCTAATTTCCGCTCCATCTTCATTCCATTCACCAGTCTTTTTATCAATAGGTAAATTCACCCAACAAACCCAATGTTTGTACTGACCTTGTGTTCTATCCTGCAGGGTTCTGTCGGCATTAGAAAATCTATCTGATTTTGCATTGGAAAATTGAGTTCCATTTTGTGTCTCTTTATATTTTTCAAACTTATCATGCAGACTTTGATCGCCTTCTTTCTTAAATAGTTTTATCTTGTTTTTTTTGCTGTCAGAAAGAAGTTTTGTCCATGAAATAGGAGTGCGAATGGCAATCAATGGTTGCGCATCAATCGTATCAATATTTTCATCAAGCCATAATGATTCTAAAGGTATAAATTCAAATCGCGGAAGATTGTTACGGACTACTACTTTTGACTTGCGCGATCCAGTTTCCTTATCACGGTAATCCATGTCTATTACTTGTTTATCCCACGGAATACCGGCAAATGAGGTTCCATTCTTGTAAATATCGTAAAGACATCGTTTGAGATTTACCTTAAAATTGTTCTCACGCATAGATTTTCTGACAAGCAATGTCATTATTTCGGCATTACGCGCTCGAATAGTATTCTGTCCTTCATCATCAATAATGCCAGTAAAACCATAAGAATAATTTTCAACGTTATCTGTCATCGTCTTGAAAGCCATTGACACAAGTTGATTGACAGAAATATGAAATACACCCGTAGCCTCATTCGCCCTGTTTTTGTCTTTTATGTCAGAATCAGGTTTTACTCGGTACATTAAATCATTTTTTGCCCATATCTCTTCAAGTTCAGATCGGCTACTAATATTTGCAAACAGACTTCGTATTCTTTCTTTGGTTTTTGTAGTTACTTCTTCATTTTCTGCAAAGTTAGGGAATAATTCCTGCAACGTTGTTGCTGATGTTTCCGTTAAATCAGGAGGTTGAGATACCACTGGCATACTATCTGTTGTATTAGGAATTGTTATGTCTTCCATATAAAGTTACTTTCGCATGTTCTCAAAACTGCAAATATGAGATTACAAAAAAACCCCATAAAACACTTCTTGCGTTCAAGAAATATTAAAACGGGGTATATTTCTTCTTAATCTAAAGATGTATTAACACAAAAAAACTAAATTGTCAACTAAAAAACAAAACTATTTTTATTAATCCAAAATACATAAGACATCCTCTTCTTTAACTAACCTACACTTCGTATCATTTTCCACACACACCATTCCTTTGTTCGTTTCAAAATAGACACGTTTATCGGGCTTAACTGCCTTGCAATCATCACCTATTCTAACAACTGTTCCCCAAGATGCACTTTTTTCTGTCCGATCTGTTAGATATATACCGTCATCTTGACAACTTGATCTATCCATCCGTATCATTACCCATGACCCCAGCGGAATTATACGTTCCACGTTTCCGGCAACAACATCCAATTCAATTTTCGCCAGAATATACTCATCTTCGGTAATCGCCATTTCACGTTCTTTGAATGGCAAAACAGTATATTCCTTCCAGTATAAAATCTGATCTCCGTTAGTTACGTTTTTAACACCGTTGCCAATCCTCACAACTTCGGCGCGACAACCACGTAACCGATAAACTTCTGGAATGATAATACCGCCTTTTTCACTGTCGGCATCTTCACGTTTAATCAAAACATGTTTGGTTAGTGGAATAAAATTATCAGGTATATTATCCATTATTTATTCCTTTCTTTTTCCATTAACTCAATCTCTGTGCGAATCTCGTTAATCCTTTTCAAGAAAAGTTTCATTCCATAAACAGTTCCAACTTCAATACCATCCGTAAAAACATTGCCAGTTATTCGTGAAAGTTTATTATAACCTTCACACAATACTTTCCAGTCATGTTCCATTGACTTAAATCCATCGCCGTTAATAAACGTGGCAATTTTTTCTAGTTTATCTACACTTAATTGTTCCATATTAATACCCCCCATATTTACTTACCGTTTGAATCTTCATCGTTACATCATTTTTCCCACCTTGATACGTCGGATGTTCACACGCAATATATTCCGTTGTATCAATTAAATGGTCATCTTTATTTTGTTTTACCTCGTTAAAATTATGCTTCTCGTTTCCAAATACCCGTTGAGCCACGATACACCTCTCCCATTCCCATTTCCATTTAACACATTTCTTTGAAATATACATGCGTGGCGCACCTAATTTTCCAGTTACCATATGTTTCCTATTTGGATCAATCCGTAACATCGCCCGTAAGTTTTGCGCTCGCGCATCTTGTTTTAATTTTGTACTTTCACACACTCTCAATCCACCTATTTGGAAAAAGAAACTTACAGACCGTCCCATACCTCCCGCCGTTTGAAAACTATGCCAATCTAACCACGTCCTGAAATAACGTTGTTTTACTTCTACCTCTTCATATCTATCATAATCCATCCCGCTTTTCTCATCACGTACACGTTCAACTAATCGTCGTTCATTGCCACATTGAGTAATAATTGCCGGAGCATGTTCAATAGCATCTTTGCCAGTTCTGTAATATTCGTCATACATAAATACATCGCCACTTGGACTAACCGCCCAAAAACTACACGCCGTTGGATTTACCCAACCATAATCAATCGCCCGATAATGCGTCCATCCTTTATCCTTAATATCATCATAAGTCCAATCAACAAAATGAATATCACGTTGCACCTCTGGATAAAACAAGCCGCTAACTTGTTGAAATATTCCGTAATATCTAGCCTGTCCTTCACGTATAGCTTCCTGATTTCCGGTTTTTTCTGGCGATACAATATGTTCTTGGTATGCCTTTTTCTTTTCTTCCTGACTATAAATATGATCTGGCGTATCATCCACCGTTATACGATTTCGCAAAACTTTATGTCCCCGGGTATCCTGATCTATCCATATATCATAAAGAAAACTACTAATGCCAGTGTCGCCACGTCCTTCAACTTTATGTGGTGTAAAAGATAAATCCCACCATAAACCGCCCCTAGTTCTACCACGTTGATCTAATTCCATAAAAAATGACAATGGTATTTGTTCGTCTGCTAATACTTCTTCGGCTTTTACACCAGAACATACACTAGCCTTCTGTTCATAAGACAAGAAAATGATTCTACTTCCACATTTCAATCTCAATGATGGGTGAGATTTCCAAGTTGGTTCTCTCGTTCCTCCTAGAATCGTTGGTTTAAATTCTCCAAGTTCTATTGCCGGAATCCATTTTTGTAGTTCTGGCCATATAACTTCTTTTAACTTGCCATTATCATCAGTTAAAATAATCAAAGTTTTCGGGCCTTGCCAATCATAAAACTTAATACCATTGCTAAATATCTGCCATGATGGATCACAAGGAATAATTTTCAATATTTTTTTTACAGTTGCATGAGCAGTTTTTCCCACTTGATTAGGAGAACAACTAATACAAATTGTATGTTCGCGGTCATTAATCCAATCGGCAGAACTAACTAATTGAAATCCACAATCGTGTCCAAATTTCGCGTCGCCATGCGGATGAAACCATTGCAACTCGTTCTCTGTCTTTTTCTGGACAAGTGCCTTTAATTCTTTTTCAAGTTTAGGATCAGACTTTATTTCTTCGTAAGGAAACTCTATCTTATCGTGGCCAAGCCAGAGTGTAAAAATTTTAAGTTGGCCTTCTTTTGCCATATTATTGCGTCTTTAAAAATTCTTTAAATTGATTTTTTGTATTATTACCTTTCCCATATTTTTTATGAAAATTATAATGGCATTTATTACAAAGAGTAATGCCGTTATTTAAATCAAATCTTCTTTCTTTACACCAATTATAGCCGTCAATATGATGGGCATGTAAAGATATTTTATAACCACAACCACTTTTTATTCCACACTTTTTGCAAATATAATGATCTCGTTCAAATATTTTTTTAACCCAATGATAGTTTTCGTTTTTCGTTCTTCCGTTTAATCTTTCTGTTTCTGTTAGTAATGGATTAAATTGAGGATTACGACTTCCTTCCCATGATTTTACTTTATATTCCGTCCGATAACATCCACAAGAAGTAGTATTTTTACTTCTCAAACTTTCAGCTAAACAAGTTATTTTATTTCCACAATCACATTGACAAGAAAAAATTATATGATTCCACTTGTCCTTTCCCATAATATTTATAATGGTCAATCTTCCATATTTTCTACCGATAATATTTTTAGAAGCATTTTTAGACCAATCTTTTTTAAGACATCCACATGATTTAGCTTTTCCAGATTGCAAACTTCCTCTTGAAATTATTTTAGTATTACCACAATCGCATTTGCATAACCAAAGAGCACCCCTGTTTTTATTAGTACCAATAAATTTTACAACAAGAAGTCTTCCAAACCTTTTATTCTTAATATCTATAACTTTCCTTCCAACCTTTTTGTTCTTAATATCTTTAACTTTCATGATATTAAGCTTCCTTTATAAGTCATTAATCCTCCTGCTGTATGTCGTAATGGAATATCCCAATCCACAAAAACATCAATTCCAAATTTTTTACATTGAAGAAAAAAATGACAATCCTCCGTGCGTAGTCTATCGCCCGTTATCATATCTTCCCCAAAAAACCACGGATAAGGTATTTTTTCAAATACATCACGCCGAATAATAAGCATTTCGCCACCGTTAGTGGCAATCTTTTCCAATCCACTTCGTTTCGTTGCGTCCTCATTTTTAACCAAATGAAACACATTCTTTTCCTTATCGTAAGTGTCGCATACATGACATAAAAACGGATGACAACGACCACTAGCCCAACCACCAACTACAGGCAAGTTATGTTCAATCAACTTTTTAATATCATTTGGTTTCCAAGCAATATCGTTAGATAAAATAACAAAGAAATCCGCACCCCATGTCATGTATTCCTTAACCATCATAGCAAGCGCGTTACACGCCCATTGTGCTGAACTCGCAGATAGTCTTACTTCTGCCCCGTCTGGAAATTTGGTTTTCCACAAACTAATAGCAAACATAAACTTACAATCATCGTTATAGTTTGGGACGCATAAACCTATCTTCATTTATTTATCTCCTTCATTTCGTCAGTTATATCTATCGGTTCTTTCTGTTCTTCGTCATCTTCCTCGTCATTGTCTCTGTCTCTTTCTCGTTTCTTTAATTTCATTTTTTGCTTTATTGAAAATACAAGTTCCATAACATTCTCGTCATCCTTTTTATCCAATGAACTTGTCTGACCCCGTGCCATATCCGAACTTTCCATTAAATGTCGGATAGATACAGCCTTTTTTTCATCAGGAATATTATCCACGTTCATTTTTTGTAATAATTCAACTACACGGCGTTCCGACATATCGGCAATAGCAAAGTTGCGTCCTAGTTGTGCCGCTTCAATTATATCACGGTTTTCATGCGAACATTGCCGAACATAAGACGGGGAAACACTAAACATTGCAGAAATTTCCGGGGCAGTATAAAATGAATGTAAAAACGCTATCATTCTTGCCCTTGGTTTAGTCCCTAATGTATTAAAATAGGCATTTAACTTATTAGGATTTAACAAAGCCCCAACATCGCCATTTGGAATAATCCCATCGGAACGATTAGCGTAGTTAATTCTTTTAGGCATGTGTGGATCATCCCTCCGTCTTATGCGCCGATTTCTCTTCCGTTTCGTTATTGGTTCTGTTTGCTCCATGTTTCCATTCCCCTCGTCTGATTGCTTCATCACGCAGTTGCGTCCATGATTGTCCGGCAGATTTCTGGCGTGTAAAAAAGGTTTTGCCACTTCCGTGGTTTTGTTTGTCAGATTTCATTTAGAAGATTTGTTTTTTTCTGAACGTAATATATCAAATACACGAAAAAAGTCAACTATTAAGTTTATTTATTTTCGCATTGACAATTTTTAACGTTATGGTATATTACCTTTTATGAGTTCAAAAAGCATCGTTCCACCTTTAACTATTTTAGTCCCCGTCGTGGCCTCTTGCAAACGGATCGTAAAACCCGATCTAGCGTTGCTTTGGACTCAAACACGGCGGGGACGTTCTTTTAAGGGAGATTGAATGAGAGAAAGACTAAATGACACCAGAAAATCAGTTACCCACAAATTAGTCATTCGTTACGCCCGTCCAAACGGTAAAACAGAACGACTACATTTTTATATCACCGTTGGATTTTTTCCAGATGGCCGTCCCGCAGAATTATTTATTACTGTCAACAACGGAAACGAGACAATCGCTGGTTTTTGCAAGGTATGGGCCCTTGCCATCAGTCTATGCCTTCAAAGCGGAGTAACCGTTGCAAAATTATTTGACAAATTTGCATTTCAAGATTTTGAGCCAAAAGGATTCACGGAAGGCGTAGAAATAAAAACATGCAAGTCCGTCGTTGACTATATAACTCGATGGATGATGTCGGAATTTGGAAAAAATAAATGAACCTACAAGAAATCGTTGCTATCTTTGACGCAAAACAAACCTCCAATGGTTCATATATAGCCAAATGTCCGGCACACGATGATTCCACCCCATCATTATCAATCTCATCTGGCAACAACGGAAACGTAGTAATTCATTGTCATGCCGGATGTCCATCACACGTTGTCCTATCTAAAAAAGGATTGACAATGGCTAATTTATGGAATACTCCATCACAAACCACAACACCCATTGTTGAAAAATCTATCCCAAAGAAAATTGTAGAAACCTACGATTATACTGACGAAACAGGCAAATTAATATTTCAAGTTTGCCGTTATATACCAAAAGACTTCAGACAACGTCGTCCAGACCCAGACAAACCATATTCGTGGTTATGGAATATGCAAGACGTAGAACGCGTTCTATACCACCTTCCGCAGGTTTTAACTGCCATCAAGGAAGGAAAGCCTATATTCATTTGCGAGGGCGAGAAGGCCGTTCTAGCCGCCGAATCAATAGGTTTAATAGCCACATGTTCTGGGGGTGCCTGTAAATGGCAGGATAATTACACAAAAACTCTCACCGGAGCGGATATAATTGTTATCCCGGATAATGATGATCCAGGCAGAAAACACGCCAAACTCGTTGTTGATTCACTCAAATCCGTTGTTAAAAGTATTCGCGTCCTAGAATTGCCAAATTTACCAGAAAAAGGAGATATTTACGACTTCATTGAATCACGCGACGCACAAGAACCACAGGCAATAAAAGACGAAATACTTAAACTAATACCATCACTACCAATACCACAACAAAAGACAACCTCAATATCAAAAGATAATCGTTTTAAAATATTTTATAACTCATCTGGTAAAGGATTTCTTGCTCCTGATAATCGTAACGGATGGATACCACTTTCAGAAACTCAAGTAAAACGCCTTCTAAAAAGCAAAGGACTTGTATCTTCCACACAAAAAGGCGACCTTATATCAGAAACCGACTCTGAACTGATAATGATTCAAACCACACAAAACGTGGATTACGCCGGCCCACTTGCTGGACACTACGCCGGTATGCTTGAAATTGAAAATCGGCGCATACTTGTTACTGAATCACCCCGTCTAATTGAACCAAAAGAAGGCGATTGGAACACAATTAAAACTATCATTACCGGATTATTCGGAGAAGAACAATTACCATACTTTATTGGATGGGTTAAAGTAGCCTATGAATCTTTACGTGCTGGAAAACGAACTCCAGGACAAGCTGTAGCTATCGCTGGCCCACGCGACTGCGGTAAATCTCTTATTCAGAACTTACTCACTCCGATCTTCGGCGGACGTTGTTCCCGTCCCTACGAATATATGACCGCAATTTCACCATTTAATGCCCATCTTTTCGGCGCAGAACATCTCATGGTTGAAGATGAAGCCCCTGCCACTGATATTCGTGCACGTCGCCATTTTGGTTCTCAAATCAAATCAATTACCGTTAATCTTGAGGCTCAATGCCACGCAAAAGGTCAAACTCCTCTAATGTTGCGTCCATTCTGGCGTATATCTATAACCTTAAATGATGAACCCGAAAACCTCATGGTTCTCCCTCCTATGGATGAAAGTATTTTTGATAAAATCATGCTTTTTAAGGCAAATCCACAAACAATGCCAATGCCAACCGCAACTCCAGATCAACGAGAATTGTTCTGGAAAACGTTGGTTTCCGAATTGCCAGCCTTTATTTTCTATTTAACAGAATGGAAAATACCAAATTCCTTTATATCTCAACGATTTGGAATCACCCATTATCACCATCCTGAAATTATGGATGCCATTAACGAACTTGCCCCAGAACATCGCCTCCTTTCGCTTATTGATGGATACCTCTTTGATGGTATGGATAAATGGACTGGTTCCAGCGAACAACTTGAACGTGAACTTACCAACTCCGAATCAAAATGCTATCGTGAAGCCACCAAATTATTCACATTTAATACTGCCTGTGGGGTTTATCTATCTCGTCTTGCACGTCGTTTCCCTGATCGTTTTGAACGCGAACGCTCACGCACCTGCAATGAGTGGAGTATTTTAGCACCCAAAAACGACCCTTCCACATAGCACTTAACTGCTTACTTCACAAGCATTTAGCCTTCCACCAAATTTAACCGTTTTTTAACGTAGCACTATCAGCAAACCATTGATTCTATTGACTTTCTTTTTTTGTGGAAGGGTGGAAGGGTATTTCCTTATTGTATTTATTTCTCTTTTATATATACAATAGAAAAAAGCCTTCCACCCCTCCCGCCCTTTATAATCAACAACTTATGTAAATTTTGTAAAAACTACCCTTCCACAACTCAATGAAATCAATACTTTCTTAAAACACGCATATTGCGCCACAACAACTTACAACTTTCGTATGTTGCAACGCAATGATTTATAAATCATGTTTTTCTCTGTTTTTTGCCAAATTCCCCATTTTACAAAAATCTCATGAGGCCAGATACTATATATACGTTCATACGCCAGTGGCCGGGCAAACTGGCATGGCATAGTACCCTCTCTTATAATCAGCAATCACAACAATCTATATGTATTTCTCCATGCTTTTTTATCACAATTACATAACCAATTGTAATGCAATAACTTATCAATTATATTTAGTAGACATAATATTTATTATGCGACGTTACCTAAAATAAATCAATAATATCAATGGTTTTACGAGATAATTACGAAAATATTATGCGACGTTGCAAGCGCGAACCGGGGAAAAGTAACTCAACGCATATAATCTCTATAGACTTAGTAGAGATTAAAAACCATAACGATAATGCAAAAACTATAACGATCTTGCTATCAGATGAAAAATCATATTATCACAACTGCGAATCAAAAATGAGAAGTAACGTCGCATAATGTTATAAAATTAAAATGATCAATAGCAATAAAACTCAATACAGTGTTGGTTGAAATGGCGATTTGCGAAGTAGACACATCCGAAAGAAAAGTTGGCAAGGAACTTGCTTATATATAGTAGCGTAAAAACAAAAACAACCCCGCAACGTGCGGGGAAAAAAGAAGGGGAAAAAAATGAAATGTCAAAAATGCGGAAAAGAAACGACGGGAACACTGGCAACAGGTGAGGCCGAAAGCCTAGTAATGTGCCGCAAATGCTATACACAATATAGCATGACGTGTCCGCAATGTCGGGAGCGCATATTAAAGGCCAATATGATCGGCAAAATCTGCAACTGGTGCAAAGCCGATAATGAGGCGCAAAAATAACTCAAAATAAACATTGACAATAATATAAAATAATATAATCTCTTATCAGTTAGTAAAAACATAAACAAAACAAAAGGGAGTAAAAGAACAATGAAAAACAAAATAATAGTTACAGACTTGGAACTGGAAGCATTGGAAGCGGTTAAAAAACTGTAATAAACAAATAAAATAGGAGTGAAGCAAGATGAACGAACAAAAAATTAAACTGTTTGCAGAGCTGGTAGAGAAGGAACAACGCGAAATGTATGCAAGGGAATATCCTGGAACGCCTCAAAATTCCATTGATATAAACGCCAGTGTTCGTGTCAAACCCGGCAAAAAATACGTTAAAATTGACGTTGGCACAAGCGGAAAATATATGGTTGACGAATCCGGCGCAATCTGGGGCATTAAAGCCTATGGCGTTATCCATCACGGCCATCAATACGGGACACTTGACACAGTCAACGCATGGAACTGGGGCGGATATACGGCAAGACTAAAAACGGCATAATCAACCCCGCGCCCAGCGCGTAACGTGGAAACAAAAACAAAGAGGAGGAAAAGAGGATGAAACCAAATAATGTTACGAAAACAGAGATTGACAAGGGTAAAGTCGGCAATAAGCGCGGTTGGTGTTTTGCAGTGTATTTTGATAACCGGCCATTTCCTAATCTTGTTTCCGCTATGTATAAAACGAAGCGCGAAATCACGGAACAGTTAAACCGCTATTTGACAACAGGAGACTTTAACTTTTACGGAACAGCTGAATAACTAGGCCGAAATAGGCCCACTTGTGGGACATTATTTTGCGACAGTACAGACGTACAAGCGGGCTTGTCTATCCGTAAAATGCGGATACCGACGAGGCTGGAAGCCGACAAAAAGGAAAAAATAACATGGATCCAAAAAAGGAATATGATGCTTGGTGCGACTTGGTGCATGAATTAAAAGCAAGCGGAGCAGTTACGGATAATGATTGTCAAATGCCGGTCAATACTCCTGCGCTAACAGTAGGCCAAAGAATCTTTAAAGCTCTGGAAGTTTGGGAAAAAGCATTGACCGAATGAAAAAAAAACTGCCCTGGCTTGCCCCCTGCGCGGAGATCACCGGGCAGGGCTTATGAGATTAGGCAGATAAAACGGTAAAATGAAATGAATAATAAACTGACAAATTTTGTCAGTCTTTTAATATGCCAGAAAGGAGGTGATTAAAATGACTGACAAATTAGACGGCGAACAGAAAACCGTAATATGCAAATATGCGCATAGCAAAGAAGCATGTAAAAAGTGCTCTCATGCGATACCGCATGTTAAACATTGCGGTTGTATGTTGCCGACCGAGATATGCAGAGAGTTAGGATGCGTCTCGGAAGATAAGAAGTCGTAACAGACTTCGAGGGGTCGTCCCAAAGGGGGCGATCCCTTTTCTGGAAAATACTATAACAGATAGTAATAAAAAATCAACAAGAAAATAAAGGAAATAATAAAATGAAAACAGTTAATGTATCGTGGGACACAAAAACACGTTTTTGGCTATGTACGATACGAGATAAAAAGGGGCGATCTGAATCTCATGCTTGGAAATCAACGATCGAAGAAGCTTGGGAATGGATTTTTAATAATCTTGTAAGATTTGAAGAGTTTAGAAAAATTGCCAGGGACAAAATGACGGTTACAATGCTGATCAAAGCCACCCACGGAGAAGATATATTTTAAAGCAGTAACAGAAGGGACGGCGAAAACTTTTCCAGTTGATAAAGTCAAAATGAAACGAAAACGAACCAAAAACAGGTGGAAACTACCCCCAAAGGACAATAACCATGTTTAAAGCAGGACATAAGCTCTCTACAATGCCACGTAAGCAAATTAAGCTTACGAATTTGACACAGTTACAGACGGAAGAACTAAAAACCATACGAAGACACACCCCCCGGTATGAAAACCTTGCAAAACGGGTGTTTTCGGGTAGGTCAAGGGGGGCAGCGGTAAAATTAGCGTGTTTACAATGCGTTTGTTGGCAACGAAACGAGGTAAGAGATTGCACAATAGAAGGTTGTGCGCTTTGGCAATACCGGCCATACCAAAATAACGAAGGGAATGGGGCAAAAGATGAAAACCAAACTCTTAAATTGTAAGGGCAAATGCCCTAACTGCCATCGGCAAACACTGGTAAAGGATACCGCATTTGGCGACCAAGTTTGTACGGCTTGTGCATGGTGGAGCGGGGATCATCGTAAAAGCCCGGATACAAACTTAGCGTACAAAGCATTTAAGGAGATCGAGCCGAAGGTAATCTTATGTTTGCCACGTCATTTTAAGTTAGCCAGAAAAATAATCAACGGAAAGAACGCGATATGACAACCGACCTTCACCAAAAACGCCACGAGTTCTTACATAAATGCTTCTTAGAATTAACAACAGACTATCTTGAATCTAACAAAGATGATCCAGAACCTTATACTATAAGCGATTTATTGGAATGGAGCCACAAACAAACGACAGAAAAAAAGGAGTTAAATGAACAAAACCCGTAGTTGCCCGAGATCAGGTGATAGAAAATGCAAGTGCCACGGCTGTGATTTTTGGCAATATATAAAAAAGACCGAGCGCAAAGACCGTGATTTGCAAGATTGGATTCGTGCAGGATTGAGCCGGATTTGTAACACATTTAAAACACCACGGAAACAATGGAGGACGAAATGATAACAGAAATTATGATATTCGCGGCCACTGTCATGATGGAGGCGGAAGGAGAACCATACGCCGGGAAAATAATGGTTGCAGAAGTAACGGCTAATCAAGCGCATACTAGGAAAAAAACTATTGCAAAAACCTGCCGCATTCCTAAATTGTTTTCTTGTTGGAACGGCAAAACTGTCCGGCAAGTATCGCAAAAAATTGCAAAATGGGAAAAGCAACCGAATAATCAGGCATGGAAGGACTGCAAAATGATTGCCACCGAAGTTTGCAAGTCAAAATATGAAACTACTACGAAAGCCACGAACTATTACAATCCTGCCAAGTGTAATCCTTATTGGGCAAAGTCCATGCAAATTTGCGCAAGTGTGGGAAATCATTTGTTTTTGAGATAGCAATCATTTCTCCGCCCCCTCCAGAATCTCAATCACTGTTTTATAATTCGCCCACTCAATCATTCGCTTGCAATAGTCCTTCGCCCTCTCGATAATCAAATGCAACCTGTCAATCTCGCGTGATTGCGTATTTGCTGACTTTACAAAATCTTCAAGCAGTTGCTTAAGTTGCGCGTTCTCGGATTCAAGTTGGTTAATTTTATTCTCATAGCCGATTGCTTTTAATTGGTCAGTAGTCATGCTTCAATTCCCTCCAACTTAACCCGTTGTTCAAATTTATTGTATGTTTCGCGGTCAATAAACTCTGCGTCGTAATCAGCCCAAAACGGAACGAATTGCCATAAGTCTTCACACAATTTTTTAAGTCGTGCGTTGTCTTTCCATAGCGATTCCATTGTTATGCGTTGAAGCTCTAACTCCCTTTGCATTGTTTGGATTTTGGTCATACAACCCCCTCCTGTTTAACCCGCGCTTCAAGTGATAAAACAAAATCTGTTCCAATAAGTTCTTGCCAACCCAAGCATCTTTTCCAATTCCACAAATCCCCAATCAGCTTGTCCTTGCGGATGCAGTCGGCTTCAAGTTGTGCAATACGGTCTTTAAGTGGCGGGAAATAAGCATCAATGATTATCGGTTGCCTGCAACTACAGCACCCCACATAATGACCACACTTTGGACATATATTTCCTGTTGCTTCGTGTATTTCAAAGCCAATCTGTTTTCCAAGTTCAGTTGTCATTTCCCTTCCTCCTAATTTTCATCCAAGCATTTTTGAATTGCTTTGATGGTTTCTGTAAAATGACCCTCGTGTTTTTTAAATCCCCGCACAATTCCCTCTAAATACTCCCTCAAATTCTCCCGTTGCTTCTGGAGTT
>Ga0172381_10001012_pt1 | contig 34933 bp, 25 predicted proteins | sample Leawel6488metaG_FD_119754 | JGI IMG/M metagenome (GOLD analysis project Ga0172381, IMG submission 119754) | Leachate microbial communities from a municipal landfill in Southern Ontario, Canada - Leachate well 64-88 metaG | ecosystem: Engineered > Solid waste > Landfill > Unclassified | place... | reverse complement strand
TTTGAATTTTTCTGGAAGGATAGCATATAACTCAGTCATAGTTTGTCTGCTTTCAATGATATCCAAATTGCCATCTCCATTAATATCCCAATAACTTGACCCCGGAAGGATACATCCCTCCGTATCTGTTTTTTTACCTGCTGCATAATTGCCGGAATGAAATAATATATCTGACCGATCAGGAACATCAAGAACATGAAAGCAATGGCCATGTCTTTCACTTGTGTATTTTTCTACATCGTAGACACCTTCAGGAATGCAAGACGTGTATTTTTGATTTCCATTATTCGGAAGTTCTATTGTCTTACATCGGTATTCTATTTTTTGACCAGCAAAGACAAATAAGCTTCCAAGAGTCTCGTTATTCTGATACGATCTACTTATAACTACTTTCATTTTGTAACAATTTCAAATATTATCCACACCATTCCCATTATTGCGCTTCCGATACCAACCGACCCAACAATCCATTTCTTAATTGCATTATTAGTAAGCTGATCATCTTCGATCTTCCTTATTTTTGCTGACATAGGACAGTTCTCGTTGTGCTTTATCTCCCTCATTTCCAACCCCGTAACACGTCCATTTGTTTTTGTTGTTTGCGCTTCAATTTTTTCCAGCCTTTCGTGACTTGCAATAAACTGAGCATTAATTAAGGTTGTGAGAGAATTAAATCTGTCATCGAGTAATGATCTTTCGTCCTGAGTCATAATTTATTAAGTTTATTTTGCTAACCACATCATCAAAGTAATAGCTCTGTCATTCATGAGATTTGATTTTGGTAAACCATTATATTACGGCATTAATACCTTTTTAATTGATAACGCATTGATTGATCCGACCCATGATGTCGCCTGTATGTAAACATGATCATTGGTGCCATAAGGAACAGTCTCAATAATATCTACATATTCCCCGGCAGCAAGATGTGCTTTAGTCAATGAGTTTGTCCATCCATTAAATCTAGTACCACTTGTGAAAGTATAAGAACTTTTAACCCTATATTGATTTCCTATTGAAAATAATCCCCATATCCTAATCGCCCCCGTCCCATTACATGTTATTTTTGTTCCGTCTGCCGTCCAGCAAGGATCATGATAATACCATAAAGAATAATCTATAGCAGCCCAAGTGCTTTGGGGTATTAATTCATCTCCTAACATTACTATCGACGCCTCTCCCGCAAATACAGAATATCCATTTTTTGATCGTGACCTTATTTTGCAATGCAATAAATCGACAGGTGATATAACGCAACTTTTTGTAGCAATACCTTTTTCAATGATATATTTCAATTCATATTCGCCAGAATCTTTTTTTAACCAAATTTCATGTTGATTCACTCCCTCACTATTATCTGTCCAGTCAACCTTTACGCCTCCTGAAATTAAAGTGAGCGAAAGATCAGATGGTGCAATTGGAAGTGGTTCAGATACTCCTAATTTTAATATATTGTCTGCAACGTCCGAAAAGGTAACAACTTGTATTCCCAATGTGTGAATTAGGTCAATTAAATCTGATATTTGTTGATATGTTAATTGAGATCCAGTCTCATCTGGTGAATGCAGTTGTACTATACCCCAATTTTTCTGCGCCGCTATAATATTAATATGTGATTGGATGTCATCCCATCCTGCATTAGAAGCTATTGCATTAATCCCTTTGCGGTTAAATATAGGAATAGATGCGCTTTGATAGGCCGAATCCATTACCATACTATTGCCCGCTGTTACGAAAAGAAAATATTTAGATAACGTTTCCGATGCCAATTCGTCCCAAATAGACTCTAATGCACCGATAAATCTACTTCCGTTTTTACTTCCAAACCCGTGTGATGACAGCCAGTTTTTTTTATAAAGACACATGTTAATTAATTCCTGCTCTGTTGCATCTGCTACGTTAATTCCTGAATGATTTGTGATGTCCCATCCATCTGCTTTGCATTCTTCGAGTTGTGCTAATGTCATGTATTCTATATCATTAGCATCAATTGCTATATTATGAGATAATAGAAGACATGCCTTATATCCTTTCGCATCAAGAAGAGGTTTGATTTGAGTATATTGTTCAATATATGCCCCAGCCAGTGAAAATGTTACATATCCTGTATCTGTTTTATTTACTATCCTCAATTGATTAAAATAAACAGAAACCAAATCCGTTATTGATGTAGTCCCTACTGTGATATCTATATATCTGACTGTTGCGGAAATAATAGCTGGTGTATTGATGTCAAATGTATTTAATTCCCACCTATCAGTTGAATAATTTATATTGCCTCCATATGATCTATTGCACGTTGCTAAACTCGTCAGGGCAGCACTTCTTAAATTAAGCTGAATTGATGATATGTTAGCATTTTGCAGAGGTTTGCGAGTCATCATAATTAAGTAACCTGCACTTAAGTCAACACCATCTACCCCAACATCTATCCGGGCAGTCCCGTATTTCAAGCTTACGTCTGTTGTTATTTTCAGCGATCTTACCCCTGAATAATATATATCTGTATCATATGTAATTGTCCCGTTTACAGGAGTTACGTTTGTTTGAAAATCATGCAATAAAACAGAATTTCTCTGCCATATTTTATCAAAATCTGATACTAATCTATCAAAGTACCGCCCCGCAGAGCCACCAATACGATTACCTATTCCTATTCCTGGCATAGCGAAGCTGTTTTAAGTTTATCACTAATAATGTTTCCCCGTAAAGGACAATAACTCTCTTGGGTTCTCATAATCTCAACTTTCTGCATATTTTACACGCCTATATTTATAAAAGATTCCGATTCCAAGTCCTATACCTAATGCCATCGTCTTTTATTACAGAGGTATATCAACATTAATACTTGTGGTGGTATTGGCGTATGGCACATTGTTTGCAGCATATACTTTCACAAATCTGCATTCAATCCAGAAACTATCCCTTCCTTTATATATTTCGGGTGTCAACCCTGTTAAACTTTCTCCATTTGCCTTATAGTCTCTCCATGTAATGCCGTAAAAAGTACCATCTGCATGTGGCATCACAAGGAATCCTTTATGTATATAGGCATTGACTTCCTTTTCTTCCATAGAAGCGTCTTCAAGTGGGGAAAAATCTTCTGTGGCAATGTTTTTATATCTGTAGTTGTCTATGAAAAACTCTACCGTTCTACCTTCCTGATCTGTTATTATCATTTCTTGTATTTTTATTTACAAATTTAATAAAAATTTACTAATCAAAAATTTATCATCAACACAACTTTATTTGTTGTTTTCTATTCTTTGTAACTTTTCTTCCATTAAATCTTTAGCTACTTTTCTGGCATAAGCCCAATCTTCATCAGTTCTTAGGTAGAAGTCAGATATTCCTTGTTTTGGATCAATGGTTTCTTTGTCTCTCTGCACTGTGTTTTTATTTTTCAGATAAGGAACAATACCTTTTCTATACTCTTCCATTGCAATGTTGTTATATTCCTTCAACTGTTCTGGATTGAGCCTCACTTTCTTATCCTTACCATTGATTAAAAGAACCACATCCACATAAGACGGGGTAACTCTTACTGCACCATTGTTTTTAATGAGTTGCCAATCTTCCGGGTTATTCATCCTTATATTACCCCATCCAAACATCTCTTGTTGTGTTCTTTTTCTCTCTTCATTTTTTATATTATTAATCTCATTGATAGCATCTTTTTCTGGCAAGCCTTTCCCCATAACTTCTTCTTCAATCCTTCTCTTTATCTCAGCCCCGGAAATACGAACAAAGTCAAAATATTCCTGATCAGTCATCCCTCTCTCTATATTGTTGACATCATCATATATTGGAACATTCTGTCGTGGTTTACCGATGGTAGCATTAGTCTTTGCCATATAATCCCAAAAAGGATCTTCTTTTTGCTTTCCAAACATAGGAAAAGCATCATACTTGACGGGTTCTCCTACTGCGTTGAGTATTACATTGTATTTATTTCTTACTATCGGAATATCCCTGAAAATACGTCCCATTAATGTACTACTCTCATGTCTTGGATTCTCCATAACAGCATCATAAAGTTGTACTGTCTGCTCTGCTATCTTGGGATAGATAAATCCTTTAGCTGTTGAAGCTGTTAAGTTCTTAAGTTGACTTTCTGCTTTGTCGGGAGTTTTCTCATTCATTGCTGACATCAGATTATTCAATGAAGCTGCCCATGTCATGTCATTGATAACCCGAATCCCTTTCCATGCAGATAATGCAATCATATCTGTCAAAGTCTTATCACTAACAGATTCTTTGCTATATTTCTGCATATCTCTAAATGCCCCTATTGGGGCAAGTGCTAAGACAAGGGGAGTATATTGATATGATCCCCATTTCCCATTAATCTTTATAGAATATGGTTGCCATCCTGTCTTTTCCAGTTCTTTGTTCTTTGCATAGTCCCCATATCCATTAGCAGAAATCTCCCATGCAGATTCACCTTTATCGTCTGGTTCTGTTAATGCTAGAACGGCTGCTTGTGCTGCAAGTCCTATCATAGCTTTAATAAAAACTTTTTGCTTTTCTTCGGGAGTGTATTTTCTGTAAAATCCTTTCCCCATAAACGTTGTCTCAAATCCTTTTGCTCCAACTTGTCCAAATCCTGCTCTTGCTAATCCAACTGGAGGATAATAATCTAATGCCATATTGGTAACGTTGGCAATGATTCTGGTAAAAGGTATTATAAACTTAGCGGGTCTTACTGTTATGTGTCTTTCCGTAAATGGTATCTTAGGACGCAATGCCAATCCTTGTGTCCCTCTACTAACTAGTTCGGTAAACATACCTAAAACTCCTTCTGGTTGATAGTTGAATGTACCATGTGCAGCAAAATGAGCAGCATCTTCCACCATCTCTTTTGTCCTACCTTGTTCCATCAACTCCCATACTCTTCTTTTCTTCTCATTGCCTGTTAAGCCTTCAAGAGAAGCTTGTTCATTTGCTAACTTACCTTTTTCTGATGTTTTATTTAACAGTTCAGTTGCTTTTGCCCAATTACTCATTGTTGGTTCTGTGGCATTCTTATTGATCTTACGTGCCTCATTCATAGCAATCTCATAAGATCTCATCTCTTTTAGTCCTCCATAAGAGAAAGCATCAGCAGCAACCATTAATCTAGGGAATACTTTTGCCCACGTTGCTGGATTAAGTTTCCCTCCTTTAAAAGCAATACGTTCTTGCACACTTGGGACTTCTATCTTATATCCTTTTATTGGGTTGTATCCGGTCTTCATAATCCTTTGTGCCTCCAAAAGTCCTTCTCCCCATCCTTTGATCAATCCTTCAACAAGTCTTGGAGTATATTCTGGATGCCTTCCCATAGCAATCCCAAGTTCAAACAATGATGTGATTGTGTTCTGTAAGAAGTTTTTGCCTTGTGTTCTATATCCTGACAATATAGAAGAATACCACAAAGACATACCTACTTCTCCCATGTCAATCCCTTTGAGGTTTTCTTGGTAAGATAACAGGTCTTGTATTCTCTCAAATTTCTTGTATCCTTCTGGTGCATCCTGAACAGCTTTTGCAAGTCTTTCTATCTCTTTAACCTGTGCTGCTTCAAGTTTAGGGAATCCCCATTTATCTGCGTATGCCTCTGCAAACTCTCCTTCACTAAAAGCACCAAGATTAGTTAACTCAATGAGTTTATCGTGAAGTTGTTTTGCTGTCTTTGGGTGTACTACTTCTTTTGCTGTTATCCCTCTTTTTAATATAGCACGTTTCTTCTCTGTGGCTATCTTGTCAAACTCTTTGCTTATAGCATCTGCAAGTAACTTTGCATCTTCTCCCGATAAAGACAATTCATCAATCAACTTTTCTTGTAATGTCCTCTTTGTGGCATCGTAAACTGTATAGTGGTCTTTAACTACTTTCTCAATGGAAGTCCCCATCTCTTCCATTTTACCTTTTACAATCTCTTTTACCTGTTTCTCTCCATAAGGTTTCCCAATGACTTCCTGATAAAATGATTCAAGCCTCTTGTTATAATCAGCCTTTTGCTCTTCAGATAGTTCTGCGTTATTCTTTATCTTCTCTTTAATAAGGTTCTTTGTCTCTTCCCATGTTGAAGCATAGTCTTTTTTGTTCTCTATTGCTTCTTTTATCTTCTCAATAGTAGGTTTCTTGGGTAGTTTTTGTTTCTCTTTTATGTCTTTCTCAGATACTTTCTGAAACAAAGTCTCTACCATCTGTTTAACAGGATCGTCTTTAGGTATCTTGGGGTCTTCAAGCATCCTATTAATTCTTGCTGCAAGTTTTGTTGATGCTTCTGCTGTCTTTCCTATCTGCTGTAATTCTTCAAGAGACTTTCCTTCAACTTCTTTGGGAATTAACTTAATAGCCTCTTCTTCCGTTAAGTCAATGTTAGAATGTTGTTTTAAATCCTTAATGAGTTTTGCTGCAAGTACTTCTGTCCTATAATATCCTTCTCTGACGTATGAACCCACTATATTACCTATGGCCTCTATCTGTTCTTTGTTAAAACCTACTGCCGATATTGAAACACTACCAGATGTCTTTGCCTTATTGAAAGCATCCCATTGTCCTTTACGATACTTTTTCTCTTGTGCAATCTTTTCTTTAGTGACAGAGATATCTCTTTGAATAGTCCTTTTTACTTTATTGGCAGTCTCTTTACTTAATTTTTCAAATATCTTTGACTTTAAAGCTTCTTCAATGGATTGTTTGTTGGCCTCTTCCATTGACTTCTGTTTCTTTGTGATTTCTTTTTTGTTTTCCTTAATCTGCGTATCTCTTTGTCCACGTGCAAATGTCTTTGCTTTGAGTACTTCCGTCTTAGGAGCCATAGTAGCTTGTACTTCTGCTGATGCTAACATCTGAATACCCCTACCCCAACTTCTTGCTGCCTGATCAACATGGTCTGCAAGATTAACAGCCCTCATTCGATAATTGTATTCCTCTTGTGAGTCTTCACCGTAAACATATTTTGCGCCTTCTGCTAGTTCGTCAAATGCTTTTACAAGTCTTACTGCCGTTAATGCCTTTACTCTTGGTTCTACTTTATCTGACGAACTATATACTATTTTTTCTGATTCATCAAGCCCATTGTCTGCAATAAGATAATCTACCTCCCGTGAAGTAACATTATTGGAAACTGTTTGATAGGTTAATCCCTTGTCTTCAATTTTCTTTTTGAATTCCTCAGACAACCCTTCTGCTTTGTGCATCCTATTAAGCAAGGCTTTTTCGTTCTCTTTTTCAGGTTGTGTCACCTTTTTACCTTCTCCTTTTATTGGTGGAGTTGGTGGCTCTGGGGGAGTTGTTGGTTTTTCTTCTGTTTTTACTTCAGAGACCGGCTGTTTTGCTGGTTCTTCTGTGACAACTTCCTTTGGTTCAACTTCCGTCTCTAAGGGGGCTGTCTTTTGCGGAACTACCTCTTTTTCGGTACTTATCGCAACGGGTTCCTCTTTTGGGGTAATCTCTTTTTTCGGAGTTATAAAAACATCTCCCTTCTCGTTGGTTGTGACATCGTAATCACTTTTAAGTTTCTCGAAGATATGAGGAATCTGTTTGTCATTCAAAATAGTATCTTCCGGGAAGTATAATCCTTTATATTCTTCCGGTAAAGAATCCATTGCTTTTTTGAACACATTCTGGGCAAGTCCTTTGTTCGCATGTTCTTCTGATGTATATAGACTTCCTCCTTCCCAATATACTTCCCCGTTAACCGCTTTTGTCTTTAAGTTCATCCGACTAGCAACTTGTCCGGTGGCATCATCAGTGACTACAACCTTGTCCTGAGTAATTCCTTGCCCTTTTACTGGTTTTATCTGAACTTCTGCGGTATATCCTTCGGGAAACTTAGCTTTCTCTTCTTTAGGTTGTCCGGTGGTTGTCCCCTTAGGTTGTTCGGTGATTACTTCTTCTCCCGGCTTGCCCTCCATCCGCTTTTTCTCAACGTCCCGTAAACGTAGGATGCTTTGCGTTCCTTGCTCCACCCCTTGTGTTTCTTCTCCACCTCTTGTTTCAGTTTCCGTTCTAATTCTGCTGGCATTTTCTTGTTCTCCTTTAACTTCTGTTGTTTTTAATGGTTTTACTTCTGTTAAATCTCTATTTAATTCATCATTGAGTAATTTCCTTTGTTCTTTTATTTTAACATCAATATCGGCCAACTTGGCTTCTTTAACCTCTTGAGGTGCATCCATTGTCTCCCATGTCTTAGCTTCATTCTTTAACTCTTCTATCTTGGTGACAATAGGTGCTGAGTTTATGATGCGAGGGTCTGCCTGAGAGATGGTTTTGTTTATCTTGTCAACAAGTACAGTCTTTGTCTCTTCTTTAATATTACTATTTTTAATCTGATCAATGACCTGTTGAGGATTCTGTAAGATTGTTTTGGTGACAGCATTTATATTAATGATATTGTCAATAGCGTTTTTCTCTTTTAAGAGTTCTTCTTTGACAACGGGGTCTGTCTCTTTTTCTCTTCTTGCCCATAAAGCATCAGATTGTTCTCTTAGGTCAAAAGGATCTACCCGTAATGCAGAGATAGTTCGTATATTCTTGTCTGTGGCAGTAACATAAGATGTCCATGCCCTTGTGGTGATAGATTTATCTATGGCCTCTTTTACCGACTTCAGGCCGATACCTGCTATCTCTGGGATACCAAATGCAAGTCCCATACCAAATCCTTGTTGGAAAGTACCGCCTTCTGCCACACTATCTAATCCGAATAATGTTCCGTTAACAAGAGCCTTTGTCCCAGATGATAATGCTTGTATGCCTCCTTTTACTGCCGTCTCTGCTCCTTCCTTTGTAACCGTGGCTTTTGCTGCTTCTTTAAGTCCTTTTCCTGCTCCCAGTTCTTCAACTAACTTCCCTGCTCTCCCGGCAGTTATACCAATAGCATCATAAGTCAAACCCTGCACAACTCCTTTTGCAGTTCCGAGTAACACTTCTCCTGTCGTTCCTCCTTCTTGTGCCTTAGCCGTACCTTCTTTGATAGCCAAAAGACTAGGCCATTTTAATATGTCTTGCATTCCGTATTGAGCAAGTTTGGCTACTTTTGCACTTTGTGCTGGGTAAAGTGTTGCAATATCTCCTAAAAGAGAACCAAAACCTTGTAATATTTGTCCCGTTCCGGTATCTACATCTCTAAATCCTTGTTGGGTACTATCTATTGCATCTGCCAATTGTTTTAAAGCATCAGAGCCGGGCATAGTCGGCACACTCTGTTTTAAAGACTCAGCAATGAACTGTGTTATAGCCTTTGCCTTTTCTGTCTTTGGATTTAGTCCTGTATCTTCAAGTATTTTGTTTGTTACCTCTTGGGTATGAACATCTCTGGCTGCCGTACCAAGCTCTCCAATGTATCGTATTGCAGCAGCAATCTCTCTATTGGCACTTCTGGGTATCTGAGTTATATATTCTTTAGCAGTGTATCGTTTTTTTGGCTCTGCTCTTTCAATTTCCTTACCTGTAAGATATTCCTGTGTTCTTGTCTCAGGAGTAACGCCAAGAGAGATAGTCTCTTTGGGAGGTGTTATGGTAAGACTTGGTTTTTCTAAACTAACTTGTTCACTTGGTGTTGATACTGATGGTGATGGTTGTGTCCCAGTATCTTCTGATGGTTTCTCTGCTTCTTTGCCAAAAACTTCTGATACCAAGTCTCTGTGAAAGTTGAAAGGGTTGAAAGTAGTTTCTTCTTTTTTTTTTAGTGATACCGCATTGGGATTGTCTTTAAGAAAATCTTCTCTGTTCTTCTCTGGAATAGCATAAGACTGTTCTCCTACTTTAAATGTCTCGCATTCAAGTGCGTCTGGAATATCCTTCAGAAAGTCTTTTACTTCACTATCTTTAATCTTATAGAAAGTATCACCTGATTTGTATATTTTTTCTTCATCCATGTTTCTCTACCTATAAAGATTATATTTTATTCTTATCCCATCTGCTTTTCCCAGTTGTGGTTCCTGTGGTCTTACTTGTTGCTGGTGTTTCACTTTTAGGCAATAAAGATTCTCTATTAATCCCAAATGGTTTTCGCTTCAACAAATCACTTACCTCACTACCTTTCACTACAAGATTTCTCCCTTCCCTAAATGTCCTTTTTGAGGTATTGTCTTTTAGCTTGATCACCGCAACGTCTTGTGACGGACTATATGTAATGATATCAAAAGTTGCTCCTTCATTCAAGGGTTGTTCTGTAAAACCTCCTCTTCCATCTGGGATTAATACGGCAGATATCTTCCTTGCATCACTTGTAGTTCTCGGTATGCCACTAAAATCAATATAATCTGGCAAAGAAACCGTTCCTCCTTCCGTATCTATCTCCAAGTCGGGTTTAACCTCAAAGTCCGCATTTCTGTTATGTCCTGCGCCAACTTCTACGTTCCAATCAAACTTAGTCCCAGATCCTCCTGCTCCTCCTCTTGTTGGTATTGGTTTAGAAACACCCTCTTTTGCGCCCATTGCTGCGTCAAGATATGGTTGGTAGTTTATTGCCCATTTAGTTATAGGATTAGATTCTACGTCAACACTAGCACTTTTAGCAAGATTGAACTCAGCAGGATCAACAACTCCATTCTTATTCTGATCATAGTCTCTCAATAAATCATACACTTCGTTCTTTGGTGCTGTCTTAAACCAGTTGTCAAAGTCTAATACAACCTGTTTTAGTCTGGCTTCTTCTGACATGCCATACATAATATCTCTCTGTGCTTGTTCTTTTGTTGCTTTAGTAGTTACATCAACAATCCTCTGTCCTACAACCTTACCAGTTGCATCCGTAATGTCTTTCACTACTGGGGTTGTCTCTTCTTTGGTTGCTTTTAGTCCTGAAAGATATGCGGTCATACTTTGTGGCCGAACGTCTAAAATATCGACCGGAACTTCTCCTGTCCTAAAAAACTCTTGTTCTTTCTCTTCAAACTTCTTAGGATCGTAATAGTCTTGTGTGTCTTTTAACTTAGTATTTTTTGCTGTAATATATCTGTCTTGATTACTTTGTAGTTGTGCTTGCCATCCTCTTAGTCCATTACGGTCAATCTGCATCTCTACTTTGTCTGCATCTGTCAGTTCTCCTTCATTCTTTCTTAATCTGGAAGTCCACTTATCAGTATATTCTTTTATCTTTTCTGCTTGTTTGACCATCATGGCATTAGATACCGTAGTAACGGGATCAACGGCAATGCCCTTCATAAACTCTTCTTTGCTTTTAAGAGATTGTTTGTATTTCTCCTCTTCGGCTTTTACTTGTAGTTCTAATGCTCTTTCTTTAGATTTATTAATCTGAGCTAAGTCGGGAAACTTAACCGCCGAGTCAATCCCTGTATATAAAGGAGAAAAAGTTATCATTATCCGTTGTTAGTTTATTATTTACCTATCTTCTGTAAATTACTTGCATATTGATTTGTTGCTGCTTGATCCGCAAAAGCAGAAGCCACAGTGTCGCCTCCTTTTATGAATGTGCCAAATCCACTCTGCATACCACTCGTTGCCTCATTCATCTTAACATTCCACGGGTCATACACATTAGTCTTCCATCTCTGCTGTTCAAGATTGATGCGTTCTTCATTCCACTTGGCAAGAGCATCCATCCTTGCTTGTTTGTAATTCGCGAATTGCGTAGCCAAATCCTGAACGGCTTGCATCTTCTTCCCTGCAAGATCAATAGCTGCTTGTGTTGCTCCTGAACTACTTGTGGCCGTCTGTTGTGCGGCTGATACTCCTTCGGCATAGGTCTGTCCTAACTTCTCTTCATATTGTTTTTGTCCCGGAAGTTCTGTCGCAGATGCCATTGTCTTATACAAAGCCGTATTCTCCGTTTCTCCTTCAGTAGTGCCTAATATGGGTTGATTACGCCATAGTTTCTTTTTCTTAAAGGCATTAGCTAAAAACTGAACAGCCCCAGCCGTTCCTTGCACTGAACCTGCTATTGCCGGGACTAAAACCGATGCCATACTTCCTGCCATTTATTCTTGTTTTTACAAAGTTACTATTTTTTTTTGACACTTTAGTTTTTACTTGAAGTCATGTTTATTTCTACACTCCATATCTGCACTTTATCAACATCAGTATTCTTTAATATGATATAAGCCTCATGACAACGTAATGGTTCTCCTGTTATTGCTTCTATGGCTTTAATAGTCGAGCCACTTGTCTTCATATTGCGAAGAAAGTCGGAACGATAAATGCCGTCTCTCTTTTTAAACTTATTCTTTGGGATGATAGAATACATTCCGTCAGGATGATTTAACTCTGGTGGGATTACTATGCTTTCTACTTCCCATGCTGCGTCTGTCTCAATCCCAATAGAGTCTAATATCTTCTTTTGTGTCGGTTGTTCGTTAACTACTATTCCTATCTTACATTCTTTCTGTTCGCCAAATAGATTACATCGTGGTACTTCATTAGAGTTATGAATATATACATTACCTCCCATAAAAGAACAAAAGCCAAGAGAAAGACTTTGTAGCCAGTCTACTGCACGTGTACCATGTTTCTCAAGCCATAACTGTATGGCAAAAGAACTAAGTTCATTCTGGTTCAACCCGAAAAGTAAGTAGTGTGAACCTGTTGATGATGCCATTAATGTAATCTCTCTTGCCATGTCTTTAAATATTTCTTACACAACGCACTGAAAACCCAAAATTTTTACCATAATATAAAGTGCGATCAAGATTGTAATTATCATAAGACAACATTACTTGATGTGCATTATTTGTATCGTATTCAGATGATGTCCAAAACCAACCTTGAGTTGAAATGTTTGCAAAAATTCCTGTTGTATTACGTCTGAATCCTCCGGGTAATGCTTTAAATCCATATTCGTCGGTTGCTCCCGTATTAGGAGTAGTCCAATGTTCTATTCCAAATTCTTTTAATTTACCTCCTGCGGTAGTCCCTAACAATGAATATAAAATGGCATAGTCGTCGTCTGTTGCAACCCTCCATCCTGTAGGCGCAAGCCCGTGAGCATTATCAACTGCATACCAGTTATATAATGCTCCATAAGTGTCTTTGTTTGATATGTCGTTATTGTAGTAACAGTATGCGCCTGTGGTGTCTGCTGACCAACCACCATCTCCAATTTCTGCTTGATTACATGAATTTGCAGCACTTAATGTATGCCCGACTTGTCCTATAATTGCGTTAGTATTTGCTTGCCCTGATCCGATTGTTTCTAAAGTTGTTCCAATAAATTGATCCGTGATATTACTCCATGCGACAGCAGTAATGTCTAATGGCGCTGCTTCGTAATAAGTAGTTCCTCCACTTATATAGAAGATATATCCGCCTGCCTGCCCGATATCCCTTAAAGCATAAGCTCCTACTCCTGCTGTAAACACTCTACAAGGTCTAATGTAAAACACATTCCCTTTTGATTGGGCATAGGCTAACCCATTAGAGAAAGAAATATAAATAGCCGTGTTGGCATCGCTTTCTGATGAACTTTGATATAATGTTGTTTCACTAGCAATAAAGCCCCCTAACCCATATAAATATAACTCATCATACATTTTCTTTAATTCTAATCTTGCTGGTAAAAACCAATCATTATAATTAGAAATGTTAGATATTTTAGTTCCATCTACATATTTTGTTGTCTTTAAATTTTCAACCATCCATTGTTGTGAACCTATGGTGACATAAGTATAGACATTACCATCAACGTCTGTTATTTGTTCCATCTCTGTTAAAACCACAATACTATTAGAACTAATACTCATTCCTACATCATTATATGCCCTTAACCTATAATAATAAGTTGTTGCGTCATTTAGTCCGGTGACAGTATATGTAATAACATCTCCCACATTTAGGTTTTCTATAACAAAAGGATCGCTAGGATCGTCTTCTGGAAACAAAGGATTAGTGTGTACGTCAAGATAATATCCCGTAGAATTTTCCAAGAAATTCCAGTTAGCAACAAAAGATGAAGATGTAATAGACGTTGCTTCTTTTGCAACTGGTGCATTAGGGACAACTTCTGTTCCTTCTTCTGTACCTATAAGCATCCAGTTGATAGTGTTTCCTGTCTCATCTCTTATTATCATGTGAAGGATATCCCCTTCATCCATGTGGAACTCTGATGACTTGAAGATATTATCTTTCTGCATAGTTTTTAGCTAATTTTAACCAATCCTCCGGCATTCCACTGTATAGTCAGGGTTCCTGCTGATACTGTCTTGTCTGCACCAAAGTCATAGATGGCTCTTATCAGATATGGAGATGCTGCATTATAAACCACTGCATATCTGCAAACAAAAGATGCAGAACTCCAAGTACTATCTGTTGCATCAAGTTTATAATTGGTGGTATCAACATATCCTCCTGTTCTGCCAGTCAATGTCACACCTCCTGTTGTATATCCATTGCCATTAGCAACTTCATAAGACGTCACTTCTGAATACATTGAAGGCGTTGCCACTGCATTAAACGAATTGGTAAGCAAAGCTACTTTCCATGTTGTCTCTGCAATATATCCGTCAACAATGGCTTTCTTTACTTCTTTTGGGATTACATTACCTGTCATTTTTTGTATGTTGTTTTAATAAATACTTTTAAGTTAATTTAAATATAATTTCCTGCTATGTTTATTACAACAGTATCATAAAGTCTTGATAACATAGTTGGGAAATAAAGTTTTACCGTAGATTGTGTCTCTTGGTATGCATCAAAACTACCTCTGGCAGAAAATTCCCCATTAATAGTTCCCGTCCAAAACAAGGTATAAGCTTCTCCTATATTATAAGTTGAAATATATGGAGTCACAACTAAAGTTACAAAATTTGAAAGATTATCAAACGATCCTTCTCTCGTCATTAAAAATAATTCGGTGGTATCATAACTGCTCACTAGTATCACAGGAGGTGTATATCCTACATAGGCGTTTTGTGTTGCCATGACAGAAACAATATTGCCAAACTCGTTTTTGAAAATAAAAGAAGAGGTTCTAACACTTCCTGTATTATTGGTTATAGGATATACAGACAATGTCTCTCCGTCTTCGATATAATGACCGGTTTTTAAGTCATTACCATCACTATCGGTAATAGCAGCCCATGATGGATATCCATACACATAAGTTTCTTCGGCATCTCCGCAATCAATGGTAAATGTTACAGCATAAGATGCTCCATAGTCTGTTGCTGTCCAGTCAACACCCAAAACAGATGGAATAAGATGTGCACACTTTACTGTTGGAGATAACAAAGATATTGTGAGTTCTTGCAGGGCGGCAGACACAAGCGCATTTAATGTTTCATTTTTAGCTCTTGCTGATACATATACTTTAAGGATATCCCTATAAACTATGCCACTCCCTGTAATTGTAATGTTCACATTATTAAGAGTCTCTTCGGTGACGATAAATGATCCAGACCCAGAATTAACTGTATCATTCAGAATAGCGTTCCAATTAATTTCATACGTTTCTCCTGCCACATAATCTGGATGATAAGGAATAAAGGACAACCCTACTGTCGTTGATCCAACACTACATGTTCCACTTGCATTCATAACATATTGTAGGACGTTATCACTTGCTGTGGACATTAATATAGAACATGTCCCCCCCGGAGGTGGCCCTTCATGTGCTACATATAATATACTTTGACATGTGGTAACAGAACTATAAAACCGTAAATAATCTTCTCCTGTCTCAGGTCGTCTTGCTCCAGTATTAACGGTTGTCGGATAAACTATGATTGATGAACCAGATGCCCCAAGTTGACTACCTACAGACATTTTATTGCCTGAACTATCTAACACCGTTAACCAACTTGGCATATTTGTTATATAATATGTTGCGGCAGGAAAATATGTATAAGTAACTACTACCCCATCCGTCACGCCAGTCTGTAAGAACGTCCAAGATAGATGTATTGAAGATGCTGATATGGAAGGAAAGATTACCTCTGGATTAGGTATATTTAAAGTCAAGTTAATTAATGAGGGCGTAACAGTGCAATCAATCTTAACGGTTGGTGCTAATGGTGTTATTGTTACAGTCTGTAATGCAGGATAAACAGATGAGTTTACAATAGTTATAGGGATATTAAATACTGCAAATCTACTTGCTTCATCCCATTCATATCCTATTCCATTTTCAAATCCTTTTACTACACTATAAGATAATTCAAGTATCTGGTTGTATCCTTCTGTGGGTGTATATTCAAACTCTGTAAATGTAATCCACGAATTACTTGGTTCATGAAAGACAACAGTATCGTTATTTATTTCATTGACAAGATCAATGAAGGTTACATATAACATCTTGTATTCTTCATCCCACACAGTCATTACATGGCAATGGTCAATACCTGACTCTAATAAGGCTTTTGACTTAAGTTTAAAGTAGGTCTGCATCTTATAGTCATTACTGCCGTCTACATCTACATATCTGCCACTTATTGGGAATATTCCGTTTGCACTGTCTCTCCAAATAACTCCTGAATAAATATCGAATCCGTAAACATATCGGTTATTTTTTGATATGCTTTCGGGGAATTCAGTTCCATAATTTTTAGTTGAATATCGTATGGCTCCAAGTATTGACGGACTTACAACTACATTCCCTGAACCAGACGTGTCCGTATATTCTGTGCGCCCGATAAGAATAGAACTTGGTTTCTTCTCTTGATAAATCTTTAATGTGTCTCCATTCTCAACAATGCTAATGATGTTACCATATACATCATTTAGTTCTTTATAGTTGTTTGCCAAGAATGTAGTTATGCCATTTACATTAGTATTTTGAAGATATACATTCGAATACCTAACAATGTTATTTGTTACTTCTCCAATGCTACTTTCAAGACCCAACTTACCCTTATTCCAATCATCACTATCATAGAAGTCACTCCATCCCATGCTCTCAAAGAATGTCCCGGTAGTATATTCTCCCGGATATTCAGACAATGGTTTTGATGGTGTTCTCATTATGTGATATACATCTCCTACATCAAAATTACCCTTGGCTGGTTGTGATCCTGTACCTATAATCTGATTCTGATTGATTCCCCCATGAACAAGATTCCCATTCACATCACGTACAATGGCCATGAGATCTCCAAACTCATAATAGGTTTCAATGGTTGTTGCCTTTGTTGGGGTATATATCTCCACAAGAGTGTTTTCTCCGATAGAATAACTTTCGTATGGAAAGTCTTTTACGTATAATTTAAATGTGGTTTCGTCATACTTTAGTATCTCATAGTCTACTATCCCATCTATTGCATCTCCTAATTTAATTCCAGAAGCACCACTATCAGGATCAGTACTTTCTGTCATAAACCTTATTCTATCTCCTGTAACAAAAGAATAACTTGGTATCACAGAATTAGGATAACAATTCCAATAACTTGCCGTAGTAGTTCTTATTGTCTGTAATGGTGTTATATCTATGCAAACAGTATTAGCAACATCTCCACTATCTGCAACAACTGTTGTTATATGAGAGGTTGAACTAATGATATACTGAACAAAGTTTGTGGTTCTTCTATTACCTGCATAACCCCACTTCCAATATTTCGCCCACGTTGGAGGTTCATGACTTACTTCCCATTCTATTCCCCACCTGTTATTTGTAGTTGTAAGCATGGGTGAATAGTCATTAACGGAAGGCACATAAGTCACCATGTCTGTTGTTATCTGTGCATTACTTCTCCTCAATGACTCGTCATAATAGAACAAACAGAAAGGATGATCGGCCGATGTCTTAAATCCTCCTGTTTTTATTAATGAGGTATCACTTATGTTTGGTTCATATATTTTTGAGAAAGATATATCAACAAAACTCCATGTTTGATCAATATATACTTCCACAATACCGTCTGGAGCCATAGCATAGGCTGCTTTCTTTTGACTTATTATTTCAGCAATGGCATCTGCTAAATGATAAACTGTATCAACGTCTGATGCGGAAAGTTCTCCAAATGCGACTGCTCCGCCAATGACTATTTTGTATATATCTCCAGCTTGAACTCCGGCTGTGGAGAACCAATTGCTTACATTAATAATCTTTGAATATATGGTTACATTCTCTGGATAAGAATCATCAATATAAGTAGATTCTGTAATATCATTACTTAAAACATTATCTCTTTTAATAACACCTTCGTAAGCCGTCTCTGCTATACTGTGTATTGCAGGTGTTAGGTTAACGTCAATCTTATCTTTGTCAATGTTATCAAAACCTTCTGTACATCCCGCATAACAGAGTATGTTCTTATTTATTATCTCCTGACCATTAACTAACTTGGGGATATAGTCTTCAATTATTGGCGGTAATGCTTGATCAATGACTGGATAAGACTCATTGTTAAAAAAATTTACAAAATAACTCACTGTATTGAGTAATTGTTGGTCTCTCCTATTAATAATCCCAAGTCTCTTCCAATCACCTCCTATCTCTTGATAGATAATCTCAATGTTCTTTACTAATGCCGCAGAATAAAGACTAAATGATAATTCAATGTAGTTATTCCTTGTTGTGGCTCCTGTTTTTTCACCATTATATAGTTCATTGTCGAGTGGCAATACTACATTGGAATATGTGGAAAAGACTGAATATGAATTATCAAAATATTGGTATCTATGACTAAACCTAAATACAATGCCTTCTACATTGTTAAAGTTTTTTGTGGTGTCTGACTTATACTTTGCGCTAATCCTATCTATTGGTGGTAGTTTTATTGCATAAAAACAAGTCTTGAAGTCTGTTATCCCAATACTTGACTCATCTTGATAACTATCTCCTATCCTATCCCACTTGGTAGGTGCTAACACTGGAGACTCAAAGGCTGTTATATTAGTGTTTGCAACAAACAATCCTCCTCTGTATGTTCGTATATCTCCGTAAAGACATGATGAGGATGGATCTGTGTCGTCATACTTATCATAGTTAGTGTAGTTATACGCCATCACCACATCAATCATCTTTGGTTGTGCTGTCACCGGATTGAAGAACAACCAGTCATCTATCATCTTGATATCTGTCAGAAACTTTGTGGGGTCTAACTCGAAATAATTATGTTCATCATAAAAGATATCGTCAATGATATGGGTGTCTTCATTGAAACAAAGAAGTCGGTTATCATAAAGATATTCTCCCGTAATGGTGTCCAAATATGGTTGAGAGAATATGAAAAAGTAGCATTTTCGTGTAAGAATATTATAATAACTACCCAGAACACAATAAGTATTGGAAAGTGTTAATGGTTTTCCATATACGTATTGTTTATTGCCTTTTGCGTTAGTAACAACCCCATTAAGCCCGTCTTCCCCAACTAAGATGTTAAGAAAATAAGGAGAACTCCCTTTGTCTATATACAGATTACTATCATCAGTATTCAATGATAGTTTTGGGAATAATGTGGTCTGTTTAATGTCACTCATAATTATCTCTGAACTGTTTGAGTTGTTGCAGAATCCCAAGCATCACATATCTCATCCTTTGAAGGCATGAAATTTAATATTCTCAGTTTCTTTATCTCTTCTTTATATAATCCTTCAAGATATTGTATCATGCTCATTGATCTTGGGTTTATCATCTCTTTTCTCCAATTGATATAGGCATCCATCGTTGCCTCACACTGTTGGGGAACATAGGTGCTACCCGACACTACAAGCCCACTACTCACATATCTTAAAACAGCAGTGTCTGATTTAAACCCATCACAAAAGATTCGTCTTGCAGTCCAATCAATGTTAAGATAATAGTCATTAACCCCGCCCTTACCTCCAAGTCCAAAATATACATCATCATCAACATCTACTCCTTCTCCCATCTCTGAGTCTTGTCCTTCGACTCCGGCTGTTATAGTGGTAGTTGTTACCTTCCTCCCTTTTTGAGTAAATGACCACCATTCTCCACGGATAGGGACAAAAAGATAAGAGAACCTAACCATGTCTGTTGGCATCTCAATGATTCCTAAAGCACTTACAGCAATCTTTGTGGTGATAAAACTATTACTATGTCGTAAACAAATCTCCCGATAACAATCACACGCATGTTGCAAATAAACAAAGTATCTCTCTTGTGGTAGTTCGTATTTAAAAAGATATTTATCTACCAACTTACTTATCTCTGTTACGGCTGAAGTATGTGCCATGTCTTGTTTTTATTTATTGTTTATTTGTTGGTGCAGCCTGAACTCTGGCTCCATTGTCATCAGTAAGATCGGCAGGTGGCACAATTCCCAACAAAGATAACACTCTTGTTGTAAATGCCCCTCCTTCTTTTTCTCCTAACTCTGGAATCATAACCACATCATTATCTTCGTATGCCGAAAAGGGAATAAGCAAATCCATTCTTACTCCCTCATTATATACAGTAGTATTCATGTTCCAATAGTCTATTCGGGTGTCTTGTCTTGTTCTATATCCTATCTTATTTGTGACTATCGCAACATCGGTGTTAAATATCAGATCTGCTTCTGTGGCATCCATAGGTTGAAAGACGTTACCTGCATGATTAACGGTATAAACATGAACTACTCCCGAATAACTACATGGTAGTCCAACAATCTTTGATGGCAGATCTGAATAATATATCCCTGCCGATTGATTTAACTTAACCGCAATAGGAGTTGTTTCTCCATACTGTTTGGTATATTTTGACAACAATCTTGGATTTATCTTATATATGTCTTGATACATCTCAATGATTACTCTCTCAATCGTTGCAGTAAGAGTTAACTCATGGAATCTTTGTGTGGCATCCTCTCTTGGGAGAAAAGACCTTATATAAGAAACAATCTCTTGCTTTATCATATTTTATACTCCTTGTATTTCCGTAATGTCTTTTATCCCCAGACTCAACATCAATTCATCTGGAATGATGCCTCCCATTGCACTTATGAAGTACGCAATTATCAATGGCAGACTATCTTCATCCCATTCCCAATCTACCGTAATAGACGATTTAACTCCCGTAGTACCATCCCTATAAGTATACCCTGTTGCGACTGTATAACTTGTAGCCTTATCTAAAAACGTATACGCTAAAGTTGTATCATTTACATAATAGTCCAAGAATGGTGTAGAAGGAATCCTCAAATAATCTACTTTAATTGTAGTTATAGTAGTAGGTTTTACTCTTATCTGTAATATACCGTATGCATCTTGCGTACCTATAATACATGTAGGATTTCTCAATGTAGACTTTGTAAGATAATCTCTTTCTCTATAAGAAGATTCTTTTGAAGTAACAATGTCTATATATCTTGTTTCATTTGGAGTGACAGAAGTATCGGTATAATAAGGGTCTCCTGTAAGCCTATAATATGTAGTGGGAAGTACTCCTACCCCACTTGTTAAAGCCGTTGTTCTACCTACAACTTTTAATTTCCCAAGTTCAGAAGAACTGTCAATATCTTCTTCATATCTCTTACAATAGAATGCCAATACTCTTCTATTCACTAAAGAACTAATGGCATTAAACTCATCTGGGCTTAGGACAGAACCTCTTTTATCAAGCCGTAAATAGCTAAGTAGTGTATTATAAACAACGTCTCCTGTCATTGAACACATTTTATATACAAAGATAGTTCTTTTTTTTTAAACACGTCAAAAACGAAACCGTCCCGTTAAACAAGTTAACGAGACGGAAACGAGAAGAGAGAAAATTGCTTAGATAAACATCTCAAGCAATGTCTTAGCTAAATCTTCTGGCTTCTGATTTAAAGGGATATCTACTTGTGTGGCTAGCCAACGGAGTCCGTATTTCTCCATCTTTTCAATATCCTCTTTTTTTATTGTTTTAAGTATTACATTCCTCCACTTTTCTGCATTCTCTGGACGTTGCAGATATTCCATGACATAAACTTGCTTATCTTCATATCTGCTAAAAGGAACATGGCATAATTCATCACCGTCAAAGAAATATTTTCCTTGTGATTTGTTGAATGACAATACTTCAGACTCAATTGCGTTCTGAATAACGGCCTTTGGTCTTGTTATATCATCGTTTTTTATCTCACCCAAGAACTCTACTACTCCTCTCAACATGAGGTTTGTGGGATTCTTTTTCTTTTCCTCTTCCTGTTTAAACACTATGTTTTCCAGTTCTTCTTGAAGGATAAGGATATTCTTTTCATTAACTTTCTTTATCCCATAAGCATTACACATGGTTTTAAGTTTTTCCTCATCCATGCTCTCTCTTATGGCATACTGAACTTTTAATTTTGCATTTTTTTCTTCAAGTTCTTTAATCTTATCTCCTTCTGGATCGAAGATGTGAAACATAGAACCAAGTAGTTTGCTTTTATACATTATGAAAAACGTATAGTCCGGCTCATCTTTAAGGTTCAATACTAATATCTCCCCTTTTATTTCTGCTGTTTTAACAGAGTCTGGAACGTCTACCAATCCATTGGCATGTTTTGTGGGTGCTCCTTTACAATATCCCCAAGATACACCTTTAACAGAAGTTGTTAAATTAATGAATATCGGTGCGGCTATCTCTGGTAATGTGGCTATCCCATTAGGATTCTTGTTTATCTTAGGATATCCATTTCTCTGTAAGGTGATTGTCCCTGAAGGGAATCTGTTGTTGAGGTCTTTGATGCAAGAATCATATTCTCTTGCATATTCATACAACTCACTTGATTTATCATTAAGTGAGGTTAAAATCTTGTTGTTTACTATAAGCATCTCTCTCTTTTTGTTTTATCAAATAATCTAAAAAAAATACAAGGGGAGAACTAACTCCCCTTGTTATAACATCAATACTACAATACTGAACTTGGACGAGCAAAAATACACTGATTTACTTTGTAGAAAGCAAGCATGAATTCTGTTAACAACTGCCAACTTGCATCATCATAACTATCAACTGCAAAGTTGGGTGCTCCGGTTAATCCATTAACTCCCGGTATTGGAGTCATGATCCTTGTCCTATCTTCACCGTTATAATTCTTGTATAACAGTCTCAGATTGTCAACCTTCATATCTGATCCTTCCATAGTATCTCTTACTGTAACCTGTGAGTCTGGAATAATCATTGCAAAGTCACTCATTCCGTAGTTTGCAAGTGTATTAGGATTGCTCAAGCTGGCTAACTCATGTAAACTTATGGTTGTTCCACCTTTTGTGATTGTCCTAAATTTAGCACCAAGATTCCCAAGATTATCAAGCAAGTTAGAACCTCCTGAATACTCCTTAATATAGTCGAGGGCATTATCTTCAAGTCCCTGTAAGAAATCATTCCCTGCAAAAAGTTTTGCACTGGTTTCAACAACTCCCTGAGAAATGAAAGCCTTCTTAATATTATTAAGATCAGAAACCGTATACTTGGTATCAAAATACTGCAAACATCCATTTGCGTTTAACTGAGGTAACATTCCTAATGTACCTCTTGCACTATTAGCAACATTATACCTGTTATTCATGGTAAGGTTGTCAACAACTCCACCCATCAACATTTCATAGTTGATAGAACGATCAAGACGGAACTCTCCCTGTATGGTGGCCTCACTTAAAATTCCAACTCCACCACCTTGCAGATGCTCCAAATATCTTTCACTGGACTGCTGTGAACCTTCAATAGCTATTGCTTCTTTGAGGATAGAAGTCCTGAAAGTACGTGAATAGTAACCGTTTGTTTTTGGCTGTGCTCCTCCTGATCCTGCTGCATAGTTACCACCAGTAACCATTAGTCTTGTCCCTGCTGGAACTGTAACTGCGATAGTGGTAAGTTGGTTTAACGGTTTAACAGTAATGTTAGTATCTGGTTCATTAGGATTGGCAGTAGTGTTAGCTATTGCTGTTACCTGAACCCACTCTGGAAGAGTACATTTAACACTACTTATGGTGCAATATTCTGCTGGTATAGCCAGTTTATCTCCCACCGAAACTGCGGAAGTACCACCATTGGCAACGGTATTCCACTCTTCAATCTCCATAGTAAATGGAGTCCCGGCTGCTACTGTTCCTGTTGCTGAATGAAGTGTCACATATCTCTCAGGCGAACCCTGCTCAAACTGTGTAATAGTTTCTGACTGACATGTACCAATCTGACCTGCGGCGCGTAATATATCAAAAATCTCAAATAACTTCCCATATCTCTTTACAAGTTCTGGAAAATATTTTGGAAAATCCAAAATAGAATAAACAGATGCCCATTTAGCATCGAAACTTCCCTGTCGGGTACTGTTGATTATTGCCGGATTACTTACTGATCCCATCTTTTTTTTTGTTTTGTTTTAGTTTAGAATGTTTTTAATCTCTATTTCTTTTTCCCGAACATCTTCCCTAATCCATATTCATTGCTAAACTTTTGACTGTCACTTTCTCCTTGTTCTGGTGCTTTATGAGTATTAGCTGGTTCGTGATTACCTAACAGTTCATCTCTTTTGGCTTTTTCCTTAGTCTGCACATCTGCTTCGATAGTTTTATATATCTGTTTGAAGTGCTTTCTGAGTAATAAAGCCTCTTTTATCTCCTTAAGTGAGTCGAGATTATCTTGGTTCACTTCCATCTCTGAGTCTACCATGAAGGTCTCAAACATTCCGGGTAGTTCTTCCTGATACTCTTTAGGTACAATAAACTCAAAGTTTGTGTCATCATCAATCTTCTCAATGAACTTGTCGAATTTACTAAAGTCTGCCTTTAAAGGATCTAGTTGCGTTTTCCTTTCATTTAACACCTTATCTCGCTCTGCCGTTCTTTCGGCCTCCCTTTCCTCTGCTGTCAACCTCTTAGGAATCTTAACATTTTCCTTTAGTAAATCCCACTGCTTGCGTGCTTCTCTGGCTGCAACTTTTATCTTGTTTTGCTGGATTACTGACCATTCCGCTTTTGGGGTCTCTGGGTCAATTCCAAACTCGTCAAGAACAATGTCTTTTGCTCCTTGTTCCCCTCCTATGAGGTCAGGATTATTAAGAAGTTTGTTCTTTATCAACACAGAAATATCATCCATTAACTTATTATCCGCCATAACTACATCTTGTAATACAGACGGACTTTTGTCAGGATGTTGCATCCGTAATTGTTCTGCAACGTAAGCCTCTGGACTTGCGAAAAACTTTAACGGGTCATACGCATCTTTCAATGAACTTTGCAACTCTGCAAGTTGCTTTTCGTATTCTTTTTCTTTGTTTACGTACTCAGACAATTTTGGTTCATATTCGTCAACCTTCTTGGCTTTATTGAAAAATGCCTCAAAATCATCTTCCGACTTAAACTCGGACTTGTATTTCTTATTTATATCTTCAATCCAAGAACTCTTGTTTTCAATAAACTTTGCAGGTTCATTTTCTCCACCTTTATCTTTTCCTTCTTCTCCCTTTACTTCTTCTCCTTCACTTTTTTTTACTTCGTCACCTTCTCCTCCATTATTATTATTGTCTGGATTTTTACTTGCGTCTCTTGCTTCCAGTTCTTCTATTGTTTTTGCCCCAAAAGGGAATGGTTTGCCTTCCATATTTTTCTCTCTTTAGTTTTTAATTTTCTTCTTCGTTGTTTTTATTTTCAATATACAAAGATAATGCTTTTTTTTTATTCACTTTAAACAGCCATTTGAGACTGAGTTTCTTCGGTTGTAAACGGTGCGTTTTGCGGTGTTTTATTCGCTAACGTTTCTTGTGCTGGTATTTGTCCAGGTGCTGCATTGGCGTTTTGAAAACCATTGGTTTTGGGCATACTTACATCAAAAGACATTGTTTGAGCATTCTGTTGTGTGAATGCCATTTCTTTTTTTGCCAATTCTGCTGCAAGATCAATATCTGCCATGCTGCCTTTTTCTGACAATATCTGCTGTATTAAATTATATCGTTCCTTATATGTAGTCATGCTCTTTTATGTTAGGGTTGTTGTGTCTTGTTGTTTTGTAATCCTTCTTCTTGTTTCATGCCGTCAATAATATCTGACATTAACTTATAATTATTTTGAGTTCTTGTAACTCGTACTTTATTGTCGCCTCTACTCTTCTCTTCTGCTATCTTACTTTGTGTATCAAGGATGCTCTGCTGTGCATTTATCTGTCCTTTCTGCTGTTCTATTGCGGCTAGTCCTTGATTTTGTGCATTGACAAGTTCTATCTTTTCTTGCTGTGCAGCCTTTTTGTTCTTTTCAATATAGAAATCTATCTCTTGTCTTAAATCAACAAGATCAATGCCAGATTCAAGACGTTCTGTAAAGTACATAGCCTCTGTTGGCATCAGTTGTCCAGACGTTACACAGGCTTCCATATACTTCAATAGATAAGACTTTTGCTGATCATCAGGTCTTGCTCGTAAAATGATACCATACTTTGTCCCATTTTGTTCTGCAAGCAACATCGTCTTTATCCCTGTTGGGTTTATCACTCCCGAATATGCTTTACGGATTTTCTCGCTAACTCTTAATCCTATCTGTATTCTAGAACACAAACTCTCTGCCATACTTTCTTTAATCTCAAACATAGCATCAAGTATAGGCATTAATATTCTATTGGTTGTTGCGATTTCCGCTTCTTTAATTCCTACTGCTGCATTGGGATTCGGAGAAGACGCAATTGGGCCAACTATGTTCTCAATGGTTTGGTAATACATATTCATAGTCATCAGAGTTTCTTCAACTCTTTTACCAAGTCCTCCATCAATAGGTATGATAGGTGTAACTGAACCTCCTTCATAACTACCCGTCATACTTGCCATAAAAGGTAATAATCCTTTTTGTTTTAACATAGTAAGACTGCTAGCTGGATCAAGTTCTTTATCTCCAAAGACTACATTCATTAACATTCCCATATTGATAGCATAACCTCGTTGTATCAGATTAGCTAAGTCATTTTTGAACTGAAGATCTGCTATTGCTATGTTGTCTAACACGGGGATTAACCGATAGATAATAGAAGGTTGTAACAATTGTTCGGCATGGATAGGCAACTCTGGTTCTGTCATCTCTGGCCTACTTCCCATGTTGAACTTGCCATAATCATAAACGATATCACTCCCTACAATCCACGAACATTGATAAACTTGTCTTATAGGCACGTCTGTTATCTCTTGTATGAATCCCCTTGTCTTTTGATTTTCCGTTAATGGTTTTATCTTCGTGTCATAGTTTATGTCTCTTATCCTTTCAGATCCCACTCCTTTCCATAACAATCTTCTGTGATGATCAACTTCTATCCAATATGCCTTAAACACACAAACAGTCCAACTGTCAAATCCCCATCCTTTAGTTACAGGATCAAGATGACTATATTTATCTTGCCATTTACTCGGATTACCAAATCTTCCCTTATAAGATTTAGCCAGAGAAATCAATTTGCTAGGATCTTCGTCAACTTGTGGACAACATTGCCTTAAAGAAGAAATGGTCATAGTATCAAAATATCCTCCATACTCACTGTCTGAGTAATCCATCTCATCAGAATATTGGATAATAGTCTTCTTAGGGTCAAGCCATTTGACTTTAAAGGTCTGTGTCTCTATATCAAAATAATCCATTGAGGTTGCATATCCGGTACAAGCCAGATCGTCCCTTAGTTTTTTCTTTACCACAGAATCCCATTTGCTTATTGCAAAAGAATATCTTATTAACTGTTGCATGTATTTTGCAACGTTAAGTTTAAATCCATCTTTAGCCTCTAAAGCATCTAATTCTTTCTTTGTGGTAGGAAAATCAGAGTCTTCCTCTACCGGGATACCTGCTTTCTTTTTAAATTCATCAAGGAACGGTTTGTCAATAGCCTCAAACATCTTTTGATACTTCATTGACTCAATCAATCCTCTGGAATCTGCATCAATAGTGTCCGCAAGAATATCATAATCTAACTTCTCCATGATACCATGCATGGTATTTAGTATCTTTGGTGCAGGAGAAACAGTTTGAAACATCAGTCCATAATATCCTTTCCTTTTGGCTTCTTTTGTAAATAGGTTATCGTCAAACAAAGTAACAGAAGCATTGTTCTCTTCTTCTGTTCCATTTTTTATGAAACTCTTATATTGAGACACATCTTGTCTTCCATTAGCATAAGCTCTGCATGTATCAAAATATTCCATACTATCATATCCCCAGCTGGTCCCATTAGATAGATAGAGACTATAAATGGCTTCGGATCTTCTCTTACAATATTCTGGTGTTAACTTTAGTCGGGGGTCAATATTGCTTGGTGGAAATGGATATGCATCTGGTGTATAAGAATCAAATTTAATCATCTTTTCAGATTTGTTTTATTTATACAAAGATAACCAATTTTAAAATACTCGTTTTTTGCTATGTCCTTAACCATGAACATTTAGAAAGATCAACCTTTTGTTGACTTCTGTTGTCTACCATTTTACCATACGATGATTGGCTTCCCATCCTTGCAGCAATCCACGATGCAAGACCATCATACTTGGTTAACTCGTCCATAGATCGTATGTTTCTTATCTCCTCTAAAAGCCGTATATGATTACATTTGTGGGCATGGTTTACAATCCAGTCTTTTACCAAACCAAATCCATCACTTTTACTAGACGTGGCTGCCCAATATCCGGGTTGTTCTTTTACTTTGCCTGTCTTAATGTCTACATCATATTTTAAATAACCACCTCTTCCCCTATCAATGACATATTCAATTAATCTAGTCTTATTACTTTCAGGATATATCATGGCTCCTATATACTCTGCTGCCATCAGTACGTCTTCACAATAATCTGTAACAGACTTTGGCCTATACCGATAAAATAATACGCAAGAGTCTGTCTCATATTCCCACGGGTTTTCTCCTTTATCAATGTTTGGGTCAAATTCCCAGTTTATTGTCATAGCGGGATCAGACTGTCTACTTGTATCCACATTGTCTCTTTTGTTGTTATATTCAACAGGGTCTGCTCCTAAAGTGAATCGTGATTTATATACAGGTTCCCACTGTGGGATAAACTTACCTACCTTGACACTCCAACCCATGCTCCTCTTTTTTAGATTGGCCATTCTTGGATCAATATCAATCGAGATTTCAAACCTACCGTTTTCTTCTGTCTTCCAATACACTAATCCTTCTGGATCATTTCCCCTTCGGTAAAAATTACCAATCTTTACTGGTAGCTTACCAAACGATTTAAGTTGTCTTAGTTCTGCAATTCTTTTATCTATAATCTCATAATCGAATCCCATGTCTCCACTTGTTCCCAAGGTTAACTCTGAACTTCTATGAGGATATTTCTTTATATACTCTCTATAAGATTGCATTGCTGCCGGAGTACCTTTTTTTATAAAATCGTCTCTTTTTTCTGTTTGATACTGCAAAGCCCCTTTACCTAATATGGCAAAACTGGCATCTGGTCTCATCTTTATTTGTTTTTCAGTGGGAATGCCAATGACTGACATCCCGAAAAAATCAATAAACCCTTCTTGTCCATCATAAGCTGGAAATACCATTGCAGCAAGACCAGATGTGGTTTGCCCTGTTTCTCCTCTCTGATAGAAATCAGATGTCTCAAGCATATCCAAGAAAGCCTTCCCTGATGCATTTATATCTTCAACAGTAGAGTCGTGAGAGCATGAACCAATGATGATAGTTCCGTCTCCCAACGCCATTGAGTTTTTGTATACATTCCACCTTTGTAATACGTCAACTTCAGTTTTCCCCTCCTCGTCAAACTCTATAAAACCATTAAACTTACTTCCGTCTTTTTTTACTACTCCTGCCGATGAAGTGTAATCAATAACTCCCATCAACCCATCAGTAACATAAGAGTTCTTTGGTGGAAAATATTTTATTTGTGTCGGACTACTTGACCCATTCCATATTGGTTTAATATAAGATGGCCTATTACCCCATGCAGGTAGTAACCGTAAGGTGTAATGTTCTTCTGTACTATCTCCATCTTTGGAAATAAGGGTTGAATATCTACCTCTTCCTCTCTCTGCGCCCTCTATCATATTACTTAATCCCATGATAGTTGACCCATTGCGTCTACTTTTAGGATGTATTACACCGTAAAACAAAGGACATCCTAAATCTTTCATCTCATAATGTCCATCTTCTTCCGGCAACGCCCATCCTCTCTCATCTCTTTTTGCAAATGTATGATGAGCGACAAGTAAATAATCTCTAAAAAGATACTCTCTTCTATGCCTATCTCTATATTCGGGGTATCCCTCGTTTTCTTTCACGTCTGGCATAGTGAAGAAATTCAAAAACATGAAGTGCCTACCCGTAATATAGGTGGGTTTTCCATTATTAAAAAACCAATACCCGTATATTCTATTCCACCAAATATGCTTTATAAAAGTGCGTTCTTCTTCATATTCTGCACTCATAGAATCGAATTTCTCCCAAAACTTATCAATAATCTTATACCCGGTTATGGTCTCTTGCCTATTGTCTTTTTTTATGTTTTGAAGTTCTCTTAAGACTTCTTTCTCTATCTCTACAAGTCTGACTGGAGTTTTCTTCCTTTTGAAGAATTGGTTGTCTGGATGTTCTCCATAACCGTCTATGGTCTCAAGTGGTGGTGGCTTGGGTAATGATATCCTTATCGTCTTTCTGTCTGGATCAAGATCATTAATCAGGAAAGATTCATCTGCCGGAACATATAGTGAAATGTTTTCTTGGTTGACCATTACTTATCCCCTATAAATATCATGTCTTTAGCCAAGTCTATTTTATACTCTGTACCGTGCGGATTAAAATCTTCTGGTAAGTCTCCGGTATCCTCAAGTATCTTAATTATCTCTTCAGGTTTTAATCTCTCTCTTTCTTTTTCAATCCTTGAATATAATGTCTGGCAAACTTTACTGTATTCATCAACGTCTCCTGACTGGAAAAAGTCTCTGGTTAATTCTTGTATTCTATTTGAGGCGTTATCAACAATCTTTGAACTATCTTTTGTCCCTTTACCATTAAATATCTTTTGTGCCTCAAATGCCATCAATGCGGTATAAGACATCAATAACATATAAGAAGGCATCCCATAAGAAGCAATATACGATACCATAGTTTCGTTTACTGCTTTGTTCTCTCCTACAATAATAGATTCGGCCTCACTTGAAAAGGTCCCTTTTTTTATTGAGAACCCAGCAATTATTGCAGCAGTATATTTTCTTTTATACCAATCGGGTTCAGAAAATCTCAATGGACTATTCTTATCACTGATAAGACAAATAAATCTGGCTACCTTTATTTTCTCAACTCCCTTTTGTTCTACATAGTCCGAAAAAGAACAAAACTTTTCTTCCATTAATTCAGGAAGACTCTTATCGTGGATGTCAAATAATAAATTTTGTGAATCAATCTCTTTTAATGTAAGCATACTTCTCTTCTCTTTTGTACTACAAAGATAATCAAAAAAAATAGTCTGCTATTTTTATAATAACAGACTAAATCTTCAGGTACTTAACTAACTAATTAAGCTGTGGTTAATCCTCCATTGTCGGCTAAAGCATAAATCTGATTAATACTATAATCGCAAAGAAGTTCACGTCTCTTTCCTCCTTCGTAATAAACAACCCATGACTTTGTTCCCGGATTAGTTACGTCTTTATAGACATATCCAACAGACTCACAGTTGACCCTTGTTGCTACTACTGTTTTTGTAATGTCATTGTCTGGATAAAAATTGAGAATCATAACAGTGGAGTTCCAAGTCTTGTCCATATCAGTAGTTATGGTAGCATTGGACTCTTCTGCTTCTACATAAGCTGCTTTCTCACGGTAGTCATGTAGGTTATCCACAAACATGAATTTAGACTTTGTGGTGGCTCTTACTTTAAGACCATTGATCCTATTCCCATTCATCAGGAAAACAGTACCGTTCGTTGTGTCTTTTATTCTGGATTCACGCAATATGTTTCCAGACCATACTTTACAAGTTACTTTTGCAAACATTTCTTTCTATTGTATTAGATTAATATTTTAAAATACAAAGATACAAAATAAAAAAAAGATGGAAAAGATCTTTAACAATCATTAATATCTTCATTCCATCTTTCGACACGCAGGGATTCTCTCTTCCGTCAAAAAATCACTAACTAAATAGACTTATGCAAAGTTCGTTCCAATCTTAAATTTACATCATTAAATGCCAATGTGTCATTATATTTTATGTTTTGTTGTGTCAAAATTGGCGGTTTTTTGGTTTCTTTATAGGTAAATAGTGGATAGTTACCATTGACATAAACGGCATAAAACTCTTTTATCAATAACTCGTCTTCTTCCGTTATATCTGCACCAATAGATATGTTTTTAAGTATTATAGTGCATTTCTCATTTACCTTCACAAACCAATCCCAAAACTTTCTTTCTTTTTTTGATATGGCCATCTTAAATATTTTATGACAGTTCAAATTTATAAAATTTATATCATAAAACCAAATATATTTGACAAAAAAATCAATTTATGTCAAATATAATTTACATTTAATTTTATTTTCACAATATATTTTAGTATTTTTGTATTAACCAAACACATAATCAAATATATATGGAGACAAAAGAATGTAATGCTGTAAGACCTCACAGAGACATGCGGCATACTATGCCGTCTATTAACCTTGAAGGCGTTGCTCTAAAAATCATCAACAGTGTGAATGATAATAAAAACAAAGATGAAGTTTCTTTGTTAAGAATTATTACAAAGACATTAGTTGATGAGTATGGCGATGGATACAGTAATGGATATACCGATGGTTATATAGCCAGAATAAAAGATGCTGCTTACTTTAAAAACAAGAAGAGTAAACTATTTGAACATGATTGGGAAAAAGAATTGCAATACATTGATTCATTAATTGGTCTTAGTAAATAACTAACAACTATTATTATGTATGTTTGCCCAAAATGCAAGAACACAAAAATACAAAAGAATGGAACTAAATTAGCTTATAGCTTTAAACTTCAAAAACTAATATGTACAAGTTGTGGACATCAGTGGAGTGAAAAAATAGAAGTCGCGTTAATAGAAGGCATTACTGCCAAAGACAGAGTTGACTTTGAAGGTGATATAATGCCCTATCTTAAATCAATAGGTAAAAGAGCTTTAGATAAAAACATAGAAGAGCAGAAGCAAGTAATCACAATGCCTAATAAGCCTTTTGCCCTAGCTCTGTTGTCTGATATGCACGGCGGTGGTAAGTCTGACTATGAAGCAATAGAAAGAGATATTGAGATTATAACATCTACTGATGGTATGTATGTGGGCAATTTGGGTGACGATACAGATAATTTCATAAACAACAAATTAATGTGGGTTCAGATGCACCAACCAACTACTCATGATATGGAGACTCGTTTCTTGGAGTGGTTGTTCGCTAAACTATCTGGCCATGTCCTATTTTGGGTTTCTGGAAACCACAACAACTGGACTTCAAAAGTATCAGGAATTGATTATATCCGTGAAGGACTAAAGGGTACTAAGTGTTTATATAATTCATCTCAGATATTTTTTACTCTAAAGTGGGGAGACAATCAGCAAAATTGGCTTGTGCGACACAAGTGGAAATATTCAAGCATTTTTAATACAACTCATGGTATTGAAGTTGGATGGGAAAGAGTTGGTTTTAACTTTGATGTTGGTTGTGGTGGTCATACTCATATAGCTACTCTGTGCAGACCTTTTATAAGAGAAGACAAAAAAAGATATGCTATTCTTTTAGGGACATACAAAATACGAGACAGTTTTAGCCGTGAAATAGGATATGCCAAATCTTTTGGTACTGGCTCTGGTGCTTTTGTATATCATCCTGATGGTAGGCAATTATGGTGTGAAGACTTATCAATTGCAAGAGACTTATTACAGATGTGGCAGAAAGAATTTTAGTGAACTACCCACCCACAGCAAAGCTGATGGGATGGGCTTCATGGGTCAAAGCTCCTTCCAACGAAGGCAACGTGCCATGATTTTTGAGTGTATGTTCCGTACACAATTTATTTAATGCGAAATTTTTAATATTTATGGAAGCATTAACATCACGGTCAAGAACAGAATTACACTTAGGACAAGTCCATTCACGGTCTTTAAGTGTCAGTTCTTTATTGATATATCCACAACAGTTGCAAGTTTTTGATGATGGTGCAAAACGTCCTATTCGTAAGATATTTTTACCATACCAATCAGCCTTGTACTCCAACATAGAAACAAAAGTTGACCAACTTACATCATTAATTGCTTGTGCTAAATTGTGGTTTTTAACCATATTTTTAACCGCTAAAGTTTCAAGTGCTATCGTTTGGTTCTCACGAATTAATTTAGTTGAAACTTTGTGTAAAAAATCTTTGCGTTTGTTTACTACCTTTTCGTGTAGTAAGGCAAGACGTTGTTTTGTCCTCTTACCTTTGGTTTTTGAATATTTACGTTGTACATATTTTAATTTACTTTGTGCTTTACGAAGAAATTTAGGATTATCAAATACCTCTCCATCTGATGTAATTGCAAAATCCTTAATTCCTAAATCTATTCCAATAGTAGTGCTTTCGGTTATTGGTGCTTTAATTGGCATTTCAGTATTAGTATCAACCAATATTGAAACAAAGTATTTACCAGTTGGTGTAACACTTATAGTAGCACTTTTAATCGTTCCTTTTATTTCTCTATGCAAAACAATATCAATACCTTTTTTGAATTTAGGAATAATCAAAAGGTTATTTTCAACTATTACGTTTTGCGGTATTGAAAAAGATTGTTTTCCTTTATGCTTTGATTTGAATTTAGGGAAGCCAGCACCTTTAAAGAATTTCTTAAAAGCAATATCCATATTTTGTATGGATTGTTGTAAGCTTTGTGAGTTTACTTCTTTTAGCCAAGGACATTCTTTTTTAAGTTCTGGTAATTGTTTAATTAAATCGAAAGGGCTGTAGTTATGTTTGTTACTAATATATGCAGCATTTTTAGTTTCCAACGCAAGATTAAACACAAATCTACTACTGCCAATATGCTTGGCAATCAACTCTTTTTGGGAATTGGTTGGGTAAATTCTATATTTGAACGCTTTAAACATATTACAAAGATACAATATTATTTTGACAAAACAATTATTTTGTTTAAATTTA